>Ga0307517_10015473_pt1 | contig 10134 bp, 14 predicted proteins | sample 23_EM_MG_FD_194515 | JGI IMG/M metagenome (GOLD analysis project Ga0307517, IMG submission 194515) | Populus trichocarpa ectomycorrhiza microbial communities from riparian zone in the Pacific Northwest, United States - 23_EM | ecosystem: Host-associated > Plants > Roots > Unclassified | place...
CCTTGCCATCACTTGTGGCGATTCCTACCCTCAGTTGGTCTGTAGAGTTATCCCAATGTGAGCTAGTCTTGACAAACTGACCATCCCGCTCGGCAATTTCTTCTCGCAGGGAGTGGGTTAATCCATCCTCTGAGCTGTTCATACCAAATTGATCATCCTGCGTGGCAATTTCTTCTCATAGCCGGTGCGTTAATCCATCCTGAGCTATTCTTGCCAAACTGACCATCGCATGCGCTAATTTTTTCTCAGCCGGTGGGTTAATCCACCTTCTGAGTCATTCTTGCCAAACTGACCATCCTACATGGCGATTTTTTCTCTCAGCCCGTGCGTTAATCCATCCTCTGAGCTGTTCTCATGAAACTGACTGTCCTATATGGCAAATTCTCCACTTAGGATGTGCGTTAATACATCCTTTGAGCCAGTCTTGCAAAACTGACCATCCTGTGTGGTGATCTCTACTCTCAGCACATGCAAAAATTCCTCTCCGAGTCAACTATTCCCGCCCAACTGACCATCCCACGTGGGGATTTCTCCCCTCGGGACGTGCGCTAATTCATTCTCTAAGCTATTCTCGCGAAACTGACGGTCCTGTATGGAAATTTCTCCTCTTAGGATGTGCGTTAATCCATCGTTTGACCTAGTCTTGTAAAACTGACCATTGTGTGTGGCGATTTCTACTCAGACAGTTCGTGACTCCATGCTCTGCATTATTTTTGCGAAACCGACCCTTGTGTTTGGCGATTTCTACTTTTAGAGAGTACGTGAACCCATCCTCTGATCTATTCCTACCAAACTGACCCTCCCGCTTGTCAATTTCTACTCTCAGTCTGTGCGTTAATCCATCTTCTGAGGTATTCTTGCCAAACTGATCATCCCGCACGGCGATTTCTAGTCTCAGTTAGTGCGTTAATCTATCCTCTGAGCTACTGCCGCCAAACCGACCATCCTGTGTGGTGATTTCTTCTCTCAGCGTGTGCGTGAATCCACCCTCTGAGCTGTTCATGCCAAACTGATCATCCTGCGTGGCAATTTCTTCTCTCAGCCTGTGCGTTAATCCTTCCTCTCTGAGGTATTCTTGCCAAACTGACCTTCACTTGTGGCGATTTCTACTCTCAGTTCGTGAGTTAATCTACCTTCTGAGCTATTGTTGCCAAACTGAGCATCTGTGTGGTGACTTCTTCTCTCAGCCTGTGTGTTAATCTTTTGTCTGAGCTATTCTTGCCAAACTGACCATCCCATGTGGGGCTTTCTCCCCTCAGGGCGTGCGTCAATCCATCCTCTGAGCTATTCTTCCCAAACTGACCATCCTGTGTGGTGATTTCCTCTCTCAGCTGGTGCGTCAATCCATCTTGATCTATTCTTGCCAAACTGACCACGCTGCTTCAGGATTTCTTCTCTCAGTCGGTGTGTGGACCCATCCTCTGGGCTATTCTTGACAAACTGACTATCCTGGGTGGTGATCCCTGGTCTAAGGACATGCGAAAATCCAACCTATCAACTATTCCTGCCCAACTGACCATCCCACATGGGGATTTCTCCCCTCGGGACGTGTGTTAATCCATCCTCTGCGCTATTCTCACGAAACTGACCATCCTGTATGGAAATTTCTCCTCTTAGGATGTGCGTTAATCCATCCTTTGACCTAGTCTTGCAAAACTGACCATTGTGTGTGACAATCTCTACTCTCAGACGGTTCGTGACTCCATGCTCTGCAGTATTTTTGCGAAACTGACCCTTGTATTTGGCGATTTCTACTTTTAGAAAGTACGTGAACCCATCCTCTGATCTATTCCTGCCAAACTGACCCTCCCGCTTGTCAATTTCTACTCTCAGTTTGTGCGTGAATACATCTTCTGGGATATTCTCGCCAACCTGACCATCCTGCACGGCGATTTCTAGTCTCAGCTCGTGCGTTAATCTATCCTCTGAGCTATTGTTGCCAAACTGAGCATGCTGTGTGGTGATTTCTTCTCTCAGCGTGTGCGTGAATCCACCCTCTGAGCTGTTCATGCCAAACTGATCATCCTGAGTGGCAATTTCTTCTCTCAGCCTGTGCGTTAATCTTCCTCTGAGCTATTCTTGCCAAACTGACCACCACTTGTGGCAATTTCTACTTTCAGTTCGTGTGTTAATCTATCCACTGAGCTATTGTTGCCAAACTGAGCATCTTGTGTGGTGACCTCTACTCTCAGCCCGTGCGTTAATCCTTCGTCTGAGCTATTCTTGCCAAACTGACCATCCCGTGTGGCGGTTTCTTCTCTCAGGGCGTGTGTTAATCTATCCTCTGAGCTATTCTTGCCAAACTGACCATCCTGTGTGGTGATTTCTTCTATCAGATTGTGTGTCAATCCATCCTGATCTATTCTTGCCAAACTGACCATCCCGCATGACGATTTCTAATCTCAGCTCGTGCGTGGATCCATCCTCTGAGCTATTCTTGCAAAACTGACCATCCTGTGTGGTGATCTCTACTCTCAGCACATGCAAAAATCCATCCTCTCCGAGTCAACTATTCCCGCCCAACTGACCATCCCACGTAGGGATTCCTCCCCTCGGGACGTGCGTTAACCCATCCTCTGAGATATTCTCACGAAACTGACCGTCCTGTATGGCAATTTCCCCTCTTAGGATGTGCGTTAATCCATCCTTCGACCTAGTCATGTAAAACTGACCATTGCGTGTATGGCGATTTCTACTTTTAGAGAGTACGTGAACCCATCCTCTGATCTATTCTCGCCAAACTGACCCTGCCGCTTGTCAATTTCTACTCTCAGTCTGTGCGTTAATCATCCTCTGAGCTATCCTCGTCAAACTGACCCTCCCCTGTGGGTATTTCTCCCCTCAGGAGGTGCGTTAATCCATCCCCTGAACTATTTTTGCCAAACTTACCATCCCACATGGCCATTTCTACTCTCAGGTTGTGCGTAAATCCATCATTTGATCTATTCTCACAACACTGACCATCCTGCATGGTGATTTCTACTCTCAGAACGTGCGTTAATCCATCCTCTGATCTATTCTTACCACACTAACCATCCTGCGTGGTGATCTCTACTCTCAGTCTGTGCGTGAACCCATCCTTTGCACTATTCTTCCCGAAGTGACCAGCCTGCTTGGTCATTTCTACTCTCAGGACGTGCGTTAATCCATCCTCTGAGCTATTCCTTCCAAACTCATCATCACCCACGGTTACTTTTTCTCTCAGCCTGTGTGTTAATGTTAATCTACCCTCTGAGCTATTCATTCCGAACTGACCATCGTGCGTGGCGATTTCTACTCTCAGATCGTGCGTGAACCCATCCTCTGAGGTATTCTTGCCAAGCTGACCATCCTGCGTGTCTATTTCTACTCTCAGGATGTGCGTTAATCCATCCTGAGCTATTCTTTCCAAAATAACCATCCCGCGTGGCGATTTCTACTCTCAGTTCGTGGGTGAATCCATCCTCGCTATCCTCGCCAAACTGACCATCTCTTGCGGCGATTTCTACTCTCAGATCGTGCGTGAATTCATCCTCTGAGCTATTCTCGCCAAACTGACCATCTCTTGTGGCGATTTCTATTCTCAGAGAGTGCGTCAAATCTATCCTGAGCTATCCTCGTCAAACTGACCATCTCTTGTGGCGATTTCTACTCTCAGAGAGTGCGTGAATTCATTCTCGGAGCTATTCTTGCTAAACTGACCATCCCGTGTGCCAATTTCTACTCTCAGTCTGTGTGTGAATCCACCCTCTGGGCTATTCTTGCCAACCTGACCATCCTGCATGGCGATTTCTGCTCTCAGATCGTGCGTGAATCTATCCTCTGAGCTATCCTTGCGAAACTGACCATCCTTCGTGGCGATTTCTGCTCTCAGATCGTGCGTGAATTCATCCTCTGAGCTATCGTTATCAAGCTGACCATCTCTCGTGGTGATTTCTGCTCCCAGAGAGTGCGTCACTCTATCCCCTGAGCTATCCCCGCCAAACTGACCTTCTCATGTGACGATTCCTACTCTCAGAGAGTTCGTGAATCCATCCTCTGAGCTATCCTCGCCCAACTGACCATCTCTTGTGGCAATTTCTACTCTTAGCTCGTGCGTGGATCCATCCTCTGAACTATTCTTGCCAAACTAACCATCCCGCGTGGCGATTTCTACTCTCAGAACGTGCGCTAATCCATCTTCTGAGCTATCCTTGCCAAACTGACCATCCCGCATGGCAATTTCTACTCCCAGTCGGTGCGCGAATCCATCCTCTGAGATACTCTCGCCAAACTGACCACTGCGCCTGGTCATTTCTACTCTTAGAGAGTGCGTGAATTCTTTCTCTGAAGTGTTCATACAAAGCTGACATGTGAGCACTTGCATCTCAGATTGTGCGTCGAAGTTTGGAGCTGCCAATGTAACACTGATCATCGATCTCTATCATACTGCCCCGCCCCACTTACTTAGGGAAGCTTCGATGAAGACTCCACCTCGCCGCCGCTCTTGGTGGGAAGCATTGATGAACAGCCTGCGCTCGTTTCCCATTCCCCACTGGTCACGTATTTCACCCATCATTAGCCTCACCCAGCTTATCTTTTCACAACAGACATTCATGAATACCAGTGCACCTGCTCAGGGGCCAAGTTACCGTTCGCATTCAGGTGATTGATGAATTGACGCTCTTATCTTCCTGCGTCAGGTCAGATTCAGTCCCTCCTCTGATACAGTAACTTCAATGAATTCCTTTATTTTAGGTGCACACCATAAGGATGCAAATCAATTGGAACATTTATCAGCTAGAAGGGGAATGAAGATATCATTTGTTCATCTGTTTTTGGAGTACAGGCATTTTTACAGAGAAGCACCCTGGTTTGTTGGTCTTTGCAGTTTGTAATTCATATAAAGTTAGGCGGCAGAAGGTGGCTGTTGTCAGTTGAAAGAGGGCAACAAAAGTCAAACCTCCTCAAATGACAACTAAGTAATGTATATCGATTCTCGACAATAATGCGCAGAACCAAACATTTCCGGACGGTGACTAATGCGGATGGGGACGGTAAACCACATATCCATCTATGTAGTACAGGCGCTATTCTTGTAAACGTGGTCGTAGCCTGACTAACGCCGGGTAGGAGTGTGTGTTAAGAACATCACCTGCAATCAAACGGCGGACAGGGCCCAGGCATCCACCATGGTATGTACACCGCCAATACCGGTGTCGACAAGGATAAGTATGGTCAACATTAGGATATTGATCCGCTGTTCGATACTTATACGCAGTCAACGCGACCCGTTGAAGAGAGAAGAAGGTAAACAGGCTATGTTATGTGCACAAAAAAAACCGAAAGCAGCTGGCGGCCGGAGACTGGGCGACGGTGGTGCCGACCTTAGAACTGACCAGAAAACATACATAACCGTGTGAATACCTACCTATTCAAAGGCCCAGGCCACCCGCAGATGAAGAAAACAACTTGCAGATGCGTTTAACGAGGCTTAACGTTTTCGTTCCTTTCCTTCCCCGTCCATTAGACTGACGAATCAACATGACCAACCAGCCCTCAGACCTCAAACCTCGACGGCGTCCCACCGATTGGTCTCGAATCTCCTCCCCCAGCGCGTAAGCCCATCTGGCTGGACCTGCCGAGGCTCTTACAATACAGGTTCCATCCAATGATGTAGATGCTCCATCAGATTTCCTTGCTTCAATATCGGCATGGGCTTTAACTTTGGGTCGTTGGTTACCAATGACACGCCCTCCTCGTCTCCGTCAATGTGGATGCTCCCAAAGGTGAGGTGGTGTTGCTGCGAGTGTGGGTGCACTGCACTGGAGTGTTGAAGAAAGGTGTGTTCGGGAGCTGCAGCTGGCAGGTCGTGACGATGCATGGTCCTGTTGACCAGCCTGAGTGTGTGTAAGAAATTCGTGCCTAACGTGAGGGAGAAGTCCTATACTGATGAGACGATGCGAGGTCAGATAAAATCGACGACGAAGAGAAGGAGGGGGACGAGAGTAGAGACGACTTGTTTTTGAGGGCCATGGCTGCGCATGGCGACTTGAATACGAGTCTTCTCCATTGTCGCTGCTCCTCATGGACCTGTTGTTTCAAAGTTCTGCTGCCAGGAGTGAAGTCAGTGGACTGAAAGTTCGCGACGTATTATTCAGAATAATATCATTATGCATGATCTGAGTTTACAACTTCTTCCTTCCAGAAACCGTTGCCTCCTCCGCATTCGACACAATGTTTCAGCGCGATTCCATCAAGCCCCATCATCTTCTCAAAATCAACGTATCCCCAGAACAGTGCCAGAGTTTCTGACATGGTCATGTGCAGGATGAGGGATTTCGTACTCGATTCGAAGATAGTATAGGCCTGTCAAAAATTTTGTTGACTAGGAAAGGATGGGAAAAAAAAAATAACGTACGTGTGTGTCAGGACGCATGCTTGGTGGGAACTGGCCAAGAGCAAAATGCTTTCCGTCAAGAGAACCTTGGAGTTCGAGTGACCGTCTGGCTGGATTATCTACACAAGGCAAATAAAACGTAGGAAGGTGATACCCTTACCTCGGCAACCACCGAAAACTCTGAAATCCAACAGGTTTCCACAGCCAAACGCCAGACAATCCCACCTTTCAATAATGCAGCGCGTCCACATGGTGTATCAAGAAGCAAAGGCTCATGACGGCGGCTATAAGCATGACAATCATCAACGGTTGGCGCGGTATATGCGTAGATGGGATAGATGGAAGCGTACAGATGGTGTAGAACGCGATTCCTCGGTGTACCAGACTGTACGCAATTTTGTAATCAATTAAGGGTGGATTCATGTGCACGATGTACAACGCCACGGCGACTTTTCCACGGTGAACATCCAAGGACGCATAGCCCGTTCGCCAAAGTCGAATATGTAGAGTCCTTTGATAGGTCGGATGAGGAGTCGGAGCATAGGGCTTCTTTCCAAACCCGTAGGGTTTCGTTGGGATAGATCAGACATCGCAGGCGCCACTTCCGATTCCTTGAAGAGGATTAGGAATTCCAGGGCGAGTTGTGCGAGGGGCGAAGCAAAGAATTCTGATTCGTCGTGGTCGATGCCGACCGAGACTTGCATGCGCTTTTCGGAAGAGAAAGTCGGTCCACGATGCCCTCGAAATATTGAACGGATATTTTCTCAACCGAAGAATCGGCGAGCGCCAAGATTCGTAGACAGTGGGACTAACAGCGAGGGACTAACAGCGGCCATGACATGTTCGGTGCAGCTGGTGTTGAAGTCATCGTCTCCATTATAACAGCTGCCGATATCGAGTACCTGAAGACGATAGGCGACTGGAATTGTACTAGTAGTCCACCTGGCATGGCTGAGGCAGTGGGTGTCCTGAACGGTGAGGGTTCGGAGGGTTGGGATTCGCAAAAGTAATGAGAGTGATAACTGGCCCCTAGCAGAGGATCAATCGATCATCGGGGATATGTTCACCATTGGCGGCCAATTGTGGGCAAGGGTAAACGCCCTCAAGCTCCAGAGCACGAACGCATGAACGAGTGATACGGTCCAGCGAGAGTTGCAACGAGGGGATGTAAGTAGGTGTACCAAGTATGATGGGCAGCCACGTACCTGGCACCTCTTCCACGTCGCATTGCCCTCCTTCACCATCTCGTGCCTCAGGTCCATCCTCGGCATGTTGCAGACATTGCACCGCGCGTAGTCCAGAGGTTGTTGTTATCGTCAGCTGTGGTAAAAGTCGGGTGTGAGAACGTGGATGGTGGTGGGAATAAAGAAGTTGGGATCGCAGGCCTAACTTATATTTTAGCCGCCCTGCTGAGGGTACCCTCATACCCACCTCACGGGTACGGGTTTCGTGGGGGTACAGATTCTTGTCCCCGTATAATTTACTTGTACCCCCGCTTACCCGTGGCCCATACCCGTGTCGATCACTAATTATGAGTCGAATTACAAGTGGGCAGAGAGAGAGGAGGTCCGGAGGTGCTTGTGTCGTGTGATATCGAGGGGAGCAGTTAGTGAGCGAGTGAGCTTCGACGGAGTCGGGTCTATTGGTTGCCGGATTCACGTAATGTTTTAGGGTCTTCCGACGGAAGCCCAACAATTTTCGCTCCTTGCCTTTCCTCATCCGTAACTCCAACCTCCGACATTTGTTCGCCTGCATGAGACCTCAACCTGTTCACCCACTAATTCTGTAACTCCAAACGACAACAAGTACAGCGGATGAAAGCGAGGAGCCCCGAGGGCTGCGAGGCATGTATGCAGTCAACTGGGTCAAGACTCGGAGAAGGGGCGGTATTCAATTGGACATCAAAAATCTCGTTCATCTTGGAAGCCTTCAAAGCCATCCCAAGTTCAGGCAGGTGGAGACATTGCCTTTTCCATCTTGTGATCTCAATGCCTCCTGAGCAATCATAGATGGTGGCATAAGGACATCTCTCATGAAATTGAAGGTCATTTGACTAGGGTTTTTATTTCTTATAGAGTTATTTATCTTACTTTCAAGCTCAAGAAATGTATTGAGTGAACCATTAGCAGCACTGTGCCGCCGTTCATTTATTCAACATCCGGACAGCAAAATATAAAGTATCTTGTATCTATATTATACTTATATCATGGCGGGCACCTTAAAATGCGTGATTCTCCAGGCGAGCCCATGGGGAATCGGGATGACTTCGTTTTTGACGCGACGCGCCGAAATTGCATCACGTACCCTTGTGCGGGATTTTCCGCGGTACAAGTGCGCCGTATTTGTGCGTCCGAGTCGCACTTCCGGAATCACCCTGCACTCCGAATCCGAAAATGACGAAAAGAGTGACCATCGTGGGCGGTCATGGAAATGTGAGTACCTCCCAATATACCTGACGCAAGAAACGGTGGATTCCCCAAAACCAGGTATCCATGCGCCTCGCCAAACTCCTTTCGTCAACTCACGCAGTGACCTCCATCATCCGCGATTCATCCCAAGAGCAAGACATCAAAGACGTTTCTGCCACGCCGCTGGTTCTCTCTCTTGAGGATTCCCCTGCAGCTGATTTTAGCAACGCCTTCAAAGGGTATGACGTCGTATACTTTTCCGCAGGGGCAGGTGGAAAGGGTGGTGAGGAGAGGACTAAGAAAGTGGACTATGAAGGTGCTCTCAAGATATTCGATGCGATAGAGGGCGTCCAAGGCGAGAAACCTCTTCTGATTCTGGTGTCCGCGGTGGACGTCCGCAACCCGGATAAGATCCCCGCACACTATGTAAGGGAGACTCCTGGTTCTCTCCTTGAGACTCGCCGGTTTCTCAAAATGACAACTTACAGACAGAAGAAGATATCGCGATATCGAACAGGACGAGGAAGGCAATCCCCGTCTGCATGTACTGGAAATACGAGGCCGACAAGAACCTCGTGAAACGGACGGCTTTTGACTGGATCATCTTGCGCCCAGGGGGGTTGACCAACAGCCCTGGGACAGGAACAGCTTCTGTGGGCAGGACACATCTCGGGAAGACAATCTCGGTATATATTCTCGTCTACCACGCTCAATTTTGTCTCAATCTGACCCTCTATGTCAGCGAGACGATGTCGCAAAAGCCCTTACTCTCCTTGTCGACAGAAAGGATGCAGCTGGCCTGGCAATCGATGTTGCTGGAGGTGACACCCCCATCCAGGACGGTGTGGATGCCTTCATCAAGAAAGGCGAAACTGACTTCCTGGGTTGATTATACCAATAAGAACGGGATATCGAATACAGTACATGTAAATATTACCGCGACCACTATTTTCCTAGAGAGCGGTTGCAACAAGTAGAGAGTTCAGTACGAAAGAAAGGCTCACCCTCCGGGCTGGAGCATGGAAAATTAGTGCGGCTTAAAAATGCCTTCCTATCCAAAAGACGAATGTGCACATCACAACCCTCCATCTGAAATTTCAGAGTCTCGAGATTTTCCACACCTCGAGTCGTTACACAGATCCGGGGAAATTGTTGTACCGCACGACTTCTCGATCTTACCCCGTTTGTCTTCGTTCATACGTAAATATGGCTAATCGTCATCCTCCTCCTCTTCCCTCGCATGGAGACGCGCATCGACCAATTGTCTAAGTACCTCAGAGAACCCTCTTGGTTTTAGAAACTGAAAAGTTGGAGGCGTACGCCGCGAGCAATGTCGCCATTGCTCTTGGTTGTAATGATTTCTTTGCA
>Ga0307517_10015474_pt1 | contig 10134 bp, 11 predicted proteins | sample 23_EM_MG_FD_194515 | JGI IMG/M metagenome (GOLD analysis project Ga0307517, IMG submission 194515) | Populus trichocarpa ectomycorrhiza microbial communities from riparian zone in the Pacific Northwest, United States - 23_EM | ecosystem: Host-associated > Plants > Roots > Unclassified | place...
AAAATATATCAAAATAATATTTTTTTATTTTTAATATTAACACATATTATCAACAAACACTAAAAATTATTAAATTAATTTTTTAAAAATAAAATAAAAAATAAAGTTTCATCTCAATTATAAACCGAGCTAAAATATTTTCATTCATGCAAAAACTAGAGGGAGCCTGAGCCTCCTTCGACCTCCATTGTAATCCCTACTCAATGGGTTTAACTAACTTAAAGGCTCTCTGTCCCCCTCTCACTCCAGTTTCTCTCTGAAAAAAAGGGCCACCTGAAACAAGCCCATCTGGGCCAGTCAAATTTAGCAGACCGCCAGCCAGCCAGGGGAGAAACCCTAACGAAAACCTTCTTCTTCTTCTTCTTCTTTTCCTGTCATCAATCTTTCAGCATTTTGCTTCCCACTAAAAAATGAGCACCAATATTAATAGCAATATACCATTGAGAAATCTGCTTTCTCTGATTCAAAGACGTTTCCTGAAAACATCATCTACTACACGACCTCCCAATGCCTCATCTTCTTTTACTGTTCAATACCTCGTCAACTCATGCGGGCTTCCTCTACAATCTGCTCTTTCCGTCTCCAAAAAGTTCCAGATCGATGAAAATAACCTTCAGAAGCCTCAATCCGTCATCCAGTTCTTGAAATCTTACGATTTTCAGGATGCCCACGTTGCCAAATTGATCGAAAAGTGGCCTGCTGTCCTCCGTTCCAGAACAGAAGGTAATCTCAAGCCTAAGTTTGACTTCTTCATAAAAAATGGCTTTGTGGGTCAGCTTCTGCCTCAGCTCGCCGTATTGGATCCGAGAATTTTTAGAGCCTCCTTACATGCTCATATCAAGCCATGTTTTGAGCTTTTGAAACGATTTCTTGAAAGTAATGAGAATATTTTAGCTGCTCTTAGTCGTGCTCCTTTTTTAATGTCCTTTAGTTTCAATGCTACCGTGCGACCAAACCTTGACTTGTTGAAAAAGGAGGGAGTGACCGCTGATAGGGTTGCAAAACTGCTGTTGTCGCAGCCAAGATCTTTACAACATAGTAATAATAGGATGGTTTATGCTGTCACTTATCTTAAGCAACTGGGCATCGAACCAGGCAAGACAATGTATATACATGCTCTTACGGTGATTGCACGAATGAATGAATCTGCCTGGAGGAAGAAAATTGATATGTTTAAGAGTGTTGGGTGGACCGAAGAGGAGGTTTTATGGGCTTTTAAGCGATTCCCTTGTCTATTATTAAGTTCAGAGGAGAAAATCCGGAGCATGATGGATTTCTTTCTGAATAAGATGAAGTTGGAACGGAAAATTATAGTTGCCAATCCTGCGCTTCTTAAATACTCTTTTGGCAATAGGATTCTTCCGAGGTGCAATGTTTTGGAGGTTTTGAAGTCAAGGAAGCTGATTAAAGGAGACACAAACATTGCTACTTTTCTAAAATTAAGCGAGAAGGATTTCATGGAGAGATGTGTTGCCAAGTATGAGGATAAAGTTCCTGGTTTACTGGAGATGTATGGAGGAATTGACAAAGGAAAAGGATGATAATGGATAGCAATGAAGGTATTGTGTCAACTTGTTTTGATTTATATCGCTCAATATATTGATTGAATAATGCGAGTTCATTTTCTTGTGATTTTACATATTCTTTCTTTATGTCATCTATTGGCGTTTCTTTTTACTAGCATTTGTTCATGTTGAAGATCATTTACCGCGTAATTCTTAGAATTTTCTGGGAAATCTTTAGTAAACACAACTAAGTCTGATAAAAGTGATCGTATAATTCTCCAATTGCTTTTCAGAATAAAACTGAATGGTCGAGTATTTTCATTTTTGGTAGAGATTTTCGCTTTGGGAATCTTAATTTGACCACTAAAACATAAGATCAGCTATATAAAACATGCTCTTTGGTTGGTTCCCTCACTTGCTTATAAGCTAAAAGGGTTCTGATGCTTGTGTAAATAATTGTTGTTTAAATTTCATATAATGTTGTTCAATGATAGAACACGATAGGAAAAGGAAAAAACAAAAACTACCCTAAATTTCTTTAGACCTTGTAGCTTCAATTCCTACGAGCTCTGACCCGGAAATAAGGTTAGGAGTTTGAATGGCTATTTTGCTAAGGTTCAATATAGAAGAGGGTGTCAGATATGAAAGATTTATTAGTGTTATCACTCGATATTGGCTATGGTGTTGACAAACTCAGGAAGGTTGTATCAATGGACTCAAACGATGAGTTTGGTTAGGACTTGGGAGAAGCATATTTTATATTGTAGGCATGAATGAATGCATGGATTGCAAATTGCCATTTGGTACACTATTTTTTTCATTAAGCTTGTTGTCAAGAAGCTTAGTAATCTTAACAAATGTATATCATTTGCATGGTTGGAATGTAGGAATTTGGATGGTGAAGTTTTCTTGTAATCAAAGCATACAGGTTCGCACCTCTGCTGGTGTTTTTTGTTGATTATTTTGCCATTATATGGCAGATAATAATCAAATAACAAACCCTTGATTTACTTAGTTGTGTGATGGAAAAGATAAAGATGTATAAGAACTAAAAGGGGGAAGACACTAATTTGGTTTTTCATTGGCGGTAGAGTACACAACCACTTCTTCATATCTATGGTTTAGATGCACGCGTTTATTTAACCACTTCTTCATATCTATGGTTTAGATGCACACGTTTATTTAACCGTAACTTATGTATGTCATTTCTAAACTTCAATGGACACATGCAACCGTTGTCTAAACATCCAGACTTGACACAGATTGCATGCTTATTTACAAACAATGGAACAAGTATTTCAATGGCTGTGTTATATTTCAGTTGAAAAACGTTCAATGTTTGCTACGGAGCTAAATTTACATTATCCAGCTAATAATGAAGGTGGAGGACAACCTTTTGTTTTCTATAGTTACATGTGCGCAGTGCATAATGATTTGATTGGTAGTGACTTGGATTTGTCTATTTCTTGTTCAGAGTTCTTTCCGGTTGCATTTGTAGTCATTTTGCTATTCGCAACTGAGCCAAATGATGCAGCATTCTATGCTGAGTCATTTGGGTGGTATAAGATGCTTAAGACTGGAATTGAAGTTGTCAGCAGTGTTTTAAATCCTATTTTAGCAGCAAGCATATTATCATGAGTAATTGCAATTTAATTTCTGACTTCTTTATACAGTTATTTTTAAATTCATGCTTTTTCCTGATTCAAATACCATATTATTCTCCTGAGAGTGTTTTATCATTAAAAAGGATTGGCTCGCATGTGGTTGCAGATGATGAAGCCAAAAAACTGAAGCTGTTTTGAGGTCAAACTCAGATATCCCACGGTTAAGAGCAAAAACATGCTGAAAACCTTTCCTGTTGGGCGAAAGGCTTGACAAGCACCAGCGTACGCTTTGCCGGACCTCCCATCCTTCAAATCAAGGACAGTTCAAATTTGGCCCTTCAACTTTCAAGACTCCTTGGATCTGGGGCCATGATCGTGCATCTAAGGTAATCCAAAAACATCAAAAAATAAAATAAAAAGTGAGCGGGGGCACAAACTAATGGTGCCCAAGTCTGAACCTTGGAAGACTACATGAGGCTGCCCTTTATGTTGTTGTATTGTGCTTGTTTTCACCTTGTACAGATATTGTTAAAGTGGAGACTCATTTGTAAGAATTACACTCCTTTTGTTTCTTTAAATCAAATTGATTAAAAACTTCATCCTTGTCAAGAATTAAAAACGATAATTAGAGTTAAATAGTTCAATTTTATTGAAGATGTATAGCAAGTCCAAAAATAATATTCAGATCATAGCACTTACTGTAAAGAAAATTTGATATTTCAGGATGAATAGCATTACTCAAAAAGTTCATCATTCCCTTATTTACCTACTGTATCAATGATGTGATTATTCTCGTTTTGAGGGGAAAAAAAAAAGAGATGGATTTATGTAGTAATCCTTACATAAAACACAAATTTCCACATCCAGATAAAAATGAAAAAAATCTACAATTAGACCACTAGAAACTGACCCCTTGGCAACCCTAATCTCCCCCTTCATGAATAAATATGGCTCAAGCCACTTCTAAATCAGTTTAGTTTGTGCAATTGGTGGATATAATTTCCAAATCTAATCTTAGTTTATCCTTTTTTTACATTACCTAGTTAATTTTAAATTAATTATAAAAATTATAGAACGAATTGACATGATGATTCAATTATATAAGTTTTAAATCAAATTAGACCCCAAGTAGATCCGACAATTATAATCTAAATATAAAGCATTCATTTGATTGTTAAAATGTCATCCAGATATTAATTTCATCTTTTGATCCAATCAGCTCCAAGGTTTTTATATATTTTTTAGGTCACATAATCATCTCATGGTAAAATAATTGCATTAGAGATTTAGAAATTCAAGGACATCCAAAGTAAAATAAATAAATTTATATTGTTAATTAGTGGAACAAATATAATGATGGAGAGAAAAATTGTTGTGTAGATCTCTTTTGTACATAGAAAAAAAAATATTAAAATGACATATTTTTTTAGTATTTTTTAATAATTTGATGTATTGATATAAAAAAAATATTTTGATTTATTATCAAATTAAAAACACTTTTAAAAAATAATTTACACCATAATATCAAACATGCACTAATAAAATGTATTTAGTGCAAGTTTTATTATTTTATATATATAGTTTAATTTATATTTCTCATTTTATTGTTTTGAAAATAAGCATTTCATCTTCTTTTTTAGGTTGCTTTTAATTAATGTTTTGGAATAAAAATGACATAAATGTACTATACGCATTTAAATTTAAGTTCTTTGTATTAATTTAATATAATTTATGTACTTTATTTATTTTAATTTAAAGGTGGTACAAAAATTAAATTATATATATTATGAACAATATATAATAAGATATAATGTTTATTATTATTATACATATTGATATTCATAATAGTTTATATATTTACAATAAAAAAAAATGTAATTGTAAGTTTGTTACAGAAAATGCCGTCGATGGAAACAGGGCAAAAATGAGCAACAAATTTACCTTTTCTGTTGAACTGGCAGCCGCCGTAACTCAATTTCCTTGCATCCAAAAACCCTAATTCTCAGTCATCAATGCATTTTTGCTTCCAAAGAACATGAGCAGCACTTAGCGATGAGAAGCCTGCTGCTTTCTCTGCTTCAAAAACGTTTCTTGAATACATCACCACCACTACCAATTGCCCCATCGTCACTCTCATTTACTGTTCAGTACCTCATTACCTCATGTGGGCTTTCCTTGCAGTCAGCTTGTTCTGTTTCCAAAAAGTTCCAAATCGATGAACAGAATCTCCAAAAGCCCCTATCCGTTATCCAACTTTTGAAATCTCACGATTTTAAGGATGCCCACATTGCCAAAATGATCGAAAAGCGACCCCGATTGCTTCACTGCAGTACACAAGACAATTTGAAGCCCAAATTCGACTTCTTCATCAAGAATGGATTCGTGGGTCGACTTCTCCCTGAGTTATTAGTTTCAGATCCGGTAATTTTGACAAGGAACTTGGGTTCTCGTATTAAGCCATGTTTTAAGCTCTTGAAGTCATATGTACAGAGTCGTGAAGGCGTTGTAGCTCTTCTTAAGCGTGCTCCGTTTTTTTTATCGTATGGTTCCATGGACTCAATGCGACTAAATATTGATTTGTTGGTAAAAGAGGGTGTGGCTGCTGATAGGATTGCAAAACTGTTGATCTGGCAACCAAGAAGTATACTCTATAAGCCTGATAGGATAGTTTATGCGCTAAATGCTCTTAAGAACCTGGGACTTCAGCCAGGGGATAAACCATTTATACAGGCTCTTAGCGTGAGGATACAATCGAATGACACGGCTTGGAAGAAGAAAATTGAAGTTATCAAGAGTTTGGGCTGGAGTGAAGAGGAGGTTTTGAGGAGTTTTAAACGACACCCGCCATTATTTGGATACTCAGAGAAGAAAATCAGGACTGCAATGGATTTCTTTATCAACACTATGGAGTTGGAACGACAATTTATAATAAAGAGTCCCAATTTTCTTGGGATGTCAATTGATAAAAGGATTCGTCCAAGGTATAACGTTATCAAGGTTTTGGAGTCAAAGGAACTGATTAAAAGAGATAAGAAGATTAGTACTTTGTTGTCATTAAGTGAGAAAAATTTCTGGGCGAATTATGTCATCAAGTATGCGGACGAGGTCCCAGGTTTACTAGAGATATATGGTGGTGCTGGCAAGGCAAAATAGATGGTCACTTGATTGAAAATGAAGCAAGTTCACTTTTGCCGTTGCACAAGCAGTAGGAGATGTTAGTAAGTTTGTATTTCTAAATCTCAATCGAATATGTTGTTTCATTGTTGTGTCCTTTCCAATTGTAGTTTCTTAAAGTTGTCTCATGGTGGAGTTTTTGTTTGAGATCTTTTATTGCCCATTCTAACACTAGCTACTGAATGTTGAGTGTATTGCTGACACGAGAACTTGAGAAGTTCCCGACTGAACTCTGTTTCCAGGCTTAAAAACTCTGCACATCATGTCTTAAATATCTAGTTAGCATAATTATCTCTTGATAAAATGGTTGCTTTGTGAAAATGTGTAATTTTTCACAAATAAATGGGCATTAAACTGAATGATGTATTTGATGCACTTGATATTGGTGAATATATTAGGCATAAGAAAGTATTCAGTTGATTTATCTCTCTCCCAGAAACCCGCACAAGTCTGTTGGAGTAAATCCCAACTATTATCTCCGCATGCCTCTAGAACATGTAACCTGCAAATAATATGCATGTTCTGCTGTCCCAGAATCATGACTCACAATAAATTATAATAAGCTCCGAGACTAAATCAGCTTTATTTGCACAGAACTGATGGAAGGATTGCGTTGGAAAGCACCTAATGGGTATCAGAATGGGGTTTGCTGGCTTGAATGACCTTTGAAGAAGAGGACTGTCCATTGGATCACAATGAAACTTAAAGGAGAATGAAAGTAGCTTAGCATGTCTGAATATGGCGATGAGGAGTGGTGAAAATGGTGGGATCATTTCATTATTCAGGCACGCTCATGGCTTTGGTTTCATGAAAGAGGGGGCACCAGATATTAGAAATGTTAGGCAAGTAGCTCTGTTTCTCTAGTATAAGAAATTACAAACACTAGCAATTGTTTTTGACAAACTCGAATAGGTTGCTGCAGAATCATTTAGCTTTTTTCTGTGGAGAGGCAGATTTTAGCCTTCTGCTTGTTGTAAAACAAAAATGCATGGGTTTTGTTTTGCAGTTAGGTAAAGAAATCTCTGTTTGTGAGTTTATCATTGATCAGTTAATGATCATGTTCATGGAGGCATGTCTCGTAGATGTTGAGTTCGTACATTACGTGGACTAGGCTACTCATTAACTGTTTTTGTTAAATGACACTACAACTTCTGAGCACCTGATTGTTTCTTATTTGATTACTATTCTTTGTACCTGTAGTTTTGAATCTATGTTTTCGCCAATGACACTTCGCATTGGCAGACATCTCGTCAATTCAACAGCTTGTTTACTCCTGAGGTAGTAATTGATGCTGGATACTATAGGGTTCACCATTAGGTGCTGTAGGTGATGTGTACATGGTTGTGCCGGGTTTCTCCAGGCATCTCTTTAACAATGAAATCAGTTTTTTTACTGAAAAGCTTCGCTTTTGTGATGTTTAAGAAATGTTCCCTCGGGTTTGATAGGTGACTGGGAATCCCAATCGACTGTGTACTCTAAAATGCTTCCTCTTCAGCATGCAATCTCGCTTTCCTAGTAGAAGCATTCAACTGGGCGAAGAAGGTTCTGTGTATAGTAAACTGGGCATATGGGAAATCAAAGCTCTCTGCCAATAGATGCATTCCAGACTCGTTTACTAATAAAACACAACAGAAAACACCATGGAAATCACAAGATAACAAAATTGAAAATGAACCTGTCTTGAAAACCCACAGCCAGGAAAGCCACAAGGATCGTCTCTATTACATGACACTTTAGATTTTCTATTGTACCGCATTTTGGATACGAACCTATCAATTGGTAAGCTCCATAATGGCAGAAACTATGTCTCCATCTGCAGCCTTCAAAGCTTTCACAGCCTTTGACCTGGAAACTCCTGCCTGGGTCATCACTAATTCAATATCCTTTGGCTCCACTCCGGTTTCATCTACCTCTTCATCATCCTGAGCTATGGCTGAAGTCTCAGGTTTTGAAATGACATGACTGAGATCAGGAGCCTTGAACTGCTCTGCTGCCTGAGTTTGTAGCTGGGAACTCAGGTCTTCGATCTTAGCCTCTCCAAAGATCACATATGTGTCAGATGTTGGGCTCTTGAAAACATCAGGTTTGGAGATAACAAACAAGATCTGGTTTAAGTGGTATCCAATGTTAGGAGCTAGCAAACAAAAGAAAAATATATAAAAGCAGAGTTTTTATGAGTAGACGCATTATGAATCAATCAAAATGAAAAGCTTACATTCTTGCTCTTTTTTACTGTAACCCGACTAACACCAGGGATAGTTTTCATTCCAAGCTTCAACATTGCTTTACGACTCTTCTTTTCACTTCGGCTTTGTTTTGATCTACCACCCACATCTCCATCTTGTTGTCCTGTGAACAAAAAGAGGGAGAGAAAGGAGGAAAATCATTAGAACAAATATAAAAAAAAAACAACATAAGAAATAAGCTGCAGAATAGATTGTAGTCAATGACGAGGCAGCAAGCCATTTTAGGGGTTCATACATAACACAAATCCACAAGATTTGTGTCACACACTAATCAAAAATTACAATCCAAGGTTGTTCATTGTACAGCGTTGAACATTTCTCAAACCAAACCTGAAGTCCTTGAGATATCTTTATTCTACCTCTTGATACTTTTGTTGATACTTTTGTTCAGATACCATAACAGATATGTCAAACTCATAAAAAAAGGGCTTGTGGATGCATATGCAGGTGTCTTGAAATGTTTTCTCTTCATTTATTTGTTTTCAGGTGAATAAATATGCCAAGAAAAATGTGCTGCTCATGAAAATCAACTGATCGAATATCAATACCAATTGACAAGGTTGAAGAATGGAAATCAATATCAGGAACTTCCATAACCTCTTGTGCACTCTTAACAGCAGTAGAGGCTAAGTCAAGTCTCATAGTGTCCTTTTCCTCTCCAAGAGCAATGTGCTACATCAAGATTTCAACTCTACCAGGTGTGACAGCTAAAAATTAAAATCACCTTAAATCCTAGTGCCAGTCATTACATGGTTTAATACTTCAAATAACCAAGGAAATAAATTATGTTTAAGTTATACTAGCCAAAATATATATATAAAAAAATAACAACACTTTTTCCATCGCATATTATACCAGATACTTGTAGGATGTTAAAATATTTTGACATAGTGGATGACTGCCCTGTCAATAATACAGCCTAAATCCTAGGAGAGGTGGTGAAATATTAGAGACTGCAGATAATACAAAAACCCAAGAGCCATGACTTCTAAATTCCAGAGAAATGTTCTGCATCAACTCACACGCAGACATGCACAAAACTTCATGCATCATATTCAAAGAATTCAGAATCATTAACTACACCAATATATGCATGAAAAATGTACTTCTTATGCAAAATCCATCGATGCAAGTAAAAACCACAGCACAAAAATCCATTAAAAAAAGAAAATAAAAAGAAAAGAGTATAAAGCAACAAAGTAAAACCAATAAGATTTCAAACAGCAAGAATCTACCTTCAGCTTCATCTTCATCCTTGTCATCTTCGTCGTCTTCATCATCCTCATCATCATCCTCTTCATCCTCAACCTCAGGCTTATCAGCCTACACACAAAAACAGAGAGAAGGGGGGTAGGTTTTAGATAGTTTCCACATTTTAATTAGCATACTATAAATCAAACAAGATATGCCATCAATTCATCATAAGATTTTCAAACAAGTTACATTCAACACAAATGAGAATTAAAGAGATCTAATCAATGTCTTCTCCCCCTAGCTGTCCAGATAGTCGGATCCAACATCTAGGAATGAAGCCATGGGTGGTTCTTTGGATTGGCCTACTTGGAAGAATGACCTCTCCCTTTCTTTTGCGTTATTTCACAACGG
>Ga0307517_10015475_pt1 | contig 10133 bp, 12 predicted proteins | sample 23_EM_MG_FD_194515 | JGI IMG/M metagenome (GOLD analysis project Ga0307517, IMG submission 194515) | Populus trichocarpa ectomycorrhiza microbial communities from riparian zone in the Pacific Northwest, United States - 23_EM | ecosystem: Host-associated > Plants > Roots > Unclassified | place...
CGTGTTTGAGTGGGAAACGCATGCCGACGGGATGATGATTGTGGAGCCGGGAGGAAAGGTAACGACAAGCCCGCATTCCCAGAGGATGATGTGGCCACCAGCCGCGGGGTCGAAGTCGCCGAGAGCAGTGATGGAGCAGCAACCAAACGTGAGGTTGTTAGAGTCCAAGTGTCGGAAGCAGGCCGTTTTAGGGCCAAAATTGATGGTGGCGGTGGCCCAGGGGCTTTCGGGAAAATTAGGACGGAGGTCAGGGTAGCATTCGAGAAGGGTATCGCGGCAGCGGGCATAGTAGTTGAACTGCTCAGGCATCCATGAAGAAAAAATCCCTGAAGTGTGAAGCGGACGGTCAATGGGGTTTCGTTGGACCTAAAAACTGCGCTCACCAGAGGAGAACCCAGCGAAGCGCACGAAAGATTGGTGTTCGAACAGTCGTTTGAAAACCGCCTCATTGGCGGGGTGTTGGGCGAGAACGTGGGGGCGCTTCGCTCCAGGCCCTATGGTTATCCCGCATGCGAGGGCGGCGAATTGACCACGGCGGTGGCGTTTATCTTTTTTGGTGAGGTGGCAAAGGGGCCGACATGCCTTGATCTCCTCGGCGGCTTGTCGATGGACGCCCGTCCAACTGGGGTCAGCGGGCCTGCCAGCCAGAATGGCGATAATTCGCCCCTTCTTGTCGCGGAGGGGCGTGGGTGTACTGGGGCTCTCTATCAGTGGGCCGGCTAGTGGCGAAAAAGAACAAAAAACCGAACATTCCATCCCAATCGACGAGTTTGAGCCCATGTTTGGATTTCGGACCAACGAGCTCTTGAATTTTGAACACACGGCGGCCGCCGCAGTCGCCCACCGCGATAAACCCGCTCGAAGATGCAGAGAAGTTGCTAGCGTCCATTTCGACGTCGATGGAACTCGACGCTTTGACATATTTGCGGCGGGCCTGGGGTCTAGCGGTTAGTTCTTCGAGTTTCTTCGCAGCTTTAACCTTCTGTCGGGCGGTCTTTCGTCGTGCGTGGCTCTTCTTCTTCTGGCGCTCGCCCCTCTGCCCCGCGGTTATATCGCTGGCGTTTGAGAGCACTGGTCCATCCTCAGTTGGAGTTGGTGCACTAAGTTCGAGCGTGCTTGGTTCATGGGGTGGGTCTTGGGGCGGAATGACGGGTGATGGAGATGGAGATGGGGGCAAGGAGGATAGAGGCAAGAGGCTGCCTATAGACGACCGGTCAAATTCAGGGAGGTTACGAGCAGCGACTGAAGGTCTATGTCGATCGGTATGGCTTGGGGCATCGCCGTTGGGTTTCTGTAGGTACGCGGAGTAAGTGTTGGTAAATTGAATCAGGCGCAGAGAGCAAATTGGGGGTCTGAATGCAGGAAGTCCCAGGCTTGAGTCTCCTGCATAAACTAGCACAGTGGGAGGCCCTATCCCACGCAGTCCCAAGCTTGGGTCTCCTATGGAATTGGGGGCGTTTGGGAAGGAGTGGGAATCGAATTCAAGTTTGGAATTCTCACCGCGACGTCTATCAAAAAGCAACGAGAATAAAACCTGCGAGGAGTTGTTAGTTAGGCGGGTCGAATGTTGGAACGAGGGGCCAGAGAGGCGAAACCGACGGAGTCAGGTTGATCGCATGGCCTCCAGCGACGTAGTCAGCTGGATGGCGGCGAGCGACAGAGTCAGCTCGCCGAGGGGGCTTTGGACTTAGGACGAACCGGTTGAAATGTTGAACTTGGAAGTTGAAATTTGAAAGTTGATCGATAAAGTCACATGACTATCACGACGCGTCTAACCAGGTGACCGCGACTTTTTATTTCCATCAGCTTCCATCTCTTCCATCGCTTCCTCCAACGCGCTTCGTTCGTCCAACAGCTGTCAATGTCATCAGGTTAGTCGATCACACCTGATCTTCGCGTCTCGCCACGATCTTCGCGCATCACCTCAATCCTCGCGTCTCCTACACGATCTTTGTGTATCGCCTCGATCTTCGCGTCTCGCCCCGAACAGCTGACTCTGTCGCTGTTCAGGAGATGGCTGACTCAGTCGCCGTCTCCCAGGAAATGCCTGACTCCGTCGGCATTTTTTCTTTTTTCTCCCCCCTCTGGCGGTTCAAGACCGATGTGAACAGCTGACTCTGTCGCTGTTTAGGAGATGGCTGACTCAGTCGCCATCTTCGTTGGGAATGCCTGACTCCGTCGGCATTCTGAGGCTGCTCTTTTTTTTTCTGGGCAAAGGTGAACGAATGCTGGCTCACCGCGTTGCGTTTATAGCGGCCATGGATTCTGATGTGCGTCCTTACGTGTGTCCCAACCCCTACCCCTGTGAGTGCTCTTGCTCTCCGCTGGTGCTCATCTGACTTTGGTTGCATTAGTTGGCCAAGTAGATTGCTTTGGGATGGCTCGAGACATAAGTGGAAACGCGGTTCTGGAGCGGTTCATGAGAGAGGGTTCGAACGGTGAGGAAGATTTGCGAATGCATTTGCTTGATTCAACTAACCGATGTCGTTGATAGGCGTTTTTGAAGGCGGCGACGCCCTTTCGTGGGTCGAGGTCGGAGTGTTATGCACGCCTAACGGGGCGTTGCACCGAAATATTCCCCAAATCGACCAAAGGCTCGTACCTCTGGGGGTTATCATCACATCTCCAAACATGGACTACATCCCGGACTTCAGCCGCGACTATCGCGACGTTTGGATTCGGGAAGATGGCCGCTACTACATGCACGACTTCACTCTGTACCCTCAGTGGTATTTCGAAGGGACGTACTATATGCCGTTCGTCACGAGGAAGCCCAGCGCCGAAGATTTGGAAGGGCATGAATATGCCCTTGCGTGGTACGACATCAAGCCCCAAGATTTTTGTAAGGAAGAAGAAGCAGGCGCAAACGTTGGGTGGTTGAGAAAGGATCTCGTGGCGAGCTTCACTGCCATGAGAAAGGCGCTGTCGGTGAAGGTGGACGAGCTGGTGGGTCGGGGCGGTTTGCAGGAAATTCAGTTACGCGAAATGCTGCATAGCCAGCGCAGCATGCATTTCGCCCAAGTTGCTTTGGACTGCGCACCTCAAGACTATTTGATGACGCTGTTGACCACCACATCCTTTCAACGGCACTTCCTCGAGACGTTAGCTTGCTACACGTACTTTACGAAATACTTCCCTCGCACACTCAGCAACGTTTTCACAAATCACCCGGTGGACCTCTCTCTGATGGGCACCATCACATCCAGCCTCGATGTAGCAATTCAGCTGAACCAGCTCGGCGTTCCTGTGTGGTTGGTCCGTCCGCCGGAGGCGATCTCGAAGACGATGAACGTCGAATCTCGCGTTTTCGAGCGATCCATCGACCCTTCGCGTTTGGTTCAGCGGGCGTATCCGGGAACCGTTTGCGTTTTCAGTGGGCGCCCGAGCGCCATTCGAAACCGCGTTTGCCAGGCGCTAAGGTTGAAGAACATCCAGATTCCTCACAGCGCCTATGAGATGCAGCCCGGGGACGATTACCAGCCAACAGTGGCCTTGATGCTGGGTGCGTTTGCTGCCTTTTGTTTTGTTTAGATGGAGTTCAGGTTGCTGACTTTGTGTTTTATTTCAAATTAGGAATCCAGCAATCAGGAGCAGCTATGGCCCAACCTCCGCCGCCGCCCGCAGTGGTTATTGTCACTAGGGGCGGCGTAAACGACGCCATCAATTTGGCCAAGTTCAACCTCCCATCGTCGCCCATGATGCCCGCCACAGCACCTGCCTGGAAGAGAGCGCTGGAAGGCGTTAACCATAATCGATGCAACATTGTGGACCACGCGCAGAGGAAGTCTCTGAAGGGGTACCCCTGCTTAGACCCATTTGTGATCGTCGGGCAGGATATACAAGACGGCTGAGCAGCGAAGAACCTCATCTGCTGGATGTTTGTCCGTTCGAACTGGCTATCCCGGACGGTAACGATGGGCGCGGACAGCCCGATTGTGATGCCTTCGCCCCAGCACTGGAGAGATTTTCTGGTGAACATCGCGATTGCCACGGGCCTGGAGGTTCGAAGAACCGGTGGTGGTGGGCGACGGGGGGAAAACCGCGCGGATTCAGTGGTTATGCGCTCTTTCTTCGAGGATACGTCGGCTTTGAAAGCGCCCGTGGACGTATACTGGGGCAAGCAGCTCGTGCGGAGCGCTCAAGACATCTGCAGCGGCGAAATTGCAATTTCGCCGCTGTTCGCCAAGGAGGTGGTGTGGGATTTATTTGAGCACAACTTCCGGATGGAGTTGCTGTCTTTGGATCGGGTCCTGGTCCCGCGGAAGTACATGTCAGCAGCCCAACGCGCCGAACGGGAGGCAAAGGTGGCGGATGTCGTGCCTCAAGGGCTTTTCACATGGTCGAAGCCGTCACTGAGGGACGAAGGTTTGGCAGGAAGACTCTGGGAGGATAGAATGGAGTATGTCGAGGCGTTTAGGGAGCTGCTGTCAACCTGGCCAGGTTCAACTGCGGGGGTGTTGGCAGTAATGTTGGCAGGCTCACGACTGGGCTCGACTTTTGTCAGCGATCGCGAACGGGTGGAAAGGGTCGAGGCTGTGGCGTACCCGTTTTATTGCCAGACATTCTTTGAGTATTCTGGGCGTGCCCCGACGGTTCCCTTCCACACACCCTGCTGAGAACCCTGCCGCATCCCTTCAGAGTTTGTGAGGTACGTTGTTTGCATCGAGCGAACTCCACCTGATTGACGAACTCACCTTGGATTACAGGGCCTTTTTTTTTGTAGTCGTATGATTCTTGTGCCCACGTGCGCCGCCCTATAGGGCGGCTGTTTTATAAATTGTCATTTCGTCATGCCGTTGCACCATGAGATAAGGGATGATCGATAATGCACAGCCTTCAGTCCCTTTCATCGCTCTCTGTCATTGCCCTTATCACCACTCAACCTATGCCTCGTCTCTTGAAGAAGCCGTCAGACAGGACCTCACCTCCAGCCCCAGAATCGATCTTGGTGCCAGTGGAGGGTTTGCCTTCAGTTCGACGCCCATATGGGTCGGGTAATACTGTGTTTGGAGTGCAAGGACGCATCACGACGCCAGGGGGGATTTACGCCCAAGTTATGAGCTCGAGATCAGATCACTTTGAAGAGGAAGAATGGTTGGAGGATGAATTGGGCGATGAAGAGTTGGTGATGGAGGTGGATCATGAGATGGGAGGCACTGATGTAAATGAGGAGGAGGCAGTTCGTCGGGCAGGTAAAAAGCAGAGACAGTGGAGAAACTGGAGCGAGCAAGTTATACCAATGTTGCTGGAGCCATATTTGGAGCTGTTGAGGGAGTCAGAAGGTCTGAGGGATCTGACATCTGTGCGAGATCGCTTGGGATGCAGAGGGTGTGCGGATGGGCGAAACTTGGAGGTGGTATGCATTTACTTCGAAAGTTTGTGCTGCGTTTCTTTCCTTGCTTGTTGAATGTTGCTGATGTTGGTGAAAGAATTGGAACATATATCGCTCTGTACTTGCACAGAGCCTGCACTGCAGCTTTTGTCTATTGGCCTTTTCCCTTGCGCTCCTTCTCTCCCTTCATTGGCCATGGATTTACAGATGTTGGATTTTGCTTGCGAGCTTTTTGTAAATGCAGCACCAAATTTAACAGCTTGGTGTGAAACACTGGAGGGCTTTCTGAGTGCTCGCCAGTTTAAATTGACCACACGAGTAGGTGATCTTGGGATTGTTCATATTTACTTGGAGTCTAAAATTGCTTTTAGAACAGCTTGTGTGGGCGGTTTGGTAGTGCATTGCAGTGGTATTCTGCGCTTGTTGACCAGAAAAACTTTGCTGTGCGTGAATATCTGGACAAGATACGGGGATCAGTTTTGATGATGATTGATGAGGAGTTGAGGGAAGAAAGAGCTGATGGATGTAGGTGGGCCATTGCCTTCACAGGATGAGGGATCAGATTGTAATATGTCACAGGATTCAACTGCTGGTCTGTTGTTTTTGCAGCTAGAATAATATCAAACTCAATAACTGATTATGTAGCACCTTCTGAGACACCAAATTGCATCCGACCATCTGAATATCTGCGGGAACGGTGCCCATTGTGCTTTGGTGGGAAGAACTGGCAGCAGCCTAATGAGATGTAAGCAATTGGCTATATGTAATATGATTTAACTAATAGAGAAATATATTAGTGTGGATGCCATTGTTTGTGTAGATGCTTGCTTCACTCAGAAGCATCGTAAGTCTCAGGGAAAAGGTTGGATGCCCCCTCGTGAACATTGTGAGACTATTTTTATAGATCCAGAGGAGGTAGCTGCCATGGAGAACTTTGTAGAAACAGTTCGACCTTCCCGACCTCCACGAGAGAAGTCAGGCAGAGGTGAATCATCCAGGCACCAAGCTGCTGAAAGTTCAAACCCACAGGTCAATTCTGAGCCAGAGAATGACTTTGAGCCTGGCTTGCGTGTTCCTGCATCTGTTTTGAATGAATGTAAAGACTCGTTTGTGGCTGCAGATTCTAATCGGATTAAAGCAAGCACTTTGTTTTTTTCAGATACTGGCCTAATGGCTTTACTATGCCGGCATGACCGTGTTCTGTGGCTAGTGAATATGACCTCAGCTGGAGAAAAACAGCATTTTGTTTTATGTCTTTTGCAGAAATTGTTCCAAAACTTACCGCCTAAAATGCGGATTGGCCTGTTATATGATATAGGATGTCAACTTCACCGAAGCTGTTTGAAGTTTGATTTTTTGTCACAATATCATGATCGAATTGTGTTTGGTATCTCTGTATTTCATGCATATGGCCATCAATGGGCTTGCCAAATCATCTATCATCCTAGAAAATGTAAAGGATTTGGATTGACTGATGGTGAAGGCTGTGAACGCTTGTGGAGTTCACTAAAGCCATTGATTCCATCTTTGCGTGTTTCAAACTACTACAATCGCATCTATACATTGGACACACAGATCAAACATCTTGATACAAAGTCCTTGCTTGATCTTGGTCATTGGTTGAAGCGAAAATGGGTTGCTGCTATGCGACGCAAAGATGAGGCTTGGGAAGCATTAGATCAACTCGCAGAAGATGGAGTTTCTATAGCACATCTGCGTGCTCAGTGGGATGATCAGGTGCTTGAGCAGACAAAACCACTTAAAAAACAATCTAAGCATCTTGCAAACATAGAGATTGAAGGAATTTTGGCTTTATACAAAAATATTGAAACATATCAAGAGGATATCTCAAAGTATGAAACTATGCTTGAGACAGGAGAACTTGAAAGTGGATCTACAGCTACAGATGTTCAGGTTATGTTGAGGGAGGCTCAGGCCAAGGTTAAAAAACAGAAAAATATCATTGCAAACCGCAAGGCAAAATTGTCTGTGGATGGCAGGCTTAATTTGGAAAAACTGTTAAATAATGAATTTCTAAAGTTGTGAATGAATGCATTGGCATTAAAACAAAGAATTCGTGATCGCCTACGTCACCGAAAATTTGAACTTGAAAATCTAGAACGTTCTTATAGAAAAACTATGAATCATATGAAGTTGGAAAAACATGCACAGAATCAGTTAAAGCGCAAAGAACCTGGTATTCAGACTTTGGCTAGAAAATACAACAAATTATGCAATGATTTGGAAAAGATGATAAACAAAAACAGAGCACCTAGAGGGGCCATATCACCACTGGCCATTGAAATGGAGGGTTTATTTAAACTAGATATTGATGATGATATTTGGCAAGACATTGGGCTGACAGATGATTTGGATGATGCTGCTGAGATTCCAGATTGGCTTGGAAATGATAAAGTTCGTGAAGGGATTAAAGTTCTGTTGGAATATGATCGTTGCTTGGAGGAGATGCAGCGTATCAAGTATGAACGTGTTAACATGCAAGAATGGTTTCTAGAAGAGTGGGTAGTGCTTCAGGAAGCACTGAGGTGCACTACTGATAACAAAGTGGTTTATCAGCTTAAAGAACAAGAGAAGCGATTATTACGCATCTGTGTAACTTGGGAGCAGGCTACAAAAGGAATTCCATGTGATTTGCCTAATGAATGGGGACCATCACAAGTTGAACTTTCAAGTGCAAAAAAATATGAACTGCAGGAACAGGTTCTGGTTGCATCTAACCATAACTCTGAAGAAGAAGAGGAGGATGATGCTGAGGAGGACAAGGAGGAAGATGAGGATATGGAAAATGCAGAGTTACTTGATAATATGGAAATGATGGCACTTATTGATGAATTCAGAACTCAACATTAGACAGGTGTATAGTTAGAATTTGAAACATAATTTGTTTTGAGAGGTTTTGGGCAAGGACAGACTTCTAGAAAAATGATTGTACAACTTTTATAAAAGGATTTGACTATTTTACTAAGTAGAAAAGACTTTTAAGAGACTGAAAGGCTTATCATTGGAAAGGTGTTTAAAGCTAAATCCTTTATAAGGAGTAAAGGAGTTTTGACAAAAGTATTTGCCTTAGAAAGATGTTTAAAGCTAAATCCTTTATAAGGAGTAAAGGAGTTTTGACAAAAAGATTATCAGAGTAGTATCATTAATCAAAAAGGTTTGCATTAAAAGAGTTTCTCTTTAGTAGATGAGAAAGTCTTTTGAGTTCAAAGGATTTGGCATCAGTGTCATTTTTAAATACTGCAAAATGTTTTTGAGTTGAGTCTGATTATAAAAAATAGTTTTTGAAAATAATTTTGAGATTCTTGAAAATTATTATCATTTAAAGACTATTTACCAAAAGTCTTTTAATGTTTTGAAAAAAAGTATTTTTAAACATCTGAAAATGATTTTGAGATAAAAGCTTTTTTTGCCTTTAATATAAAGAAAGTGTTTTTAATTTAAAGGATTTAGTATTAGTGTCATTTGTAGGTATTTCAAAATATTTTTGAGCAGATTCTGGTAATAGAAAAGGTTTTTGAAAGTGATTCTGAACAATAATCATTGTTTAAAGGCAATTTACTAATAGCTTGGAAAAATGATTTTCAATTTTCTGAAAAGGCTTATGATGTAAAAACTTTGTGTAGGGTAATCATTTGTATTGATTACATTAGTAGCATTAGACAATAAGTATAGATAAAAAATTATATCAGATTGTCACACAAATCTTACTCTGATATTTATCACATTAGTCTCAAGCTATACTAAAAAACTTGAGCAATTGATTTGCTTTTGCATAATTCATAATCACCTGAGCATAAAGTTTGGGATTGATAATGATTTCATTAAATCCTAGTATCAGAAGTTGGAACATCTGATCAATAAAAAGCCAAAGGCCAAATTAATTGCAAATTATGCTATTATCCATAACTAGTAGTGCAAGTGCTTTCACTTAGATGTTGATTTGACTTGAAATTTGAAATACAGTGTTTCATCAAAAGCTACTAGGAATATTGTTTTAGATATGTCATTTCTTTCTCTTCTTTTCTTCCCATATGCACCTTTGTCCATAGCATCTAACTAAATTATTGTGATATTTGCTCATTTGTCAACTGGTCTAACTTTACTCAGTAGCTCACTAACCTGCTGGTTGCTCTCACCCTATTCTATCTTTCTTTCAAAACCCTCTGATCTATTCTAGTCTGCATATAAATTAAATAACAAGTTTAAGTAGTGATATGTGAGCCTGGCTTGGCTTGGCTTGGCTTGGCTTGATGAGGGCCTGACAAAACCAAGCCTGAGTTTTAGGCATAAAAAGCCCATGCCTATCTAAGCCATGGCTCACTCACATAATACACTGTTCACTAGCAAGTTCCTAAATTAAGATTAATGGGTTCAAAAATAGTTATAACTATTTTTTTTACTGTCATTAAATAGAGGATGTACCAGCACAAAAATTGAGAGCAATACTGTACTATTTCATTCAATTCAGCAGGCCCTGTGATGTGTGATGGGCTGGCTAAAATTTTAATGCATGCAAGGTCCCAAAGTTGCTGTGATATGCCAAAAATTTCCATATTAGGCACATGACCATCAAACAAATTTGGCATCTGACAAAAATTGCTATGACTACCAGGACATTTCAGCATTTTTGAGGGCCCAGTGATGTATGATTATTGAATTGATTGAAATGGTATAGTATACCAATATTTAGATTGATTTTTACTTCATCTCACACCAAAAATTTACATACATATGTATTATTAAAACAGACAAAGTAATTCAATGAGGTGATAATTGACTA
>Ga0307517_10015476_pt1 | contig 10132 bp, 14 predicted proteins | sample 23_EM_MG_FD_194515 | JGI IMG/M metagenome (GOLD analysis project Ga0307517, IMG submission 194515) | Populus trichocarpa ectomycorrhiza microbial communities from riparian zone in the Pacific Northwest, United States - 23_EM | ecosystem: Host-associated > Plants > Roots > Unclassified | place...
GCACATAACATAAACAAACATAACGCGTTTGGCTTAGACGCGCCGTTTTTAATTGCTTTCACGATTCACCCTCTTCTTTTTCCACGAAAGACGCGCTAATATGTCGCGTCGGGCAACAAATGCCGACTCCACCCGCAGACGCGTAAAAGAAGAAAAGATCAAAGTAAAAGAGGAAAGGAACAAGGGAAAACAAAGGGCACGCGTCGATGAGGAGGAAGAGGAGCAGAGGCCGTCTCCAGATGCCGAAGAAGATGAAGATGCTGCTGGTGAACCCAACAACGACGAAGAGGCTGGCAGCCCTCGTGGCGCGAAACGCATACGCGTCAATGGGGACGGCGACTCTGCTCCAGGTGGGAGTCAGAACGACGATGCACCGTTACCAAAGGTGAAAACCCTTCCTCGGGGTAGTGATGGGTGAGTTTTTTTCTTCTTTTATTAACTACATCCCTCTAAAATTTGTGAAGATATATTCCAGGATCCATTGTTCGAATCCAGCTCCATAACTTTGTCACCTATGATTACGTCCAGTTCTTTCCGGGTCCGTACCTCAATATGATTATTGGCCCTAACGGGACAGGGAAGAGCAGTATCGCATGTGCTATTGCCCTTGGGCTAAACTTTCCTCCCGCTGTAAGCTTTTGCTTCTTTGTTGCCCATCGCTTTCTCTCCTTTTAACTGATGTTCTAGATTCTGGGACGTGCTGAAGAATTGAGCTCGTTTGTAAAGCATGGAGCGGCATCTGGCTATATCGAAATTGAACTCAAAGGTCCAATGGGACGAAAAAATCTCGTCATTCGACGAAAGCTCGCGTCGCTGTCCAATGGATCGACTTTCACGTTGAACGGAGTGGCTGCCTCTGGAACTGAGATTAAGCACAAGATGGCGGAGCTTAACGTACAAGTTGGGAATTTATGGTATGTTTTAGTTCAGCAATTTTTATCTGTTATCTGTGATCTGGTTCATCACTTCATTTCAGCTCTTTCCTTCCGCAAGACAGAGTATCAGAGTTCGCTGCGATGAGTTCTCAACAGCTGCTGAGAGAAACCCAACGTGCTGCTGGAGATGAGAATCTCACGAAATGGCACGACACTTTGATCAGCGCCGGCAAAGACCTTAGGCAGCTCCAGCAGGTCGGTTCAAACCATCATTTAATTGCTTTTATCCTCAATCTCTACATAGAAAATCAAAGATGAGGAAAGTTCCTTGAAGCAGATGAAAGAACGAAACGAAGGAATTGAGAGAGACGTCCAGCGTTTCAAAGATCGCAAGAAGATCGAGCACACGGTTCGTCTCATTCTCTCGGATAGATGTTTGCTGATACACCATTCTAGATCGCTTTGCTGAAAGTCCTTATCCCTGTTGCGGAATACCGGGAAGTACGCGATGCATACAATGAGGCGAAAATCCGCCAGAGGGCCTTACATGCCAAAGTTCAGAGGTTGAAGGAGAGGAACGCCCCTGCTCATAATCTTCTGAAGTACGTCTTTTGATTTTCCCAAAGCTTGTTTAATCATTCCCATTTTTGTAGAAATTACGAAGCGAAATACAAAGAAGCCGAAGCTAAGAGGAATACCCTCAAACATGCCACCCAAGCGAAGTTCAAGTCCTTAAAAGAAAGAAACGAGGCCAGCGACAAGTTGGTAAGCTATCGCTCAATTTCTCCTTTTTTTTCGAAGGGGAAGTTAAATCAGCCTTACTCAGGAAATCCAAGCATCCAAAATCATCGAAAAACTCACACACTTGAGAACTGCCGAAAAAAATCGCGCCAAAGAGATCAGGGATACAGAGAAGGAAATTTCGCGGCAGGAGATCGAGGTGTCTAAACCCCCACCTCCGAACTTGTCTACTGACGAAGCCCTGAATGAGGAAAGGGTGGGTCGCAAATCACTCTGCTCTCGATTACATGCTCAGATTTCGACAGAAACAAGTAACGTTAGAGAGGAATGGCCTCCTAGCAAGGCGAGGGGAACTCGATGACGATCTGAAGCTCTTGATCGACAAAAGGGCTAAGGCTGTAGCAACTTCTGAGGGCGCTCAAAGAGAGTGAGTTATCCCCCTTGTCCTCATGTTTTCCAAGTTCTGACTGACATGTTCGCCTCCTAGTTTGAAGAAGCAGGACAATGCAGACGTGCAGAAACTTAACAGTCTGGCTAGGTGGGACAAAGATACACACGATGCCATTCTTTGGGTCCGCCAAAACCGAAATCTTTTTAAAATGGAAGTCTTCGAAACACCGTTTATGCGTCTTAACGTGAAAGACAAGCGATATACCAATGCAGTGGAGGCATGTTTTAGTAGTACTCAACTGAGGGTATGGATTTTGCCTTTTTGACGCAGCCATCGTTAACTTTGTTGGCTTCAGACATTCGTCACTCAGTGCCAGGAAGATTGCGACGTGATCAACCACCACATCAATGACAACAAGGCATTGGGCCGAAAGGCCCGGATTACTACGTGGTTCCGCCCCCAGAGAGAGGAGCTCCTCGTTCCTCCGCCCATGAGCCCTGAGGAGGTGTGTGTGGAATCTGACGAGATCTTTCCGCGTTAATGACTTCTTTCCTCTTGTAGATGGAAAAGATGGGGTTCGATGGATATGCTCTCGATTATGTTGATTATCCAGCGGGCATGAAGTGGTTCTTAATGCGCGATGTTAATCTACATCGGGCGGTGAATTCTTACCTTTTCCTTCTATTTCCGACGATTCTGATAGTGGCTCTTCTTCGCAGGCCATTGCCCTAAATGGTAGTAGGATCGACGTTAACCAGGCCATGCAACTGGTCGCACGACCTACGGATAAGCATCCGGGAGGCGCGAGTTTTATTAACGGTAACACTATGAACAATGTAACCCGCTCTCGCTATGGACGGAAGGCCATCGGAAACGTTACCAGAGACGTGCCACAGGCCAAGAATCTCACAACGCCAACAAGTAAGTTTATCCAATCTTTGTGTTTAATTTCGGTCTTCTGAAAACACCACAATCTTCTAGTCGACCCTGAAGTCAAGCGAGGGTTGGATACGAAGATCAGAGAGGCCCAAGAAGAAATATCGCTTTGCGATGCCCAGAAGGCCGAGATTAATAAGGGTATAGACGCTTGCGATGTTGAAAACCGAGATTTCGAAAAGAGATTCGTGAGTCAAGCATGTGTGCAAAATACCCAGTTCAGCTTTGACCCTCTATTTTCGTCAATTAGGATAGTATAAAGAAACGAAAGGCAGCTATCGCCAATGAGGCCAAACGAGTTGCAATTGCCAAAGCGAAACTCGGTCGGTTTTTTTTTTCCTTCTGGGAACACGTCCCTGTGGCTGATATATATTATAGATGAAAAGAAGAAGGCCCTCAAATCTTTGCTCAGTGCTCCTTCAGCTGAAGTAGAAAGGACAGCCCTCAAACAGGAACTCATTAACAGCGCAAAGAAGCGAATGAAGCTTGCCAGAGACTATACTGTATGCTTGTTTTTTTTAAATTACAATTTGCGAGCATTGGGAATTGACGAAAACAACAGAATCTCGTCCATGCGATCATCGCTGAGCAGCAGGATTGCACTGTTGTTGCGTTAAAATATATCCAGATTGGGGCAAATCGAATCGCTCTGCAAGAGCTATGCAACCGCAAGGACGAGAAATATGAAAATGCTTTGTCTGAATATCAGAAAGGTAGGCTCCGAACCAATTGTGATCGAACTTGTGCGCTGACAAAATGAAATATAGCCGATGCGGAATTCAAAACAATCAAGGCCAAGACCAAGGAGGCCCTGCAGATGAGCAGGGATGCTGTTGACGAAGCTCCTGATGACGTCAAAGAGGAATATCAGGTTATTGAAACGGAAAGGGCAGAGTGGGAAGCCAAAGAGAAGGAGGCGCTGAGGACCGGACGCCCGCTTGAAGGCCCTTCACCCATTGACCCTAGGAGTCTTGACGAGCTACAGGCCGAAATGGATACACAACGTGCCAATCTCGAGATGAACCTCAGCACTAACCCTGGTGTCGTTGAACAATACGAGAAGCGCAAGCGAGATGTACGTCGAATCTCCTTGACCATGCCCCAATATTGAAAACGTAAAACTGACGCATATCTACGATAGATTGAGGTACTTGAAAATACCCTCGCCGAAAGGAAGAAGAAAGAGGAAAGAATAGCCAGGGATATCAAGAACGCCAGAGTAAAATTTCATTGCCGATGCTCCTTTACTCGTTAATTGAAAGTTCGATTAGGACAACTGGCAACCTGCCCTTGAAACACTCGTCGCTAGCATTGGCGCAAAATTCTCTGCCGCATTTGATCGTAAGCATCGTGTTCATTGACACCTGCTACAACGAGCTAACCAATCTGTTTTCCCCCCTCCCCCTTTTTTTTTCGTTGATTTTACAACTTGATTTCGGCATATTTGCGGTGAAATAATTCACAAACAGGCATTGGATGCGCTGGCGAGATCCGTATCAACGAGAACGAAGACTACGAAAAATGGGCAATTGATATCCTTGTCAAATTCCGTTCCAGTGAGAAATTACAACTCCTCACGGCGCATCGACAGTCTGGTGGAGTACGTCATCTTTCAATTTTCAACACTTTATGGTTCTGTGGCATTGCACAACGGAGATAGATACCACCCTATTTTTCTCGCCTGACTGCGTCCACGAGGTTCAGGGTGGACATTCGTTTTGCTTCTTTTTCCCCGGAAACTTTGCCTTATATCTATGGCGCTGACGTTTGTGGATTACCCAGGAACGATCTCTAACTACAATCCTGTATCTCATGAGTTTGACCGAAGAAGCCCGTGCTCCTTTCTCACTTGTGGATGAGATTAACCAAGTATGTCGCCAGCCTTTCCCACTCAATGTAAATTCTAAGCTTCTGCATTACAGGGCATGGATCAACGTGCGGAACGTGTGGTGCACAACTCAATGGTCAACGTAACATGCCAGGCAGACAGCGCACAATACTTCCTCATTACCCCCAAGCTGCTGCCAGACCTGAACTATCACGAGAGGATGAAGATCCTTTGTGTGAATAACGGGGAGTGGTTGCCCGAGGAGAAAGATATTGGCCGCATGAGCGACATGATTGACGTCTTTGAATCGAGGAAGCGACGTTCGGGTGGGCCGCATACCATGTAATGGGGGGGGCTTTCTCCAAGGGCCACCAACTTTCTTATTGTTTGGCTTCTTTGCACTCTATTCCCGTTCCAATTTTGCTGTTTCGTTGCTCCTTTTTCACCATTCCTGGACGGTCTTCCTGCTTATCTTACAGTTACCACAGTGCTGCTGTCTGTTCCTCCATCCTCGATTCTCGGATCGCTGGTTGAGTGCAAGTGCCTCTGTAAATACAATACTCATCAAGATTGGTATTAACTACTCTACAGTACTTACTTCTTTACAAATCGTATCGTACACTGTAGCCAACGATCGCATCGCGTTTAATCAATTTCCTATTTTGCATACTGGCAGCATTTAGTGTACTGCGTAAATATATACTCACTGATAAAGAAGTATGTCAGTTGGTTGAATTATTGAAACGTTGGATAATGGTATGAGCCCTTAACTGGTCGGCCGCATGTCCGATTGAAATGCCACGTTCCGGTTACACGACGCGACGCGTTAATTTAAACGTTCCCACAGGTTCCCACAGACTCCGGGTGTTGGAGCTGAATCAACATTAGTATTAGGACCATGCGGGCTGCTGACTGAGCTCGGATTAGCTGAAATATTTACTGTGCTAAGTCAAGTCCCCGAAGAAGAAATTGAGAAGGCCTTTTCCGAGGGGTGAAACGGCGCCTCGGACTCACTGCTGTGGATGTTACCTGTGGGTGGTTCAAAATGAAATGGAAAATTTGTCCGCTCAGTGCAAACATGAAGCAGGCTTAGGTACGCCTGAATGGTCAGTGCTCCATCACGGTAAAGAGCCGATTGGCATCGTCTGCTTGTATGTACTTTGGACATAACATTGAAGGTGGCAGACAGCTTGAAGCCACCGGCGGCTGCCCAAAACAAAGATTTAGAAAGCCCTCATCTTACCTAACCCTGCGTGAACCTTTTTCAAAATTTCCGATTTTCTTTTGAAAGAAACCAACAAGTACTTAGTAGACGGTATATATTGGTAAGTGGTAATACGAAATTCAGGCTGACTACATTGTATAATAACTCAATTAAACAAGTTACCTCGCCAGCTCGCCTTGAGGAGGGCAAACATATGAAGTACAAGTAAGAGGGGGATGAAAGGGTCAGTAGAAGGAAACATTTAGCGTGGGTGGACTTGCAGGTGAAAACAGTGTCCCGGACCGGTCTGAGTTTGAGTTCGAACTTCTCAACCTTTTCCCCTCCATCGCTGTCCGAGATAAACCTTGTAATTCTCATCCAACATTTGCTACAATAACGCATATCCTATATTTATGTGTCTTTTATCTGCTCTACTCGCTCGGAATCCCTGTCCCAGCTCATACTCTGTTCGCATTACGATTGGTTTCAAATTTGCGTTCACGCTTGGTATGCAGTCGATGATGATACATGATGCTATCCAAAACTGGTCGCATCAGCCCTATATTGTGCTCTGGAGTGACTGGTTCTCTATATTTTCAGCTTTTGTGTCTGGTCATTTTGTTTGCCTGGCTTTTATACTGTTAAAGACACGTTGCATTTCTTTTTCGCCGAGTGCCCGTGTTTCTACTTGATTTCTGCCGTTCTACGTCTATATCAGGCCTGGAAATTCTGCCTTTACTATCTCTTACGACGGGCTTCTCGTCGCTTGCGGCTTCTCAAAGTTGATGGGTGGCATGTTTTATTGGAATGTAGCAGACATGGCCCCTGGTCGGCCACCTGTGCATTTGAAGGTGCCGGACCGTACTGAATCGTCGGACCGTAGCTCTTCTCGAAGTTTCGAAGGCCTTCGTTCAAAAAGGAAAAAAAGTACACAACCCGTTACAAGCAGCGACCACCACGAGTACTTGAAATGGACCACCCGGATTATTTTCCATTTGGCGTTCCACCAGCTACGACAACGCGTAATATAATTCACGGCGCGTACCACTGGGCCAAAGTAATAGAGGCCGCAGAAAACGCTCCTGCTGGTTTTCAGCGCGAAATCTGCTGCCCCGGAGCACCCAAGGTATACTACCATCTCCTCTGCACCCCAAATCGACTTTTGAGAGTTCACTATTCTCGTCAGTGCCACTACTGCCTAGGTCTTGCTTCTTCAATTGTTAAGGCAAGACCATTACATAAAGTACACAAAGTTCTTTTTTTTGGCTCATCGTCCCCCCCGCAAAAACGAATTTTAGCCTCTAGTTTGCAGTACGTCGTTGTGATGATTCGCTATGCAAAATGAGCTGATGTTACTTATGTTTATAAAGGTGGATGTCGTGCGCTCATATACTGTAGCCGTAAGGTGGGCGCATATACTCATCAGAAATGCAAACGGCTAACAACCGCGCAGTGCCAGGTAGCTGACTGGAAGAACGGGCCACGCCCTCACAAACTTTGGTGTGCTCGAGACAAGGTAAGATATGGCCCAAGCCAAAGGATAAGTCCTTTTGTTCTCATATGCTTGTTTGTGCCAGGAATACATGAAGCGTCATTCGTACTTTACCTCTCAGCTCAAGCAGTTTCCCTGGGCCCGAATCGAACCGGATGGTACATTCAGCCACCGCATCTTCGAAGCGCGTCTCGGTGTCTATGGGCCCGGCATGAAATTTGGGTTCTGGTCCGTCCCAATTGCTCCAGATATGCACGACAACAAGGAGGAGCTCCCCCATCCCGAGGGGTACATCCACGGTGAGATGATGCTCCAGCAGCAATGGCCAGGTGATATCGACGCCTGGAAGTTGGGGCACTTGAACGCCAAAGGAGACATTATCCCTCGCCTATCGTTCACGACCGAATTCCCTCCCCCTTCCCGAGTTGAACCCGGCCAAATCAAGGATTGGCAGTCTTGGTACACCTGGCGTGGCCTCAGCATGGCTTCTCCCGCTGCGTTGTTAATGCATTACCCGTTGTCGGTCTATCACATCCTCGCGGACATCCTCCAGATCGCCAAGTATACGAACGCATCCGCTGAACATCGGGCCTTTCAAATCCATTATATCGGCGCCGAAAAAGAACTCAATCACTTGCCTTTGTACGATTTCAATTTTATCTCACTATGTGTTCACTGTAACCAATTACCGTTGTAGATTCTCAGAGCTAGCTCTTTTACTTCCTTGCATAGATATCACCCTTATCTTTTTTGGTAAACCCGTATTCGAACTCGTCGAAAGGGCTCACAAAACCCACCAAGGCTCCCTTGCGACAAAGGACACAGTTTGGAGCTACACTGCACCACAAGCGACTGGAGGCGGCTCTATCGAAATTAAGCTATACTCAAAAACAGAATACTGGACGATAGACGTTCTCAATGAACTCAAGCCCGATGCCCTCGTAGGTCTCAACGCCGGTCTGGCAACGTATGAGACGTGGATAGAACCCCTCCGAGCAAGTTTATCGTGAGTTGTCCCATCTGGTAATCCGAGATGGCACGTTCATGCGCGATTTGAGGCAGCTATCGCATTCCGTTCGCGACGACGGACTATGACGAGCAGAACAGCGTATTCGTCGCACAAGCCATCGTGACTATCACGGATGCGTTCCTCACAGCGGTGGCTCGCGAGGACCGTTGTGCTGTGCTCAAGGCGTTCCCTGTTACGCCCAACCCGTTTCATATGCCGGGACAGAAGCAGGTTGGGTCTCTGAAGCTACCGTCGCTCGGGAATGGGTTTGTTCTGGTTGTTTTCAGAGCCGAAGAAGGCGGTTTGTAGGAGTTGTGTTTCCCTTCCATGCGGCTTGGTCGAGTTTTTTTTTTGTGGACATCAAAAAGAGGCAATTCTCTTTATTTAAATGTAATTTTAGTTGTAATTATTTCTCTCCTCCAAATGTGATGGTTGAAAAGGAGAAGCCACGATATGGAGAATATCCTTACCAAACGAAAAGAAATCAAGGAATGTCCTATGGAACGGGCTCATCGTTCCAAATGTTAATACTACTTACAGTATTGCTATTTTTCTGCATAAAAAATTAAGATGTTGCGTTTACATAACATAAATACCACATATTCAAGAGCGGATAGACTTTTTATTTATTTATTTTTATTCCCGTTATGCTTGTTGGGCCGATGGCCTATGTCGAGCGACGCTTATGTACAAGTAACTATGAGTGTCTACGGAATATAGGTTAGGCTAGCCCCGACTGTGGTGGCCTCCTGAGGTGGCTCGAGTGCGAGGTGCGCACGAATATGAAATGATGTAAGGTAAGTAGCAAGGTAAAGTAAGGTAGAGTAGGCGGAGCGGTATTGTAAGAGAGAAAAGAAAAGGAAAGAGAGAAGAGAAAGGAGGAAAAAAAAAAAAACAGGGAGAGGAGAAACAAAAGAAAAGAGGAAAAGAAGAGAGAGATAGAAAGGAAGAGAGGGGGGTCCTGGTGGTCTTGTCAGTCTTCGTTGTCGGGGGTCTTCATTGTTATCGGCCTTTCTCGGTCTTCGTCGTCCTTGTTCTTCTTCGTCATCCGTTACCTTCTTCGTCCTGCATCCTGTGTTGTAAGTCCCCGTGTGAGTCCGCGAATCGTTTCGTGTCGTTGATGAAGGTCATGAGGTGCTTGGTTCGCTTTTCGTCACCCAGTATTTCAAGACCAAGGCTCTGCAGATAGACTTAGCCGCCCTTATGACGATTTATTCATGAGCCCAGCGTTTTACGTAGGTATCCTGCAGAGTTGGGTGTGACCATGCCCATAATTATAATTCCTATGGGTCTGCTATCATTTTCATTTCTCGACCAAATTTCATGAAAGCAAGTTAGCGGTTGGTCGCTAAACCAACCAAATCTGGTAGGAGCAAACCCAAACTGGGAATACAGAGGGGCATTTTGATTTCTCCATCGACACTTTGGTGATGAGAACATACGTATTTCTTTTAGTACTGGGGATGATCCACAGATCTCGACATCTTCTACTACATAGATTGTACATCCTGTTTTATAAGACGAATTTATACACTTATTTGATTTCCTTCCTTTCTACATTAGGTGTTTAGACATCTACTCATCAACTTGAATAACGTTCTTCAGCACCGCGACCTCAGCATTGATAATACTGCTCGTGGCAGCGCCAATCGACAC
>Ga0307517_10015477_pt1 | contig 10130 bp, 12 predicted proteins | sample 23_EM_MG_FD_194515 | JGI IMG/M metagenome (GOLD analysis project Ga0307517, IMG submission 194515) | Populus trichocarpa ectomycorrhiza microbial communities from riparian zone in the Pacific Northwest, United States - 23_EM | ecosystem: Host-associated > Plants > Roots > Unclassified | place...
ATATTCCTTAGTCCCATCTACGTCGAGGAGGTGTTCAAGGAGCTGCAGTAGTCCGATGCGGTGGGAAAGCGTGGCGATTCCATTGGGACCGGTGATTTTGGGCGATTTATCATGTTGACCTTCCTCGTCGATCCCGGATTTGATTTACATCGGAAGAGCACACAAACAACCCCAAGGCCGAAAAATACCCCTGCTTCTCGCATGACATAGTAGGTTGAAAATAGAAGGACTGATGAGTTCGAGTCTCAGTCCCTGACTCTATACAGAAAGTACTTAAGTTTAGAAAGGAGATACTTATATATAAATTCCTGTTCATATTGAGGCAATGTTGAGGTGTGTAGCGGGGAATGCTGCCAGTGGAAAGGTTCATATTTCTTGGATGACGCAACCTAACTCTCTTTTATTTGATATTCATCTAGCATTCATAATTACCGTTACATTAATCATACCTCGTCCGCAGGCTGAAAAACAAAACTCCCCAACTCTAAAAGGGTTAGCCCTCCCGACTTACGAGGTGCACTGTGATTTAGCGATCACCGTACCATCGTTTCCAGATCTTGTCATGGGTCAATACTCACACTTGAAGCACCTCCCCACAGGAGAATCCACGCAGCTCAGATTAGTTCAGTAAATCTGAGCAGTTGGCTAGTCTGATGTTTAATCAAAACCAGGTGCTTATGTTGCCCAGAATTCTAGGTGGGTTCAAGAATTAATGGTGAATTTTTACTCAATAACTCGCAGTGATCTTGGTAATTTGCACCATACGACTCTTGTCCCTAACAGTGTGGGTAACGGCTCACTGTACCCAACCATAGGCCCGTTAGTCATTGGTACACCTGTCTATTGGAGTAAAGGCTGAATTTGATTCATAGGTGGTTAATCGTCGTTTACTCTTTCTCGGTCAGTTTATTTGAAACGCCTTCTTAAAATTTCTCAACATTATTGGGGCAGGCCACCCAGCTTATTTTGGATTTACGACGAGCTGCAGCATGGGAGGGGGCCGAAACCTTTGCCATGACAACGACTTCTCGTATCCGCCCCAAATCAGCGAAAGGGCCAAAGTTTGCGCAACCATTGAATTCTGATACTATCCGAGGCAGTACAGTTGCCGACATAGTTGCAGAAAGGCCGGCCTAAATGCAAACACTTCATTCAGCATCAACGACAGCGGCGGCGCGAGGGGTTGGAGGTGGCGGTACGCAATATTGAGATGGAGCGGATGTACGAGACATATGGACAAGGGGGTGATGGGCATAGTGATGGAACCGCCATAAAAAAGGGTCAAATATCAAAGGAATGAGTAAAGGGGTTATCAAGAAAAGAACGAGAAAAGAGGAGAGAGAGGATGAAAGAAAGAATAAAAGAAACAAGTATATATATATATATGTGAAGGTATAATTCCCAAAAATAACATCCAACACCAAAGCGGCGAGCGAACGTGCGAGACAGCCCAATCCGACTGCGGCCGTTGACCCCCAAAACGTGCCAACGACCGAGTTTATAGCACCCCACGCTCTCTCAAATCCAGCTGAAGCAGGATATCTTGAATGGAGCTCAACACGACTGTACAAAAACCAAAAAACGTCAGCAAGTGGCTCCATTACATGAAAATAATAAACGAGTACATACACTTGAGTTGCTGTGTATCTGTCGCACACGTATAATGCGCATATATTTGCTTAGTTGCCGCGCTTTGGTTGAGGCTGACAAACCGATGGAGGAGGTAGTCGCATGCGGCGTCATAATTGGATCCTCCCTGATAGTCAGGGAAGTAATCCTCAAGCGGTGAACGGGGGAGCTTCTCGGCGAAAAGATCGATCTTGTCCAAGAACAGGATCTAAGGGGTGGGTTTCAGTATGTGAAAGGAAGGAAAGAAAGAGATGAACGCACAATTGAAGTGTTGACGAACCACCGTGAATTACATATCGAGTCAAAGAGGGTAAGAGCTTCTTGCATACGGTTCTAATCAAAAAAACAGGTTATCAAGAGCGAAAGAAAGTAAAAAAGGGAACAAAGCATACCACGGTCTCATCTTCATACAACATCTGATCATACTCGCTCAAGTTGACCAAAAACACAAGGGCCGTAACGTTCTCGAAACAATGGAGCCACTTCTTCCGCTCGCTTCGCTGACCACTGACATCAAAAAGCTTATATGTCAATTCTCCAACTTTGAACGCCGTTTCCGTGATTCCCGTTGTCTTTACGCTACTGCGCAGGATATCCTGGTCGGTGGGGAGGTAAGAGGGTAGCGAGATGCGGTCGATAGCGTCGAAGTAGTACACTACGGAGTCGTTGAGCTGGAACTCGTGCGAGCGGCGTACAGCTTCCTGCACTGCGGGGTCCCGCCATAGTGAGCGGACAGCGTCGCTAACATCGCGTGGGAGGACGTCAGTCTCGATTTGGGCAGGAAGGGAGAGGATGGTGGCACGGTGGGCGTCGTTTTGGGGGGCGAGGTCGAGGTCGAGTTGAGGCATTGCCTCGAGGATGGCACTAGCGGAAGAGTGTTATCAGGATATAGACTAATGTAAGGGTAGAGTAGGACGGACCGCATCGATTGGATGGTATTGGAGAAAATGATCTCCTTGTACGACTCTCGCTCAGAGTCGCTGTATCCGCCGTGGTGGATGAGCTTCATTTGCTTTAGCACCGTTGACTATTGAGAGAAAGCGTTCAGTCCACGACGGTCAGTGTACGGGTTCCAGCGACGAACCTTGTCCGACTCTCCAGCTCCTAACAGCAATATCTTGATCTCGTTCTTTGCCATCAGCCCATCTCTCTCCAGCTGGCTCTCGATCTCATCGTTGCCTAGAATGCAGGAGAGATGGTCAGTGGTGCCCCTTAACACGGATATGAACATGGGGAAGAGATATAGGTAGCCCTCGCCGCCAACAGCGCAGACTAGGTTGAATGCAACACAATGTGGAAGAGAGAGTAAACGACGATGAGACTTACGAGCCTTGGCTTCATCGTCGATACCTATAGACTGCACACAACCCATTTTCTTGATGTATTGTCAAGAGGATGCAAATTAGAGGGAATATAGATAGGCAGAGAGCCGATAACGATGACAGCGACGAAAAGGGAGGAGAAGGAGAAGGCACAGGCCCAGAGATTGAGAAGGGAATCTGTGAGGTTATCTCAATGAGTTGTTTCACGAACATTCCATCTCTTCAATGATGCGCTCACCTGGTTGAATTTCTGCTTAGCCGATTTGTCTCTCCTCCATTGCAACTCTCGGGTCCGAGTCCAGAGTCTCGGCTAAACCAGTCAAGTATATAGAAGCAGAAAAATCAGAAAAGGGATAAGGGCCAGAGAAATTTATGTTGTCGGAGACTTGAAGTGTGGAAGAAGAAAAGCGTGACACAGAAAATCAAACCAAACAATACACGCGGATGATGTCTGTTTTAGGGAGATCTCCGTGGCCCCTCACATCCTGCGTGTACAATGCCACGGGTTGTCGTCATCCTTGGTCATCTGCACAACGAAATTCAATTCTTTAAGGAAGTACAGTCAGGTAGGCATAGGGTTTTTGCTCCAGTCCTCACAATACAGCGTCTGCGGATCAGTAGTAACTATTCGATCTGGTTGACACCAGTCGTTGACGCCGGTCATCATTATTTGTATTGAAATCGTGATATAACCGTGTGACCACCAGTAGGTCGACTTGTGGGGTGGATTTCAGCCACTGACGTTGCAACCCGAGAGACTGCGCAAGAGGTGGGTAAGTGAGTGTGCGTTTTCAATGTAAAGAATACTCACAAATTTACGCGCTAGCTGCTAGTGTCACCCTTCACTCCGTACTCCATGTTGACGCATTGGCATCTGCAGCTGTTACCCAGATGAGAAAAGGATCGGGAGGTTGGAGGCAGTGATTTTTGCCAAGCACCATCGCCGATGATATACGTACCCACTTGCGCCTCTCAGCACCATCCACAAAAGCTTCGTTATATCGCCACACCATCCCATTTGAATTCGAACCTTGGTTGTCCACTATCGCTTTCCATCCTTATCCCGTTCATCGATGCAATATACCAACGAAGTCGTGAGTAACTACATATCCCAATAGAAAAAATCAGACTTCATACGAATCTTGAGCGTGATACCCTATTCCAATCGCGAACTGTCAATATTTCGTTCAGCGGTACGAGTAAGATAGTGAATAAGGCTCAGACGAACCACTGGAACCATAAAGAGACTAGAACCAATATTGGGGGATATATAAGCTGGTAAACAGGGGACATCTCAAAGAAAGGGTTGAGGGTGGCCTCGATTTATTCAAACGCAGGAAAATAATAATCTTCATTAGAAATACCTCCTAACCATGGACATGCAACAGCATGCCCAGAGCAGAAGTATTTCAGAAGATTTAGAACTGCCCGTCAGGCTTCAGCGAGGCGATTCGGAAAGTGACCGACGCTTTTTTTTGGCGAAACTCAGATGGGAAATAAAAAATAAAGGGAGCTTGGAGAGATGGACAAGCGGATCCGTTCAGTTGAAACCCCAGCCATTCCACTGCACGAGTAACTTTTAGAAACGTGATGGTAGGTTTGAGATCACAACCCCCAAAAAAGGCCGATTTATGTCCTTTGCGCAGTTGGGTGCAGTGTGGGGAGAGTAGGGTGATTAGGAGTGGATGAGTTTGGGGTTTCGAACGAAAGTTAATCCACAAGCTAGGCGCATCTGATCCCTGCGATTGGATTGGATCACGTCTGGTGGAAAAGATGATGAACTGGGGTGACAAACTGCACTTCCGCAGATAACCTGACCATCATCTGATGTCCCCGCAATCCAAAACGCAGGGATAGAACGAAACCAAACGACAATGTGAACCCCCATGAACCGCGTCAGGAGAACTTGGGAACCCGTGTATTTCATATATCACCAGGGTCCAGAGACAGACAAGTGAAAAATAAGTAAATGCAAGGTTTGGATCGCACCTTCATGCCCCTCAGTGGTGAGATCGAAATGGGAGGCCCGTCTCATTTCGAGGAATCCTGGTTGCATGGCCACCGTTAAAATAAATCAATACGGGGATTGAAAAAGAATTCTGTACGATATCGTCAATGAAGGAGAAAACGATGCATAAAGAGCTTACTGAGATTGAGACCCAGGTCCAGACACAGATCTGCAGCCCCGGATACGGGCAACCGTTATTCCAACATCGATCTGCGCGATTGAGATTAATCTTCATCCATTATGTCGAGGAAAGGATTGAATGATTTGTTGAAATAAGCGTGTCACTGTCGCTTACTCGGGTAGGAATAGGGACCCCCGCAAACGCGCGAGGGCTTCGACTCATTAATATACTACTTATATACAGTATAATTGAATAGGTCCGGGGCTCGGAGAATGAAGGGAAAAGCGCCCGCGTGATAAATAAATAAAAATGGTATACTGTTCCGAAGCACGCATTGAAACCCGTCATGCAGTGTGCTCGATATTGCCTCCAGAATTCCAACATGATTTTCCGGTCTTGGCTTCAATGAAGTATTCGCTTTTCGGCTTGTTATAATGGATGTATTAGCTAACTACATTACATAAGTAATTTAGGTAACCGTAGCGACCTCGCTAGCTATTTACTGGGGCACAGAAAGGGAGTTACGAAAAGGTGAGAGAAAAGGATGGATAGACGAGAGTATGGAATAAGGTGGAGAGTTGAGATGGTAGGGAAAGCACACGTTGATCGTATTTGTGCAAGGCAAGGTCGATCAGATCACGAGTCGGGCGTTTCCTTTATTTGTAAACCTATGACCGGTCCGAGTCGAACTCAAGGGCTGGCCACGAGTCTACTGTATTTGGATGGGGTTTTGTACTGCGCTCACCCGGGTCCAGATCGGTTCTGAGGTCTTCCATTATTCATTCGCACAGAATTTGTTCTATTGGAGAGGTAGGTGCCTTTATTTGCATAAAATCATTGAAATGAAGATTAACAGGGCCTTCAGTTTCCTTCAGAGCCCACAACTCACCCATCGTTGAGCGAGCTCACAGCTCGCCATTCAATCTCGTCCGATCCAGCATGCCTCAATTCCCTCAGGAGCTTGTCGATGCATTCATTGAACGCCTTATGATCGACGTGGAACACAATACTTTCCGAATGCCTCCTCTTATCTCCAACACTCTCTTATCCTGCGCTCTTGTTTCCAAATCGTTTAGCGCTCCAGCCCGTAAACACCTTTTCTCCTCGATTTCCCTTGATCCATATCAACCCAGTGTTCAATTCAAAGTGGACAGGATTCTTCGCAGTCCAGAAGACATAACCCGACAAATCAAGGCTCTGGGAGAGCTCTTAGCCAATGAAGACTCGGATTTAAGACGTCTGATAACCAGCTTCCGCCTGGATGTAGACGAGGTTCAAGCAATTTTTCATGATAGTCCTGCTATACAGACTACTCTACGTATTCTAGTCTCGACGGCCTGCAATCTCAAGAACTTTAACTTAACATCAGCGCTCAAACCAACGCTTTCGTGGACCACAATCAGGACGGAGATCCAAGAATTGCTCACCACCATTTGTCATTCCCCGTTGATCAAGAGCATTTCCTTCGGTCATTTTTCTGATCTCCCCGTTGACTTGATCCTCGGAAACCCGTGCATAGAGTCAATATGGCTCGTCCAGACAACATTTTCGAATTCTCCTGATGTAATTACTACCTCCTCTGTCGAAGTCACCACTCCCAGCACCATCAAGCGCCTAAATATCGCTTTCTATCTTACAGAATTCTGGGGCCATTTCTCGACAATAGATCGAATCTTTTCTGGCATTGAGGACTTTGGTACGAGCATCTACACTGAAACGGAAGTAGGCGTCTTTAAGACTGTTCTGGAACGGATGCCTCGATCTCTTAAATCACTCGACCTGTACGTCAAGGCTCTTCGACAGTAGTATTCATACTCACCTTTCTGTTTTTATTTACAGGGTATTTTTGGGACAAACGTTCGAAAATCATATCTGATCAATAGACATGCATACCTTCCGTTGCCTCCGCAGCGTTTTATTATGCCTTGTTCTTTGTGGCGGGTGGCAGCCAACTTCAATGACCAATATATCGCCGAGCAGATGGTTCACGTTTCTCAACGAGATCAATATGCCAACTAGGATCATGAAAATCGTCATTGTTGTCCAATTATACCTCACACGTGACGAAATCCTCGCCTTCCAAACTCTCCCCGACTTTGACGAAGAAAGCACAAAGGTTGGACTCTCTGTTTTTAACCCTGAAGAGTTTCCTGCTATGAAGAAATTCTTTTTCTACGTGAATATTACCGTGCGAGAGGTTCCTGACGAGCAGATTACCACGTTTAATGTCGAAGAAACCCGAAGCAACATTGAAGAACAAATGTTGTCCCTTTTGATTCTGCCGGAAGCTGGGAGGATTGAACCGATGATTGTCTGTAATTTGTTATAATACCCAGTTCTTCCCATATTGAGACCACACCAGTTAACATACCTACCTACCTACCTACCCAAGTTCTTTATATTTTGATATGGGATATTTACTGTCCCTTCTATCTCACCATAGGCGATGTGTTTCTGGGCGTGAATGCAGCGTGAATGGCAAGTATATGCATTATATATGTAGTGAAGGTCTTACTAGCACGACGCGTTGATGATATATGTACGCAACCAGAGTACCAATATAAGGCAACTAAGTGGAACAGAACCAACGCTTTCCATGGGTCCCGACGGGGTAGTTACGCAAATCGGTGGCCGCATAGGGTGAGCCCGTGGGTTTATATATATATTTTTGAATGGAGTACCCGCAGAGTCCTGCCTTTATGTAAAACTTGCTGCGTAAGATGACACGGCAGGCTAAACTGGACTGCCTTTATTCTTCTAAATTTTAATTCACATGTGTTCTGCTCTGCGCGTGCAGCGTTTTGTGGGCACCTATCTCTTTCATACGTACTCATATGTCATTCATCATTCATCACAGCCCTGGACTTGACCGTTCGATAACGCAGGCGATAATAAGTTGCGGGAAACGTAAGGGATTCGGGACGACTCACCTACATTCCCTTCTGGAACCGACAACACAACGCCACCCATTCGAACTGCTGGTTTCCGACACGCTCTCGATGCGGTGGGGAAAGGTGGCCTGAAGAAAATCAGCCTGTATGTCGACGTGTACTCTCAGCATGTATCAGGAAATGCACTGCGCAAGGCGGCCACGGGGAAATTAACATGCGCTGCGCTTACGAAGGTGTGCGACACTTACACGGAACCTGAAACATTTATGACGGATGGCGGCCCTGAGTTTGACAATGCGGAGGTGCGGGAGTTCTGTGAGTCGCGGCGCATCAAGCTTCACATCGTGCCGGCGTACTCGCCCTGGATAAGCAGGTTGGTGGAGGGGATGAACAAGATCTTGTTGGGAAGGTTGTGCGCCCTGGACCTGGGCCAGGACGATACGACGCAATGGCTGTGTCATAAAATAGGCCAATTCACCTGGATGAAGCCGTCCAGTATCTCAACAGACGTATCCTCCCGCTCTTGAAGTTCTCACCAAACGAACTGCTCCTGGGGCCGGTTGAAAACACCCTTCGACTCCAATTGATATCGCAGGAGGGGCCGTAACAAGCGAGGAAGTATCCCTACAGTCAGCATACGTCAGCAGCGGCTCGCGGATGGATACTCGCAAATCATGGAGAATGTTCACCGTCGAAAGGAGGCTTTCGACAAAAAAAGTTGTGGCGAGGGCGCCACGCGAGGTCGTCTTCGGAGCGGGTCAGCTTGTTCAAGTGTACCGCAGTGACCTTGACTACACGCTCTTGCAAGGCGATATGGAAACTGGAACCGAAATGGTTAGTCCCCCAGCGTGTCATCAGTCACACAAAAAACTCCTACAAACTCGAGTCGTTGGGGGGTTTGCCGATTGGAGGCCGTTTCAGCTCTCGAGGATTACGTCGCTTCATTCCCAGAGACGGAACGAGTTTGCCGGAGGCTCAGAGGGAGAAGGCGTTGGGGTTAGCGGAAGAAAAGGCAGATGTGGAGGGGGAGGCTGAAGGTGTTAGCGTGGGAGATGAAGGTGTGGGGACAAAAGTTGACAGGGAAGATGAACGTTTGAACCCTCATCCGAGCAAGAGGAAGATAACAGGGAAGATTCAAGAAAGCATGACAAGCTGAAGTCGAGGTCTCAGATCATGCCCTAGAAGAAGAGATCGCGTCCGAAATCACATCCGAGATCACATCGCGTCTGAAAAACAAAAGGGTGAGAAGGAGCGAGAGGCCGTGGCTTCGGAGATTTTTCTCCAGTTTTGTGTGGGCACATGGATCAGTCGTGTTACTAGATTGGACGATAGCGCCGCACTTTACATAAGCATCTTCTGACACAGGTGTGATAAGAACAGGACTATGCGCTCGGGGACACCACACATGACGCAGTCCAGCTGCCTCCAAATGGAATAACATAACGTATGGCGTTTGGATCATTTATCTATGTGATCGACTTATTAATATTATCAACTTCGAGTTGAGCGATTCATTATTAACGCAATATCAGCGTTATCGCAGGCTGTCACCGGTGGTAGCTCGCTTCCTAACGTTCGTTTCTGGACTTAGGGTGACAGTATAAATACACGCCCTTCATAGGCCCTTCAATGCGCACAGTTTGACGGAGTCCCTTTCTCTTGTCATTAACGATGTCTGTAGTTCTCTTAAGCGAGGAGTCAAAGGCCCGGGGGACGTTGCCAAACATATCCCTGGATGAAAAAAACGAAGACGACAACGAGTCGCCGAAGCTTGGAGCCTCCCCTGACTTGGCCGCGGCTACAGGCGCTGGATTTCCATTTTACCAGAAACGAATCAAAGTCGATTTGGACGCTATTGCAACACGGAGATCAGTATTCGATGACCCAAAAACTCTTGATGTCTACCGGCCCCCTCCTCAATATGAAAATGCTCATCGATTTGACCCGCAAGCGAGGTGGACTTGGAGAGAGGAGAAGGCAAGCCAATTTCTTGAATTCTCCCACACCAGAACGGGAACTCGTATTTACATACTATCAGAGTGTCGTTCGCAAGATTGATTTTCGCATCATGATATGGGCATTTGTGATGTTTTTTGCTCTTGACTTGGACCGCGGCAACCTTTCGCAAGCAAATGCTGACAATTTTCTCAACGATCTTG
>Ga0307517_10015478_pt1 | contig 10129 bp, 10 predicted proteins | sample 23_EM_MG_FD_194515 | JGI IMG/M metagenome (GOLD analysis project Ga0307517, IMG submission 194515) | Populus trichocarpa ectomycorrhiza microbial communities from riparian zone in the Pacific Northwest, United States - 23_EM | ecosystem: Host-associated > Plants > Roots > Unclassified | place...
GATTAGGCGCTCGGGATCTAGAGTGTACTATGGGAATGGTCAGTTGCGTTCAGAATTGCACAATATCCAGTTCTGTTTTTAAAATGGATGTCATGCTCCGCTTTCCTTGTTTAAGTCCGATGGTAGTTGTCATCGCCTAGTATGTGGTTCAGACAGTCGTGCCAGTGGCTCTAGTGAGACGAATCTAAGTCGGTAATATATTACCAGAATTCGAGGCATTCTTGGGATCCCTTCAAGTTATGTCACGTTTCATTGTAAATAAATATGAGAAGCTTTGGAAAAGCCTGCCAAGAGTGAGATAGACGTAGATATATTTTGGGATGTGTGCTTAATAAATGCAGTCCCAAGCACTTATCACCGAAACTCTGAATCGAGGCGTTGTGGCTCCGGGCCTCCGGCCAATTTTCAAAGTATTGGTGCAGATAACGATACTGTCCCAGAATATGCATTCTGGGACATGATAAGAACATGAGGAACCTTGTACGGGTCTCTTTAGGACGCTAGAGGCTTATTTAATTATAGTACCAGAAGATAACAGCTGGGGCGGTATGAAACATAGAAGCACAGTTGTCCACCTGTAGAGGTCTGCATTCATGTGCAATGGGAGTTTTGGGCCGTAGAGGGAAAAAGAAGCAACAGAACAAATGAAAGGTCTCCGCTAAGAAATTTCTAATTTTATAATGCACTGCCTCGAGCGTCACCAGATGCCATAGGAATAGTAGGAACCAAATGGTACACTCACAAACTATGGTTTCAACGTAACGTTAGCCCATAGAACGCTGACGAAGACCAGCCTTTCGATATGTCCAATGCGTGCCCGAAAGCCCGACTTACTCGGAAGAAGCCCTCATGGCGCCTCGTGAAGTTGCAGGCAACGCTTGAGGTAAAGGCGGACGGCGAGCGGGTGAAGTGAAATCAAACTCATCAGCGAAAGTTGGACCTCCTACAACCTTACATTCATCTGGATATGAAACGTACATGAGCTTGGTAGGAGTATTACCTCAGAAGCAAGAACTGGGTGATATGAGCGACGCCCGTCTCATTAGCGCACGGACTGAGGATCAGGACTTCTCGTCTTCATAATCTTCTGCTTCGGGATTCTTTCCGGTGCGGAAGGAGTTGGTAAAGTTATGTAAAAAGTGCAGCGTGAATTTCGGCCTTGATGGCGTGTGCTCCGGTTCGTTCGTTCCACGGTACATTTACTGAATACCTCGTATTAGAAGTAAGGATAAATGAGGTGAAGGCCAGCTGGGAGCTCACTAGTCATCGACTAAGCGGGAAATGGGTTGGTGCACTGCGGATATTCAGCTTGTTTGCGCAGGTTAATGACTCACACTGACAATAGAGGAAGAGAAAGAAATATGTACTCGCCACGTTTTCAACAGGCCAAGATTCCTTGTTGCAAAATACAAGCAATGTCCATTATAAAAAATAGATACGGGATGGACGGAGCCTTAGTTTTTAACTTGCTAGAGCGAGCAAATACTTTGTGGATCCAGGAAAGCTTGAACGGTTCTACCGTCGCATCGTGCAGACCGCGGGAGGGCTGGTACCTGAGTGCGAGAGGTAATCAATTTTCACTAAATGCTCCCCTTCAACATTGTTCCAGCGGGTTGGCGGTTGCGAGAAATAACTCGCAAAGGAACGCATAATGGAACATAGTATCGTGAAATCGTAGTTTACGGTCGGTTCCAGGAGGCCAAAAACTTGAAACAAGTGTGAGGTGCAAGCAACTGAGACAAGTTGTCGAAGCGGCTCGAAGGTATGCGTAAAAGTTCGGCACGGAAATACACCATTCAGGTACCGATTGAAGAAGTTTCCAAACAGCGTAGAGACCTGAAGCGAAGCAAGGAGTTGCCAGATCTTAGCTATTTTCATAGCCTAAAGCAAGCCGTTCTACCGCCGCTGCCGGGATTTTCGGCAACAGCCCAACGAGTTGGTATGTATGTCACCCCCCTTTCCCTTGAGAACAGGTTTCCATGACCTTCCTCGGGGGTGCTTCCTGAAATTGTAACTGTTGCTCTCTCGAAAGTACTTTTCATTGAAGTTAGGCTATAAATGTGCAATTCTGGGGGCCCTGAAGAGTCACGGGGGTATTGGAAAATCCACTCTGATCTACCCCGGTTGGGGAGGCATGGTATTTGCGTCGAAGTTTCCCATAGAGGAGATTAACTATATGTAGGTACATGACTGAAAGTACGACACGTAGTCGCATCCGCAACTAGCTACAGATATTGAAAGGGTGTGGTAAATCTGTCAGTTCTAGGGGCCTATGAAACACCTAACTAAAATTGTAATAACTCCCTCTCACCCAATGTCGAACAGTGCCTGTTGTGCTGAAGACCACTCCGTTGCACAGCCTTGTCACACTCTGGAACTGAGCTTCTACCGCATAGCGGTTCAAATCGGCGTACATATGTTAAGTTCCTGGAGGTTCCCGGGGTAAGGGAAGCCTGGGGGTAACGGAACCCTCGTCAGAGCGATAGTAGTACGGCGGAATATGCGAATTTTCTCCGGCTTATCGGGATAAATCATACGTTACATCCTGTCACTTCGGGAGAGCCACTCCACAACATTTCGAACGGAGAGTTCCAAAGCTGGAATGGCAATCACGCCATCGGGGCGAGGCCAGTGTTGCCGTCACTTGTAGCGAGTATGGGGACTCGAACGATAGCGTACTAAAAACGGTCGCGCTAACTGCCTCGCTTGGTTTCAAAACATCCCCATCTACCCCAATCGGGTCACTTCTCTGCGGGCGTTCACGTAAAGCTTGGTCGAAGACCAATCGAAGAGTGTAGTTGTCATCGACCATGTTCTATATCCATCTCTCCCAGAAATTGGGCTGCGGTGGCTTCCGGATGACTCTCACCTTTCCTACTTGGCAGGAGCTTCGAAATGTATGACAGTCCAGTGGCAGCGATTCTTGTCCCAATCCACTGGGCCAATGACACCCCCGGAACAAGGCCCATGACGTCTTTTAAATCCCATATATCTCGGTGATGTGTGACCAGCCCTTGCTCATTGAATGATAGTCGCGTGATTACTCGCAGCTGAAAGTGTAACGGGGATGGCAGGGACAGTGAAGTGCCGGGGAGTGGTAAAGAGGGGGAGATGAAGGGGTGTGGGTGAGAGAGTAAGACCGGGGATCCGTGGACGTTGACGAGGGAGTCAGTCGAAGCATTAGCCCTGTGCGAAATCGGACCTTCACGATGGATGCCAGGGAGAAGTAAAATGTTCAACGTGTGCTCAACAATGGCTTTTCGATGACCGTCTAGCGCACAATGAGTCACTCGTCAGTTGAAAATCGTGGATGCATGCAAGATAGCGCACCAAAGGACTCATTCTCACAGATGTCCACGACATCAGTCCAAACACGAAGTGCTTGGAAGAGGAAATCGTCCGAACTTCGCGAAAGGGTGGGAGGACGAAGGCGAAAGAGGGTGCATATCATTGCTAATGGTCTAGGAACGTCGACGGAGCTCATTTGACGGGATAGTCTGTGTATATCGCCTATAACGGAGCGAGAAGTGGCGGTAATGAATGGGTTCTCATAACTAGAATTGCAAAATGACGTGTTAGCCGAGCGTTGGTCAGTTTGTGAGGAGCGCTCACACTAGAAAGGAACAGAAATGAGATTGCATTCAAAGCCGTAGGTCAGGGCAACTCACTAGCATTAGCTTCGTAGTAATTGTCGATGCTGTCCACTGACACAAGACTCTCTCCGTAAACTGAATAACAAACATCAAGAGCTGTCGCGCGTGTGGTCATTACAGGTAGGTCCGGGGATATATTGTGAAGAGAGCGTGTCGGAAACGGGATAATATTTGTAGTAGACTCTGGCGAAAGCATGTGGTTCGAGAAGAATAGCAGATGGTCAAAGGTGATGGAAACCAATCAATCGCTGATCCACAAAAAAAAAACCACGTGGCGACAGTAAAAAAGCTTCCGTCACTCAAAAAAAAAAGCTCAATTGAATGATCATGAACACAGTCGGGTCTCAATTTAAAAAAAAAAAAATACCTACAGGCTTTCTTCCTCCTAAATAGTACACTCCATGTAACCGTGGTCGATCCCAAAGAGGAATTTACGTGACCAATAGACTGTCACAAATAATTTGTCACAGAAATTTCCTTCGTCTCCAACTCACTAAAATGGCAAAGGGATCCCAGCTATCCCAGCTCAAGGCAGCTCTTAACCAAGCTGGCCTTACAGGTCCGAAGGACACCAAGAAAAGAAAACGCGCCGCTCCACTTGAGAAAGACAAGGAGAAGAAGGCAGCGAAACTGGAAGAAATTCATAGGCGGCTTAATCCTTTCGATGTCAAGGTCACCAAACTCAAACACGATGTAGGAGGAAGAAGGCTGAAGGGTATTACTGGGAAACCGGCGCAGAGTAAGCAAGCCGGAATTGAACAGGTGACGATGCAATATCTGAACAAGACTCAGGTTTTGATGGGCATTATCTGTATTAGCGAAAGAAAACCCTGTTGAAGGAATACGAGGAAAAAAATCGAGCTGGCGGTATCGTTGACCGACGATTTGGTGAAAACGATCCCACCATGAGCTTGGAGGAGCGTATGCTCCAACGATTTACAAAGGAGAGGCAACGCGCATCGAAAGGGATTGCATTCAACCTCGAAGATGAAGACGACCTGACGCACTATGGTCAAAGTCTGTCAAAATTAGACGATTTTGACACCGTAGGACTCGGAGACGAGAGCGACGAGGATGAAACTTCTGGTTCGTGCCATTGATCTTTCCAACGGACCCATAAAGTTAAATTCAACACTCCAGGTCAAATTGATCGCGATATTGTCAGTAAAACGCATTTTGGAGGTTTCGGAGAGGAAGAGGAGGAAGAAGACGGGGTACGTCTTTTTTTTCGGGCCATTATTTCTACATGCTGACTCCCTTTAGCCTGCAAGGAAAAAATCAAAGGCAGAGGTTATGGCAGAGGTCATGGCGAAAAGCAAGGAACACAAGGTTAGTGCAACCGTCAATCAATTCCTGCTGTAAAATGACTAACATTCATCCGTCTCAGTTGCGCCGGCAATTGGAACGAGATCAAGAAGACAACGTCCGACATGAACTCGACAGCCAATTCGCTGCATTGCGAGAATTGATCTACGCTCCGGATCCGTCATCAAGCGGGAGCAACTCTGTTCCTCTCGGAACGCGCGAGAATGCTTTTAAAGTGCTTCCAGCGGAAGGTGATCCTGTCGATACCAAAACAGTCCCAGAAGATGGCGATTATGATCAACACGTCCGTGAACTTGCGTTTGACAAGCGATCAAAACCAGAGGACAGGACGAAAACGGAAGAAGAGTTGGCTATAGAAGCGAAGGAAGCTTTAGAGAAAGCCGAGAGGAAACGTAGGAAAAGGATGTTGGGTCTCGATGAGAGCGATGAAGAGGAAGACTCAGGAAAAGGAAGAAATAAGCGAAAGAGAGGTGCCGATGACCTGGATGATGACTTTGAGGAGGAAGTCGCTGAATACGATGTTCTGGGAGCTGGTCTTGAAGGTGTTCCAACATTGGAGGAAGAGGATAAAGAGGGTTCTGGCGATGAGGACGAAGAGAGCACCTCAGAAGGAGATTCAGAACAGGAAAGTGACGAAGAAGACAATCCAGGGGAAGGTAGCTCAGACCTTGACGGAGGAGATGAAGATAAAGTGGAAGGAGAACACGAACAGCTCGTTGCGCCCTCTCGCACTGTAAGGAAAAAAACAACGGGAAAGAGACCACCGAAACAAGAGCTCCCATTTACGTTCCCCTGCCCAGAAAATCATGATAGATTTCTGGAGATCTTGGAAAATGTGGACGATGGGGATATATCAGTCGTTATTCAGCGGATTCGGGCTTTGTATCACACGAGTCTAGGTGCCGACAACAAATTCAAGCTTCAAGTGAGAGCTAATTTGCAGTCTTCCTCCGTTCTTACTCATCCCTTGTTATTCATTAGACACTCGCAACAATACTTATTGATCACGTCCTATACATTTCGTCTCCACCAACGCCCCGTTTTGCTGTCATCTCCTCGATTTTCCCTCACCTCCTCGCCATAACTACTGTCTACCCTATACCCGTAGCACAACACTTCAACGCAAAGCTCTCCCTAATGCATAAAAACCTCAAACGCGGTTTAACCCGAGGAGCTCTCGATCCAGAGTCAAAAACATGGCCTGGAATCCCTGAGTTATCGCTCCTGCGGATTATAGGCCTCATTTGGCCTACTAGCGACCTCAATCATGCTGTTGTATCTCCAACAAGAGTACTCATAGGAGCGTACCTTGGTCTAGGACGCGTCAGATCACTGGGAGACATCGCCAGTGGCTTGTTCTTGTGTACCCTTTTTCTTCAATTTGAGGCTCTTTCAAAACGGCTGGTGCCAGAAGCTCTCAACTTCCTGGTGAACATCGTCCTCCATCTTGCACCACATCCTTACCGCGACACTTCCGACTTGCCTGGGTCGTTCCCATTACCGGACTTCCGATCAGATTTATGTACTCCTCTATCAATAAACACGAAGGCAAGGAAAACGCTCATCGTTCGAAAAGCGGAGTTGATGAGTCTTATGACGGCGGATGACGACGACGAGCAGGCCAAATCGGACCTTCTTTTACTTGCCTTCCATCTCTTGGGACAATTTGCCGATCTCTACAAAGCGATCGACGGGTTCGTCGAGTTATACGAGCCAATCATCGCTATTCTGAATAGCCTCGAGACAAAGAAGCTTTTTGACGGTCATAAGGTCGGAAATTTAATTATCTTAGTTCTGATCGTGGCTTACCCGCGCTTCTCTGTTCTTAGACACAGCTTTCCAAACTCGTCGATTCGCTCCAGCGATTAGTCAAATTTTCGCATCAAGCACGGAAGCCCCTTCGTTTGCAAGCGCACAAGCCTATACCGATTCCTACTTACATCCCCAAATTCGAGACCTCGAATTCAAGCTACTTACGCAGACAAGATCCCGATCACGAGAAAAACCAAGCCTCGAAGCTGCGGAACCAATACAAACAGGAGAGAAAGGGTGCCATTAGGGAGCTCCGGAAAGACTCTCGCTTCCTTGCTGGTGTAGAGCAGAAGAAACAAATTGAAAAGGATCGTACATACAATGAGCGTATGCGTCGCGTATTTGGATCTATTGAGGGTGAGCGAGCAGAAGAAAAGGCCATGGAAAGAGAGAAAGCAAGGGATAAGAGGAGGGCGGGGAAGAAGTGATGTTAATCTCTAGTTATTACCAGCTACTTCAATCTATTCTCTTTGCATAACTCTAGCTTTTTAAATCATACTTGCGATGGACAAATGGGTTCCTTTATGCCTTCGCATATTCCAGACACCAGGGCATTGGATGACTAAAGATATTCCGTAATAAAAGAATCGGGTAGTTTTTTTTTGCTGAATTCCAGTAAATGAACATAAGAAATAATCAGCCCTGGGAAGCATGGTCGTTTGCACTTTCTACTCCCAGGTTTCCACCTTTCCAGAGTTCCACCTGATGCCAGTCGATATTTTCAGTTGGCTTATCTATACCGTGCCTAAGAGTTCGTTCGATGTTTAGTGAATATCTCTACTAATTAACTTTCAAACTTACTTATCCAAAAGGTGAGCTAACAGGGGTGTCATGCGCCGTAGTCGAAGTTTCTTCACGTCTGGGCATCTGTCACACCGATAATTTGAAGGAAGATTAAATACCACGAAAAATTTCACCCGAGGAGGTTGGTCATTCGTTTTTACAAAAAGAAAATCAACATCTTCAATTGGGCGTTGTATGGAGTGCCTAACATTGTGATCAAATCAGTGAACGGGATGTAAGGAGTACTCGAAAGGACTAACACAGTTTGAGCATGCAACACGACTGCCTTCCGTTGGGCAAGATTCCGAAAGTAATCAGAACAGTGCAAACAGCTCCACGAGGGTTCACTTGGTAGTGTGATGGACGATCGTTCGTGGAACAGGACCGATTCTGTGGCCTCCATTGTCAACACTACGAACGATTCTGGTCGGTGCCCAGGACAATTGATTGCATGAGAAACCTGAGGCGAAGCATGGTGGTTTATTCACAAAGCGATTCGAATGAATGACGTACAGATTCTTTGAACGTCATTGCATAGCGCCCCTCCGCCCATTTCGTTAAAGGACATGTGGCACACATAAACCTCGCTCGGAGTCCTTCCAATGAATTAGCCTTTGTCGTGGTTGGGCTGAGACCAAGGAGGTTCAATAAGTGCACAGCAGTATGATAGCCAGCCTCGCTAAAAGTGAAACTCGGCGCATCTTTGGATTCTACAAGTCGAGGGGGTTTGGGAATGAAGCAATTCAAATGGAGCCTTGCATCGTCCCAGCCGATGAGAGCTTGTACATTGAAGTTGTGCTTCGGACAGGTCACGACTGCATTTGCGACATTCGTGACATCAGGGACCGAGTCCTCAGTGTAGCCATGCATTTGAGTCTGATGGTCAGTTATGCAGCTAGATAGTCGTGCTTTCCCGAAAGTCGTCCAGTCGCTCACGAATGAATGGATTGCTGCTTTGATACTCTCCGGGGGAAGAGTCAGAGACTCATCGTCGGAGTAGATGTGCTCAAAAATGGGTGTGGACAGGCGGGCTCTGCCGGAATCGGGAAGATACCCCCAAAGTCGAGGATTGAGCTCGCGAACGTAGGTGTTGTATTGGGTATCTACAGCGGCTGCATGTTTCGTGATGCGTTCCATCCGTTCATTCGATAAGCGATTAGATTTCAGGTCCTTCAGAAATTTCTCGAAGACCGGAAGACTTCTGCGGAAGTCTTGGGCGAAATTAAACCCGATGAACCATATGAGAAAAGATGGGATGCAGACCTCGATTGGTATATTTTTTAATGGATGAGCGATCAAGAATATTACAAATCCGATCTTCGAGATTGCCGACATCTTTGGCATCATGTCCAATAGCGAGCAACCGTTTTTTCCACCTACGGCACGAAAAGAATATTGTTTGATCAAGGTACATCTGCACGCACCTTCCAACTGTGAAAGGCCGAGACTGTTGAAACATGCGGGAAAGGTCATGATAGATAGTCGAACACCACATATTGCATTCTCTGATATGCTGAAAACCAATTTCATTCGGATGAACACGACAATAGGATGATTTAAGGCAAAGCGTACTTTCATTGATTCACGCGTATCAGCGGCCGCATCTTGTATGTACTTTTCATAATTTTTTTGTGCGCCCGGAGCATCTGTTTCGACAGCTGCTAAAAGACGGCTCATCTCGTCAGCCCGCCTATCGACCTCCGGCTTTGAATAAATCACCGATTGCATGACCATGCGTTGTTCAGACGGGTAATCTGAAGGAAAACTTATTAGTATGGTGATCATTGTTTTCTGCATCAAGTCCTACGATATTGATAACTTCCTCTGACCAAGGACCAAAAGGTATCCTTGAAGGCTTGAGTATGATGTGAAAAGTGGGTAAAATGTGACCGATACAAACGGTTCGCATCCTAGATACAATTCAACTCAAGGACTAGAAAAAATGCCATAGACAAGCACTACTGACAAAACAGTTATCGCAACGGCGCATATGAAATGTGAAATCGATCATAGCTTCAGGACCACCACACTCCTAAAGGATGAAATTGAGACATAGATTAGAGAGGAATGAAGCAACGGACATCACAGGTACTTGGTCCAAATAACATTGAAACCCATTTTGGAAAGGAAACATCGGGAGGGCAAGAAGGAACTACCGGATCTACCAGAAAGGCTTGTCTCCAAACCGACATGGTATCACGGCCCAGGAAAAGCTTTCTAAAAGCTCTTGACACACGAATCCAGTTATAGAAATCGATGGGATGAAGGTGTTGAAAAATCTATTTGATGAATTTAAGTTCGGCTGATACTGAAATGATTGGTGAAAGCGTGCTTCAAATTTTACCTCCAGAATTAGTTCAGTCGGTAAATCCAACATACCCTTGGGACCATAAGTCCCGTGAGCCTTGCGATGAGCTTTACTTCGTATTCGAAGGTCACACAAAATGAAACCTGCGACATAGTTTCCTGCATTATTTATTATCAATATAGCATTTGAAGTTGAATAGTCCAGGCACACCTCTGACGAATAGGGACTGGGATTTTCGGGGAGGTAA
>Ga0307517_10015479_pt1 | contig 10129 bp, 5 predicted proteins | sample 23_EM_MG_FD_194515 | JGI IMG/M metagenome (GOLD analysis project Ga0307517, IMG submission 194515) | Populus trichocarpa ectomycorrhiza microbial communities from riparian zone in the Pacific Northwest, United States - 23_EM | ecosystem: Host-associated > Plants > Roots > Unclassified | place...
GTAAGCGATATATGCAGTTAGTGTTATAGCATCTTATTTGCATCAAATGATTAAATTTACTATTAATGTTAAGTTGGTGACCATAAAGTCTACAAAGATCTTAGCAATGGTGAGAAATATAGCAATCCTATACATTAAAACTAAAAATTGTACGGACGAGAATCTACATGCATTCAAGGTTGTGAATGCAGATTGGGTGACTGAGAAAACCATATGTGGATGCTAATCAAAGGTTTAGGCTAGGGTTCAAGCCCAAGAAGAAAGACTTTGCAATAGCAGCCGAGATCAAAAGAGAAAAAAAGGTTGCATAAATTGAAGGAAGGAATCCTAACAAGAGAATAATGGAGATTCTGTCTATCCAAGTGACATTTCTATGATCGACTTGCATGATAAAAACATGCAAAGAGCTGAAAAACCTAGAAGAAAAAATGGCTAGAGCTATAATTAATTATCTGGAAGAAGTCAAGGACCCTGAAAAGGATCATCCCAAGCTACAATTACCCTAGTTAACTGTTAACATACTAAAAGATAATATTATGAGAGGATTCATGAGAAAACTAGCTGAAGGAGAGGAGCTGAACAATTGGAAGGTTCAAGATGCCACAACTATTTTTAAGAAGTAATTTCATTTAAGTGTGCTTTTGTTAATGTGTTTAATTTAAGTTTACTTTTTATATGTGGTGTTTGTCTTCTAAATATCATGTTTTACCTAGCTGATAAATGGCTCTGGATATCAACTTTAAGTCTTTTGTGTGTTTGAGCCACCTTTTTAGATTTAATGAGATCATGCACTTTCTTTCATCTTTTGCCTTTGTTTATTTAGATTTCCCATGCGAATTGACCACTTGTGTAAAAACACTTTCTACTTTCAAGCAAATTAAAAGCGAATCTTTAATAAACACACAAACTTATTGTATTGAGAATAATTAACCTAACTTTGATAAAAACATAATTGCCATGAATGAGGAAGAACATGAAGAGGAAGATGTAACTGATTTTACTAAGCTAATTAAATAGTTTAAGAAAGCTCTAGAACCAGCAAAAAAAGAACTAGAATTAGTGAATGCAGGCATTGAGCAAGATAAGAAATAGTTGAAAATTAGGATGTTAATTGTTGTTAAAGAAAAAGATGATTTGGTCACCTTATTAAAAGAGTATGTTGATGCATTTACTTGGTCATATGCTAACATGCTTGGGTTGTATACTAATATTATGGTACATGAGCTGCCTTTGATAGACCAATGCAAGCCTATCAAGCATAAATTTAGAAGAATGAGACCTGATATCCTGATTAAGGTAAAAGAAGGGGTGAAAAAAGCAATGGGATGTTGGGTTCTTAGAAGTAGTCAAATACCCATAACGGGTATGTAACATAGTTGTTGTGTCTAAGAAAGGTAATAAAATTTGAGTGTGAGTGGATTTTAAAGATCTGAATAGAGTAAGCCCAAAAGATGACTTTTCTCTACCTCATATAGATGTGCTTATAGACAATGCCATAAAAAGCTCTATTTACACTTCTATGGATAACTTCTTGAGGTATAATAAAAAATGTCCAAAGAAGATAAGGAAAAGACTTCCTCCTTCATAACCTTATTGAGAGCATTCTATTACAAAGTGATGTCCTTTGATTTGAAAAATATTTGAGCCACATATTAACAAGTAATGATAACTCTTTTTCACGATATAATGCATAAAGAATTTGAAGTATATATAGATGATATAATTGCCAAGTCTCAGGTAGAAAAGGATCATATACATATTTTGAGGAAGCCATTCGAGAGGTTGAGAAAGTACAAATTAAACTTGAACCCCTGCAAAGTGCATATTTAGGGTAAAATCTAGGAAATTTTTTGGATTTATAGTAAGCAATAAAGGAATTGAAGTAGATCCTGATAAAGTCAAAGTCATTCAAGAAATGTCAGCACCACACCCAAAATTGAGAGAAGTAAGAGGCTTTTTAGAGAGGTTAGATTGCATAGCCCGTTTTATCTTTCAATTGATGGCCATATGTGAACCAATTTTTATGTTGTTGCGGAAAAAGAATCTGGAGTTTGGAATGAGGATTGTGAAGAAGCCTTTGATAAGATCAAGCAATATGTATTGAACCCATCTCTCTTAATACCACCAATTTATGGGAGGCCTACATAATAGTGAATGAGCAGTAATGGATTGTGTGTTAGGGAAGCATGATGAGATTAGAAGAAAAGAGCAGGCTATTTACTATGTCAGGAAGAAATTCATAGAGTACAAAGTCCGCTACAATATCATTGAAAAATTGTGTTATGGCATAGTATAAAGTGTTACGAGGTTGTGTTAGTACGTGTTATACTATACCACTTGGCACATCTCCAAGATAGATCCTCTTAAGTATATATTTAAAAAACTATACTTGTCAAATTGGGTCACAAGGTGGTAAGTTTTGTTATCTGAATATGATATTGTCTACATGACCAAAAAGGCTATAAAAAAGAGTGAAATTGTTGATCACTTAGCTAATAATACCATTGAAGATTACAAAGCTCTAAACTTTAACTTTCTAGATGAAGATGTCATGGCATTTGAAAATGAAGAGGGGAATGATTGGTGGATAATGTACTTCAATGAAAGAGTGAATATATGTGGCCATAAAGTAGGGGCTGATATAATTCCCAAGATGATAATACTAATAACATAGTTGAGTATGAAGCATGCACCCATGATTTGGAAATGGCATTGGAAATGAAAGTAAGAAAGATAAATGTATATGAGGATTGAATGTTAATAATCTATCAAGTGATGAGAAAATAAGAAGTACAAGAAGTAGAGTAGTAAATTCATGAAAGAATCTATAAGGATCATATTATACTAGACCAAATAGATGTCATAATGAGAAAAAGGTTAAGAAAGTATTGCAAGAAGTACATGAGGGAATTTATGTACATATGTAAGTGGACATATAATGAACAAACAGATACAAAAAGCTAAATATTTTTGGATGACCATTGAGAGAGACTACATGGATTATATAAGAAAATGTTATAAATACTAGATACAGAGAGACAAAATCAATACACCACCAGTTTCTTTATTCAACATGGTATCACCTTAGCCTCTTACGATATGAGGAATAAATGTTATTATGCCTATTAATCCAAAAACTAGTAATAGGCATATATTCATCTTGCTAGCAATCAACTACTTTACCAAGTAGATCAAAGCTTACTCATATGCCCATGTGACTTAGAAAGCCATCAAAATGATTTATTGAGAAAGATCTGATATGCTGATACAACATACCTGAAAGAATATTAACAAGTAATACTCAAAACTTAATGGAAAAATAATTGTCAATTTATGTGTTAAATGGAAAATCAAGCTTTCAAATTCATCCTCATATAAGTCAAAGATGAATGAGACTATAACAGCTGCTACTAAGAACATAATAAAATTATCTAGAAAATGATGATCACTTACAAAGATGAGCACAAATAGCTCCTTTATGCTCTTCATGCCTACATAATAGCTGTAAGGATGACAATTAGAGCCACACCTTATTCACTGGTATAAAGAATAGAGATAGTTATACCTTTGGAAGTAGAAATTTAGTCTCTAAATGTCCATATGGAGTTAGATTTGAGATGGAGTTAGATTTGAAAGAAGCTGAATGGATAAAGATATGATATAAGTAGTTAAACATGATCAATGAAAAGAGGTTAGGGATAATATGCCACCACCAATTATACCAAAGAAGAATAAAAAAAACACATGACATGAAAGTTTAGCCAAGAGATGTCAAAGAAGGTGATCGTATTGAGAAAGATTATGCCATTGTCGAATAAAGATCATAGCAAATAGGCATCGAACTATGAAGGCCTTTATGTGGTAAAAAAAGGCATTTTCATACGAAGCATTGTCGTTGATATGTATGGATGAAAAGGATGTAATTAGGCTTATAAATTGAGATTCTTTATAGAAATATTTTGTATGATGTATCCATTCTTATTAATAAAGAAATGTTTTGGCCAAGAATTCTCTTCACGTATATTATTCCTTTCTTTTATAAATAAAAATAACAACTAATAAAACACTTATTACAATGTTCCATGATCTCACAAGCTCAAAAATCTATCAAAAGTCCATGTTGAAAAAATAAATATCTTCCTTAATGGCATTTTAGAAAGTTGAACTTGAACAAATTTTGATTTTAGAATAAATTTGATATTTGCTCAAAACAACGTTCGATATCTTGCTCGTTGGATGAAGAACAAATTAATCAAGCAATTCTCATTTAGAGGTGACCTACAAACCTCAAATATAATAAGAGTTCAACCAAAAATCACATTTAACTTCACACCATGTCTTTTAAACCGTGTTTTAACTAAATGCATAATTGCATGTAGCCGATTCACTAATTAAGGATTCATAAAATTATAGTCCTATGTAAAAGTCTAAATTATTACATTGGACATGAATAAAGTTTATTGGTTCTAACTGTTTGTGCTTGAAATAAGGAAATGCCATTTTTGTTATCCTTCTATATTCTAAAATTAATATATCCTTTGTGATACCAATTTGATTATGGATAAGTTTTCTTTTATAAGAAACTTTGACTAGGATCACACCTCAATATTGGAAGGCATATGGAAATTCAAAGATCAAAGACTGAGAATATGCTGTGAAAAAATCCAAAACCTAGAGAGCCCGGAAAACTCAAAAACTAGGAGGCATACCTAAGTCAAGATTCATAAAGAAGGAAGAAATCAAAACAAATAAGGATAGCCCTCTAGAACAATAAGAAAGGGGAAGTAAAAGAAAACGATAAAAGAAAAGAAGTCTAAAAGACATAAAAGAAAAGAAAATAATAGCTAACATTGATCTTAAGTCTATAAAACTCTGAAATACTCTTTGAGCTTTATAAATCATTTTATTTCATAGCCAAGAGTCATAGTCTGCATGACATGCCTTAAAAAGCCCTTCAAATCAGGCAAACAAGCAACTTAGACTAATAAAGAACATTCTCAAAATGCAGAAGACTTCATCATAATAGTAATGACATTGCAAACAAGTTACTCATTTTTATTAATGCTAATAAAATGGGTGCTCAAAATGAGATAATTTTTTTAATAAAAAAAACCTCAAGTTTTTGCTCGAGTTTTTTATTTTAAAATCAATAAACAAAAGGTCACCTCACCATATACCTCCACCAATTTCAATTTCAATTTCATCAACACAAGAAAATAAATCATTCCTATCCCAAAACAAAATCCCCAAGGAATTGCAAAATTCAAAAAAGTTAGATGTTTTAAACTAACATCAGAATAATTAATGTTTTAAAATAGAAAAGATCAAGAGTCTACAAGTTATTATGGATAGAGGTTATCTCACTTAAACCAAACCAAAAAAATAAAGAGGGATTTCAAAAACCATGTTTTCTTAAGCCATTGACAAAAGCACATTTCAGAAGAAATAGACAAAATACAAAGGGGTAGTTTTAGTTATAAAAGCAATTTAATCTCCCCATGATAGTTCAAAAAAAAAGACAAGGGGGTAACTTTATTCTAAACTCTTTCAAGCGATTAGTGTTATATATTTGGAGGCGCAAGATGATCTCCTCAAAACAATTTACGAGCAAGAAATTTTCATCCGAGAAATAGGTCACTAAAGGGATCATGAAAGTTGTGAAAAGACTTATAAGCCAACTAAGATAGGTTAGAAACCAAGTGATAAAGAGAGCTCAAAGAATTAAGAAGAAAAGGGGGCTATATTTAAATATAGGTAAAAATGAATGCATAAACATTATAAAATATTTTCAGGAATTTTATAAAGAAGATTCCTTGAAAGCAACTAAAAGGCTTCAACAAATATGAACCATCAGAAATGCAGTCCAAGTTGATCTTGAGATGACTAAAAGTCCAGCATAGACAATCAAAAGAAAATCATAAGGTGGATCACCTCAGAAAAGGAGGCTAAGGCATCTTTTTGGAAAAATCTAAGACACCGTTAAAAAAGCATCATCAATCGATCATCTTATTTATGAAAAATCCTAGATGTTTTTCATATTATAAGCAGGTCACTCGATTATAAACCATAGATGGGTCACCTAAACATAGACCATTCATGAAAAATCTTAGATATTTTTCACACCATGGGTAGGTCATTCAAACATAGTTCACGAGCAGGTCACCCGATAACATACCATAGGTAGGTTACTCGATCACAGACCACGAGCAGGTCACTAGATCATGGACCACAAGTGGGTTACTCTAACATAGATCATTTATGAAAAATCCAAAATATTTTTCATACAATGGGCTAGCCACCCGAAAAACAACACCATTTTGAGAATAAAGGGAAAACCCTTGATTTTTAAAATAAATGAGTACAACGATAACCACCTCTTGGTTTGTTAATATCAAAACTACTCAGTCAATATTTCTCCTAACTTGGGAAGGCCTTCATACATTTTCTTTACAAACTTACTTTCTAAAATTCATTATAAGACTTTATATAGTAAGTAATGTACAGAGTGGGCAACTACTATAACCTAATTTTGGGTCCTCTAAAATTCCTTTTATGAAAAAATATATTTTTCTTCAAAAAATATTCATAAATTCAAAAAAAAATAGAAATTCAAAATCCAAAAGTATCTTCAGGTCATAAATAGATGAGTTGTAACAAGTCAAAACACCAAATAAATAGTCAATTTAGGATATTATTAATGAAGATGGGATGAAGATGGGCTTAATTGCATAAATTAAAACTTAAAGGACCTAAATGAACTACATGACAAAACAATAAGGGGATAATTAAAGAAAAAAATGAGAATTTAAGTTCAAATGAAACAAGGATATTGAAAAATATGATAGACTTGTAAAATAATTAAGTCCAGGGACTTAGTTAAGCTTTTAATAAGCCTAATTGATTTAATCAAGGGTTAATCAAAAGCAAGATTAAGTTTCAAGGTCAATTCGTCAAAATTAAAAGAGTTAATTAAGTTAAAGGACTTAATTAAACTTTTAATGGGTTTAATTGATTAATTGGTTGATTTAAGGGCTTAATTGCAAAGAAAAGAAAGTTTAAAGGCCAATTAGGGTCTTAATTGAAAAAAATTCAAAATCAAAGACCAAAATGCAAGAGGCACGTACATGGAGGGATTGAAACTGACTACATCAAGGGTCAAATTAAGACAATTAAAGTTTAATGGTCAATTGGAGATCAAATTGCACAATCTGGAAACCAATGAGTAATTTATAAAAGGTGTACGAATAAAAGGATTCCAATCAATATTTCCAAGGATCTAAATGCATAATTTAAAAAAAAAAGGGTTAATTTAAGGCTCGTGCACCAAAATTTAAAGTCCAGGGACTAGAATGAAAATTCTTGAAACCCTAATTTTTAGGGATTCAAAACAGGCGACATCTCGCTTGATATTGCTTGGGGCTTCAATAAAGAGAAGGGATGATACATCATTAAACCATTTTTCTTCTTCTTTTTCTTCAGGCAAGGATGATTAAGAAGCCACCTTCAAACCTTCAAACGAATGAATGTTCCAGCCACCTCAAGAGCTCTAATTGACACCAAACACTTGAGAAACATTTTCTCTACAAAGATCAGCCATCCTCTTCAAACGTTTATACCTCATTTATCTTAGAGAACTTGCCAACATCTTGTTCCTACTCAGCATTCTCTACCTTGACATATTTAAGCCTATCAAGGATTAATCTTCCAATAAATGAATGAGGAGTTCTAGACCTTCAAATTGAGCATGATTAGATCCTTTAATAGCACATTTACATCCCAATCTCCATGATTAATTCATTAAAATACTCAACCTAATCAACCTTGACTGGAAAAAAAGGTCACCCGTAAAAGAGCCTACTTTAAGGTTGTTTTCTCTTGGTGAGGTTCATTACACAAAGGACAAACTAAAACCAGACACCATAACTTTCAGGGAATGTAATCGAAGAGAGAGTGAGGGGGAGAATCTTCTATAACAACCTATCTTTGAAAAACCACCATAAAGATTATAGGTGGTTTTATACCTTTCTTGTTTTGATTCAGCCTATAAAAAAGAGTGGTTTTTCCATGGAGAAAGGGGGGATCGAAAAGAAAAATAGTCCAGGAAAAAAACAAAGAAACTTAGTAAGATAAAGTGGGAGAAAAGAAGAAGAGCAAAGTAACAAAGCTTAAAAGGAGTTAGAAAGTAGAAGTTATTGGGTTTGATTATTGGAATATCTTGCATATTGTTCTACTTGAATAAGTCTTTTAGTTTTAACTTAACATGGTTTAGCTCTCTATATTTGTGATTTGATGCAATATGGTCTATAGCTTTAATTGGATGTTCTAGGTTCATGTAATGTTCTTCGTGTTTTTAAGGATATTCAATCGAAAACTATTATTTTATCTTCATAAACATCCTGAGTTGTGTTTTTGGGTCTTGAGCAAAACTAGGAAGTCCAATTCATATGATTGAGCTGAACCTTTAGGTTTTAAGCTAGGCTGAGCTTTTTAAGGCTTAAGACCATTTTTGGCAAAGTAACGATTTGTTAAAGAAAAAATTGTGTTTTTGAGTCTTTAAAACATGTTAGACAAACACACTCTTAAGAAAATTTTCAAGCCTGTGATTTTTAATTGAGGAAACGTTTAACAAACATGTCCTAACACATTTTTTCACGACCTTATTTTCTGATTTATTTTTGTGTTTTGCCAAACACAACCTTAATTTATTTTATTATTAATTTTTAGATTTTTGGATGATCATTGTGTAATTAATTTAGGTCTTTTATACCGTTTTTACCTTTTTATATTTAATATTTGATATTGTGAGCATATATGTAAGATATTTTTTTTTGTTATTAAATAAATCAGTTTGAAAAAAAAAATAGAAAAACATCAAAAATCCTTCTTTCAAAAAAAAAATATTTATGTTTTAAATTGTATATGGCGAAGTTTCTCCAAAAATAATTATGTTTGCATTTTCAATCAAGATTTAATCCCATCTCTATAAATCTTATCTCTTAAAATAAATAAAAAATAGAAAAGGCCTGGACTCATGGGCCTAACTTTGTCGGCTCGCGCGTAAGGCTCTTATCTCTTAATGGGTCAAGCATTTAGCCTCTCTTTTTTTATCTTATTTTTACTTTTTTAAATGTTTTTTTTATCCCTGAAGATTTGAAATAAAAAAAATTAATATATTTTTAAAATGTCATTTTTAATATTAATATGATATATATATTTTAATAAAATTATCGAGCAATCATTTTTTAATATAATTTTTTCACTCCAAACACCTTAATATATTATTTTTATATTTTTAATACATTAGTCATAATTATGAAAACGTTAGCTTTTTTATTAAAATTGGCAAGAGAGCGAAGAGAACAAAGGAAAAGAAAGATAAAGAAACGATTCACAGGAGAGAACAAGGGAGAGGGTGGGAAAGGGGAGGGACGGCTGAAACAAAAATCAAAAGGGAAAAAATGTTTTAGAATTGGGTTAAGTTTATATTTATACCCTTTTTATTAGTCGGTTTAAATTTGGTTCAATCAATTTCAGCTTTTTAAAACTAAAATTAAATCAAATTGAATGATTTTTTTGTTTTTAAATTAATTTTTTATTTTATTTTTTCTCGCTCGGTTTGGCTTTTAACTTCATGAAAGTAGGTATAAAGTCTCCTATCTCTGTCGTATTATCTTGGTCGAATAGTAAAATGGTGCGTTAAATTGCAATCCAATACATGACAAATAAAATATATAGAAATTAACGAGAAGTATCTTTTACCATAGTTTTTAGACTCGGTCCGGTCCAAGGTCGGGGTTTTGGATTTTGACCGGATCGCTCGGGTCAATTTTTTTTTTAAAATCAAAACGACGTCGTTTTAGTAAAAAAAACAAAAAGTCAACGGGTTGCAACCGGGTTTTTGACCGGGTCTTGCCGGGTTTTTTCTTCGCCTGTTTTTTCTTCAATCCAGCTCGATTTCAGCTCCGGATCTAACCGTCGGATCAGGCCGAGTTTTAAAAGTATACTTTCTACCTTTTGGTTTACTATGAATGGAATTCTTTGCGGTAGGCATGACTTATAAAGACATCGGAAATCATTAAAAAAAATCAATGTAAATTGCCAATAAATTAAAAATTTCCTCTAACAAACA
>Ga0307517_10015480_pt1 | contig 10129 bp, 8 predicted proteins | sample 23_EM_MG_FD_194515 | JGI IMG/M metagenome (GOLD analysis project Ga0307517, IMG submission 194515) | Populus trichocarpa ectomycorrhiza microbial communities from riparian zone in the Pacific Northwest, United States - 23_EM | ecosystem: Host-associated > Plants > Roots > Unclassified | place...
AAATGAGAATGATAAGATTCAAACTCGTGGCCACTTGGTTATCAAGGCACTAATACCATATCAAAGAATCATTTCAATCTTAAAGTTTAAGCTGTTAGATAAGATCTTAAGATATATATATATATAATTCTCTGACAACCTTCACCTTCTAATATCAATATTATTGGCTCATAGTGGGGTTACCAAGTGAGACGAAGAGCATATAATAATGTACAATGGTATAAGGCTCATTTAGTGGCTCATAGATATAATATACTCAGAAAGAATCCTAGTGTGGATTTTGATGAGATACCGTTTAGCAACTTGCCTATGTTCATAGAAAGAGAAAACACGAATCCTTCAACAATGAAGGAGGAGGAATACCCTCTGCTCTACTTATACTCTCAACTAATTTGTCTCTCATTCTTCTCTCTTAGCAAAGCTGCAATTGCAGCCACTGCTGCTACCATTTACCAACTTACTCTCTCCTTCTATTTCCTGACAAGCTCTTTACAAGCTTTGAATTTGCTCTTTTTGTTTGGGCATATTTATAGTATTCAATTGGTAACAATTACATCTCTTCGTCAATGATTTTGGCCACCCAACTTATGCCAGATTTCTTGTCAATTCTGATCACCATCCAACCTTCTTGAATTGTTATGCAAGGTAGCCAATAGTTTAAGGTTAACATGTTGTAACTAGTAAAGTTACCTTGATAACTATAAGTTAGGGTTTAATATAAATATATATTATGCAACTCTACTTTGACATATAGAATATAACTCCTTATTCATGTGGATTTAGTTACATTTATCGAATTATGTTAAATTTGTGTGTTTTTCTTGTTTTTTTCTCCTGTGCAATATTTATCTTGTGGTCTTAAGCAAGCATCACAAGCTTGGTTTCATCGCCTTGCTACTATTCTCAAATAAGAATTTTGTTCCACCAAGGCAAACTACTCCTTGTTCACAACTACTCTCTGTTCACTCGTTCACGCATCACTCATGAACTAAAATGACAGTTATTTATATTATTGTAAGTAGATAACAATATCTTTTACATCCTTTTTAAATTGTCTTTTACTAAGCTTAAAATGTGTGAGAACCAACATTATTCTCAAAGATCCCATCAAGGTTGATATTTACACTAATATTTTATTTGTGATTATTTTATTAACAGATTCACGGACAAAAATATCCATTGAAAAATAGTCGTTGGTGATTTCTAGTTGGTTGATAAGTCTTTCATTAATAAATTTACCGATGGCTTTACAGACAGATCATACACGCTACAAAAAATTACTTGCTTTATTCCTTCTATAATTCTTTTCTGTATTTAACATATCACCCGATAGAGAAAAACCGTATATATTGATATAGTGATCATAATACTTTATTTTTATTTGAGTGTGTTGCGGGACAACTATGGATGCATGACCATGGTGTACAATGTCACTGTACTGTAATGGAGCAAACTGCTACTACTTTCGACGACGTCGGGAAAAGGATAGAGATGTAGGCTTGGGCCAGTTGAAATGCAGGGCATAACTAGTGCTTTTCTACCTTGGGGATAAGTGGACCTGCAATGGATTTCTCATCGCCATTATATGCTCTATCTTCTCGGACAAATCAACATCATTTCCGTCAACAGCCTTCCACTCATATTTCCAAACTAAATTAGCCACATAAAATTCCAGAAGAAGCATGGATAATTGGTAACCGGGACAAATTCTCCTCCCTGCACCAAATGGCATCATTTTAATCTCCCTACTCCCTGTGATATCAAATTCTTTCGTAATTCCGTTCTCATGATTCAGAAACCTTTCCGGCTTGAATGCCATGGGATCTTCCCACGCCTTTGGATCCCACCCCATCTCGGCAACCAGGAAATTTATGGCTGCATTCTTTGGTATCAAATATTCATTATTCAAAACAAAATCTTCCGTCACCGCATGTGGAATCAGAAAACGTGCAGGAGAATGCCGCCTCAGGCCTTCCAAAATCACTGCTTTCAAATACGACATCTTTTTCAAATCAGATTCGTTGACCTCCTTCACATCTCCATCTCCAACAACCCCTTTAATCTCCATGAATAACTTTTCTTGAATTTTTGGGTATTTAACCAGATTTGCCATGATCCATTCCAAGGCAGTTGTGGTAGTATCAGTGCCCGCATTTAGAAATTCGCCGCATAAATTAGAAATTTCCTCCTCGTCGAGTTTTCTTTTATCATCGGGAAATTCCAGAGCTAATAATGTATCAACATAAGGTACAACATGATCATGGTGAGTGTCCATGCCTGTCCTCTCTTCCTCTTGCAACTTCTTTCTAGCTCTTATTAAGGGAATTGTTACATCTTGTACGCTTTGACGTAGCTGTAATAATTCCTCCCAGCGTCTACGCAACACGATCTTGGTCACTCTTGGCCATAAATTGAGCGTATCGAACCTCCGAGAACTCAAAAACGCTCGATGCACTACTTCCTGGATTTGTTTAATCTGGTCTTCATCAACCTTGTCACCAAAACATATTACGCCTAACAGGCAAAAGATGGCATATAGAAAGTGCTCCCTCAAACAAACAGGCTGACCAGATTTTGCTTGGGATTCCAGACGATTCTTAAGGATTTGTAGCGCCCAACGGCGGGAATGAGCGGAATATTTCGCGCAGGAAGGATGGAGAACGTTTTTGGTAAGGTTTTGCCGCAGGAGACGCCAAGTCGGGCCATAGAAAGAAAGACTAACAAGTCGCCGATTGCTGCCGCGAAATCTTTGAGTCTCAGAAGCTGGTGGACGGCTAGCAAAGATGGCACCCTTTTGGATCAAGGCCTTGTGAGCGAGGAAGCGGTCAGCTATAAAGATGACAGGGCGAAAGCCGAAGTAGATAGTTAGGATTGGGCCAAGCTTGGCATGTAGTGGGTTGAGGATGGAGTGGATATTAGAGGGAGATATGCGGCCGAGCCATAGGAAGTTGCTAATCACTGGAATCGATTGGGGGCTTGGAGGGAGTTTGTGGTGAGCGGGCTTCTTGCTGATGAAGTATCTGTTGAGAATGAATTTGAGGAGGCCGGGGATGGAGATGGAGAGGGAGATAGAAATGAGGATGAGGAACCAATGATCCATATTGACCTTGAAATTAACAAGTGATGATTTGTAGGAGGCATGGGAGAAGGTCTGTATATATAAACTAGCAGGATCAACAGGGACATTGAATTTGAGGGGTCCTCTCTACTCTCTAGAAGAAGCTTAACTTGATTAGCATATACGGATAACTTTCAATAATATCTCATTTAATTAATAAGTTTTTATGATCAATTTATAGAGATTTCCCTGTAATTAAATTTATTTAACATAAAATGAATTATTTCTATCATTTAACAGGAGGATTAAGTACTCTAGATCAAGGATGTGGTGAACAAAATCTCAATTCTCATGTATCCATCCAGATCATTTACAGTGTCCATTTGAAAATGCAGTGCAAACCGTGTTTCTAAAAAAATTAATTTTGTTTTTACAAAAAATTAATTATTTTTTGCATGTTTTAGATCGTTTTGACGTGCTGATCTTAAAAATAATTTTTTAAAAATAAAAAAACATCATTTTGATACATTTCAGTACGAAAAGTTATTTGAAAAGTAACAGCAATCACACTTCCAAACACAATATTGAGTGTGGTGTAGGATAATTATGGAGGCATAATGATAGTGTACAATGTCACTATACAATAATGGAGCAAACTGATGCTGCTGCTGCTACTACAATGAATCAAAGATTCATTAATCTAGAAGGATAGCTGCCTCTCTTGTTTTTAGCAGCATGTGGAGTCCATCCCAATTCCCAGCCATTATCCATAGCTGGTTCACTTGTTTTTTGTAATACTTTCTGGTGTTATTATTATAATTTTTCTAATAATATCATCATTAATTAAAGCTTTGATGAGCTTTTAAAACCTTTTTTATTTATTCATTTATTTTTTCTTTCTTTTCTATATTTGGGTCAATTTATTTTAACAATTGTTTTATTCCAAGCATTGATATTTTAAGAACATATTTACTAAACTATGTATTTCACTAAAAAAAAATTTAAACTAAGTTATTTTACCAAAAACATAAAAAAGAAATTTCAAACAGTTCTATTTTTTTTTTTAAAAAAGAAACTTCTGTCACCTATAATCGGTGAAAACGAATGGAGACAAGAATAATAATTGGTCATAATGATATACACCCACCCTTTCCAAGCGGGCTTCTTGGCCATTGGAAATGCTTCAAGATGTGACGTCTGAAAAATATTGTGGTTGGAAAGTATTTTTAAAAAAAATTTAAAAATTTTTATTTTTATTTTTAAATTAATATATTTTTGATATTTTTAAATTATTTTTGATGTACTGATATCAAAAATAATTTTTAAAAAATAAAAATATTATTTTAATATATTTTAAAATAAAAAACATTACCATATTCCCGAACACTCTCTACCTGGATTTTTTTTCGCACATTCATATCTTCTAACCAGTTTTGGCTTCCCTTCCACACAAATATATATTGGTAAATTATCTGGGTGAGAAAACAAAAAAAAATAAAAATAATTTAGAGGTTTAAAGATATTGTTTTTAAACTGATTATTTGTTCCATACATCACCACCTTAAAGATACAATTTGTATATATCTATTTTCTCTAATGTTTTAAATGCTTAAGTGTTATTTTTTTTTTATTATAAATATCCTTATAATAAAATTAGTAAATTTATTAGAAAAACCCATTTATCATGACTTTCATATAATTTACTACACATTAAAAACCTATATTTATCAACACTTAGAAGAGAGTGTTTCTGAGAAGTCAATATTTTTTATTATATATTTTATAAAAAAATTCTTAAAAACAAAACAGGTCTTGCAGACATGCCAGACCCAAAAAAATCGAGTTTGATAGTTAGCTAAGGTAACGTGAGTTCGACAAACACGCTAAACCCAAAGAACTTGGACTAGACAATCAGTCAAGTTCAATATGACATAGAAGCACTTGGGCTTGACAGTTATCCAAGTTTTAGATGATGTGAGTCTAGCAAATGTGTTAGATTAAAAAAACTTGGACTTTGCAGTTATCCAAGCCCAAGATAACGTAAGTCTAGCAAACATGCAAGACCCCAAGAACCTAAACTTGGTAGTCAGCCTAATCCAAGGTTGTGTGGGTCTGACAACCATGCCAGATCCAAAGCACTTGGACGTGACAACCATCTAATTTCAAGATAATATAGGATTGACAAACATGCTAGATTTAAAGCACTTGGACTTGGTAGTCAATCAAGCCCAAGATAACGTTGGTCTATTAAGCATGTTAGACCCAAAGAATTTGGATTCAACCATTATCAAGTACTAAGGTAATATTATGATAGTGGCTTTTTTATTTAAAGAGAATAGTTTTTATTTTTATTTTTTTATTTTTTTATTTAAAGAGAATATTTTTACTATTTTTTATTATTCAATATTATTAGAATTTTTAGTTTTTTCTGTACAAGGGGCCTTTTGGCAAGTAGACATTGATGAATGGAAATTAAATATTTTGTATGTTACCTCATAGTTATAGTGTTATTGATTTTTAATGGTGTAGACTGATAAGAAACCATGTCATCCTTCTTTTCTGACCATATCAGAGTTTTTGTTTTTTAATAAATATATTTCTTTGTTATTTTTATTTGTCTTAATTTAGTTTAGGAATTTTATTTATTTAGTTTAGGAACTGCAAAAAAATGGAAAAAAAATATTGTACTCCTGCATATAAAATAAAATAAAATAAAAATTGCATGGGATAGTTAATATAAGTATTAATTAATGATACAACAACAGATGCGTCAATACAAAATCGACCTTCGATTACAAAAAAAAGAAACGATACAGAACACAAATTCTACCTTCTCTGAAAGTTGAGTCTTCCTATAAAATATGCAAAAAGAGAAGCAGTGACAATGGGGAAGATTACTAGAACAACACCAACAACACTCAAAAAGCTGTGATGGAACCCAAAGTAATCCTCGATGAAATCAGAAAGAGCTCTGGCCTCGCCAAACACTGATATTTCTTCGTCTACATCTCCATATTGTGAGGTCAGCATGCCATTTAACGCCCAGGATGTGGGGCAAATATAATACAGCCAAAGCCACCATTTTGGAATATGCTGCGTACGTACGTTGCCAAGCACAAATTTAAGAACCATAAGTGATCAGTCAGTTTTGTATTTCAATCCCCTCTTAGTTAGTTCACACCATCTTGGTCAAGATCTTGATATATACGTAGTTTTCTTTTAATGGTTGGCAGCATTTTATTAATTTCGTTGAAATCATAAAACCTGAGAAATTAGATTTTGAAACCTAGCCATCTTTATGACAACATGCATATTTTTCTGTTCATGTGTCTTCATCAAATGCAAAGCTAAAAGGCATGCTTAGAGATAATAAATAGTACTTAGATAGATACTATGGTAGTTAATGTTTGTCTGCGCAGGCAACCATGTTTCAAATTGAAATACATGTAAAAAGGCCCTCAGTAAGATAAATTGATGGTCGGAAAGCTTACCGGTTTTGGGACAACGAAGCCGGAGAAAAAGTTGAGCATTGTGTATGAAAATGAGGCTAAAATGGCAGCCACTTGAATGTTTGGTGTCAATGACACAAGCAGCATCCCTTGATAGTTGAAAAACAGCAATGTGCAGAACATGCTGTGGAAAGACCAGAATATCTTATAGGCAGACGACGAGTAACCAATCATAGGATATGTGGTGATCAGATAAATGATTGATTGAACCAACAAGTATGGAACCTCAACTAGCACCTACAAAACAAAATAATAATAACATGCATTAGTAATATAAAATTATTACTTAAATCTTATTGAATATCTTAAACTTTTTAGTTGAGAAAATTATTTTACATGGTATTGAAGATTGATGATCAATCACGGATTTGAATGTCTAACACCTTATTCTAATTAATTAAATTGATAAAATCAAGCATAAAATAATGATAGACTTATACAAGTTTTAAACTTATGTGTGATGTTGTCAAAATAACAAAAACTAAACTGAATGTTCTTAGCAGTCAAACAGATATCCGCCACTAACATATCATATAGATAAATGTATTTATAAACTAGTAGGATAGGGTTAGGCTAAAAAACAATTTGTAATAGGTTTAATCACACTAGACCATTGAAGTGGCATTAAAGTGTCATAACTTTTGATCTGACAGATTGAAATATTTTCAAGTGATTTCCGAGATCTAGTTTTATAGTAAGATCAGCATGCTTATACTAGTCCCCCTCTAAAAGACCCAAAATTAAGAGTGAAGATGCTGATGGATCCAATTTTATTGTTTTTCAGACTTTTACTATTTTTATAAACCTATCAGATTAACATCCAAAATGATCAAGCTTCTGGTGCAGGCATAGCTGATATTGTATCTTCCGTTTAATATCAAACATAACTTGACAAGTTAATTTGGTTCAAGTGTAAACTAGTTGAGATTCTAACAGGAACACATAGGAACTGTCAGAGATTTTACTTCAGTGATAAAATGCAACTGTTCGGGACTTCAACTTACAGGTATCCATGAGTTTTTACCAAATCATCAACAGTAAACTTACAAGTTAATGTAAAAGAGAAGGATTGAGTATATCTAGTTCATAAGTAGAGACGTGAAAGCTAGTTTAAATTTCTCCATGTACTTGACAGGAAAGTAAACAATCTAGTTTTCGAAAGAGATCTGAAACCTGAGCAAATGAATAGGCCCACGAAGAATACATCCCAGCAAATCTTTCCCGGTACAAAACAGTCCTCTCTGTTGCCACAAAAGGCAGGACTGAGGAGCAATTGTTTATGCCAAAGAATACGATGAGTGCGTACATTGAGCCGACTATATTGAACAAATCCTGCTCGTTTTTTCTACAAAATGAGAACTAAATTATCATGAAAACGCCTCTCTATAAAAGCACTGCCAGAAACTAAATTTCAAAGCATTTAAGAAACATTTTATGAGCAACATATGACTTTTTTTCTGAAAAAACAGGATAAAGGAAAGAAAAACGTTTTATACAGGTTGTGAATTTTGTGGTTTGTAGAAACATCAATGCTTATTGACTTACATTTTCTTTCCTTGCTGCCAGTACAGCAGGCCAAATAGGGAAGCTCCAGAGGACATGAAAGCAATGCGCACAAGATTATAAGAAGGACTTCTCCAATAAGACAAATTTTGTTTCCACAGGCATGCTTTGAGTTGCTCCCATCCATTTTGTGGAAAACGAGTAGGAAAATGCAGTTCTTTGGAACCAGGAGTTGGTGAACTCAATTGCTTGACCAAATCTTCATTCTCCCTGCAGTCAGAGGCGTAAGGTTATTATTCCTTCTTAATATCAGTGCTATAGATCATCATGGTTTTTGTACTTACTGATACAAGGTAGACCCTTCATAAATTCGACCAAAATCTACACCAAGTTCAGCCTCTGCAGATTGAGAAGTAACTTCTAAAATCCATGTTGCAGGATTGTAATTGTCCTTAATCTTAGGCACACCAGGAATACTCTATCCAATGAAGTCAGGGAAATAGAATCAAGGTTGATGAGGAAGTCTGTCAGCTACCAAAAGTACCTGAAAGACAATGACATAAAAAACAGAGGATTTCGCGACAACTAACCTCAAAGTACTCAATCACCCTGCTTGACCCCTGGCCTAATGGTCCAGAATAGATTATGCGTCCTCCGATTTTCATTAAAATCAACTGCAGTAAAGAGTAGGATGTGTCAAAACCTCAATTATATGCACTATGATCTCAGATATGGATATTAGAACTTTCATAGCTTTAGCTTTGCCATTTCAGCCATCGATGTCTCTGTGCAATGGCAGATGACTTGGCTTCAGGTGGTATGGGTAGACGGGTTCTATTCTTACCAAACCAATGGTGAAGAAGAAACAAGAGTATCAATTTTATCATTACTCTAGTTTTACCTCATCAAACGCCTCAAAGATATCAATACTTGGCTGATGGATGGTGCAAACTACTGTTCTTCCCGTTTCAACTATATTCTTTGCTGCTCTCATAACTATTGCAGCTGCTCTTGCATCTAAACCCGAAGTGGGTTCATCCATAAATATGATAGATGGATTGGCAACGAGTTCCACTGCTATAGTCAACCGCTTACGCTGCTCAGTTGATAAACCGCTAACTCCTGGCATGCCTACTAAAGAATCTTTGATCTCATCAAGCTCGATAGTGTCAATAACTTCATTTACAAACTCCTGTAAAAAAAAAAGAAAAAGTTGATCATAAAAACTTGTAGTACAATCCAGTCTTAATGATTAAGGTCCAGGAACAAAACTATTAGTTCATCTTTTAAAGGGTATCATACAGTTTTAGTTCTCGCATTTATCTCAGGTGGGAGCCTCAACCAAGCAGAGTATACCAGAGATTCTTCTACAGTAATTTGTGGGGAATGAATGTCGGTTTGCTCACAGTAACCTGATATTCTAGCAAATGAATCCTGAACCTTTAGATACCCGCCAATTCTAATCTCTCCCTCAATGGTACCACCAGTTTTCCTTCCAGAAAGAACATCCATAAGAGTTGTTTTCCCTGCTCCACTAACACCCATCAATGCCGTGAGGATGCCAGGTTTGAATGCACCAGTAATGTCAGAAAGAAGCCGAAGCTTCTTCTGTTGATTACCACGTTTTCGCATTTCCTGAGACAAGTATAACAACATTTTTTAGACAAAGAAACTGCATTTTATGACTGTCGATAATTATCTTGGTTACCAGTGGCGTATCAACGTAGTACTGAACATCCGCAAATGTCATAGCAAGGGGCTCAAAAGGCAAAACCATCCTTCCTGCAAAAATTATTGATTGCAACACTTGTAAAGATGTGGAGATATCTCTCTATCACTCTATGGCCAATGTAGATTACCATGAAACAGTCTACAAAGACAAAAGCTTATGTACAAATGCTATATGTCAAAATTGATGAGAGAAGGAAGAAAACAAGCACACCCTTTTTGGTTTCTGTACTAGATTTAGCAGGAGCAGCAGTGAGGGTCATGTCCTTATCAAAAAAATCGCGGTCATTTATTTTTCCTTGCAGCTGATTGTACTTTTCACGAGAAATAA
>Ga0307517_10015481_pt1 | contig 10128 bp, 10 predicted proteins | sample 23_EM_MG_FD_194515 | JGI IMG/M metagenome (GOLD analysis project Ga0307517, IMG submission 194515) | Populus trichocarpa ectomycorrhiza microbial communities from riparian zone in the Pacific Northwest, United States - 23_EM | ecosystem: Host-associated > Plants > Roots > Unclassified | place...
ATTCTGAGGCGAGAAGGATGAGGAAAAGTGCGGCTCCCGGTCTTATTAATGATACTCTTACCTCACAGCTGGCCGTTGCTGATCGGCCAGTACCCTTCCTCTGAACTCGAGGCTGAATTCCAGTCCACAAGCTGCTTCAACCCCACCGTGTGTTGCTGCCACCCCGACACTTGATTTTCGGGTTCGTTAGTGTACGCTACGTGGAGGTCGTTACATCCCGTGCGAGTTGAATAAAGACAGAAGTGGAAATGGGAAGTAAAAGAGATAGACGACCCAAGGTAATCACAGGTCATGGATCTAACTCCAAAATAACAGGTTCTGATAGTCCACCGTGTAGCAACGCGAGAAATTGCCCCTTCCATACCCGTTGCACCGCGTCAGACTGCCAAGGCGGAGGCAACATCAACAGTCGCTTTCCGTCCGGGCCAAGGATCCACCAGTCATTTGTAACCCGGTAACCACGAGATGATCCCCAGGGGGATCCTTCTGGTGGGTCCTCGATATCAACCGTTTGCTCTAGGCACTCCAGCGCCTTCTGCCCACCGTCAACCCTCCACACCTCCACTTCACCTCCACGATTAGCGCACCAGATATCACATCCGTCCGGAGAAAACCGAGGTATGTGTCCCCTTGTATGTCCCCACCCAAGATCCTTTCCGGTGGATATGTTATCAATGTATAGGAATACGTCGAGGAAGTCATTTTGCACGGTGAAGGCAATGTGGCCAGAATCGGTGGAGATCGACGCGCCGAGTATGCACCCAAATCGCTGATCGCAATCGCGGAGGTTTATCGTCCGAGAGCTATCTTCGAGACCCACCCTGGTACCGAAGGCGAAATCTCCTGCAGATAGGTTCCAAGTAATGGCCTTCCGGTCACCTATAACGACGACGGTATTCCCGGTCACCCCAAGACCACAAACCCCCATACTCGCGTCGATTGTCAACTGCGGGGCGCCGGACCCGAGATCGAGAACTGTGACGGTGTTGTCCCGCTGCCTCGCGGTCGCTGCCAACGCCCCATCAGAAGAAAAATCCAGGACGAAATTTCTGGTGCGTTGAGGAGCTTGGGTCGAAATGCTGGAAGGGGGGGCAATAAAACCTCTCGTCCGCCATAACCGGATTGTGCGATCACCAAACACGGCGATCGATTCTCCATTTGGGGAGAGGAGTGGACTGGGACGGTCAGCGCTGGTTGCAAGTATTCCGTGGAGTATATAGCCAGTGGGAGACTCCTTCCAGAGATAGACCTCTGATCCAGCAGTTGAGCATGCGAAGAAACGACCATCGGAGGAGAAGGTCATCTTTGGATAGGAGGCAGTACCTGTATGATGTAGCAGGTATTTGGAGTTCCGAACATCCCATACCACGACCCTGTTAAAAAAAGCGAGGGCGAGTCGGAATGGGGCGGGGAGGAATCGAGCATCATCCGTGCGGCGCTCGTTATGGTTCGTACGAAGGTGCGGTTCGGGGGCAGTAAGGGTCTCGACCTTTGTAGGTGAGGCACCCGAGGTGAACCCGACTTCCCAGATGGTGATGGTCGTCGCACCACCAGTTGCGAACCGCAAGGATCCTCCGTAAGTCCAGATGTCGTTCGAGAGCGGAATGTCACCGTTGATCGAATGCGAATCCACACATACACCGGAGGCAACGTCGAAGATGAGGATGGTGATGTCGGCGTCATCGCGATACCGATAAAAAACTCCGACCATCCTTCCATCCACCGAATGCGCGGTGGAGGGGACTCCCACAACCCGCTGTGTTGGTCTTTCCCACCTGACGACGCTGGCTACAGCACCTGTCTGGAGGTCCCAGCTAACGACAAATAGGTCTCTATCCCGGTGACCGACACTGGATAGGATACGACTATCCGGGGAGAAACCGAGCGCCATGCACTTTGTGGGTGTGTCCTGTGGGAATTCGAGGGTTTAAAGTCGTTCCAGAGTTACTGAATCCAATACATCCATCGTCACGGTGTCGTCCCATGTGATCGCGATGAACCTACTGCATGGTGACCACACAGCCAGCTCGATTGCAGAGGAACGCGTTATGGCCGCAGTATTTTGATCCCATGACACCGGTACCCCTTGCACGACTCCCGTGAACGGACGGACGTGTGACTCGTATAGTTTTCGTACCATCGATTCTTGGGGAGCAAAAACGAGCGCCGAGTGATAGATATGCGCTGAGGATACACTGATGATCTCGAAGTACCTGGTGACGAAACGAAAACAGTCGTTGGCGAGCTCAAGCGTTGGTGACTCCTGGATCCGGTCTAAGTAAATCTGGGCAAGGTACTAGGTGTAGAAACTTGACACACCTCCAACCAGTCCGTGGCGACTTGCAATGCTTCAACCGCATTCCTGACGGCACCGAGGACGCTGAGCACTTCCAACCAGCACAAAAACTTTTCCCCCAGGAACTGGTGCAGGGTAGGGGTGATTGCGGGTGTATGAACCGGTATCGTGTCCGCATCAATGAGGTGCAGGTGCCACGATAAACACGCATATCGCAAGGCTGGATCGATGTATTTCTCGGTCCTCTCCTTCAAGTCGCTGACATCCGAGTTTGCGACCCCATCCGGGAGCCTGCACACGTTCTTCTCCAGTGTTCGATTCATTAGGCCGAGGCAGTTGATCAGAAGTTGTAAATGGTGGACCGGAGGGGAGATGTGAAACCTCTGGTTGGTGCACCGGTTTGGATCGGTGACGAAGTCGGGGAACGACTTATGGAACGGTCGAACATGATAGTCGGCATCTTCCTGGAGGATGAGGAGCGAATTGATCGATGACAGTAAGGGGATTACATCTTCGGTATCGAATCCCAGGAGCGCGGCGATGGTGGACGGAGAGAGGGGGTTTACAGCAAGGATAACGGTGGCGAAGACAGAACGGGTGCTCTCCGGGTCATCGTCGTCAAAAGCCTCCTGGAGAATTGACGTGTACAATGAATCCAGGGACTTCCCCTCATGGGCACCGATATTCTGTGACTGCAAAAGGAGATCCAACTGTGTTTTGGGATTCCTCCTGTTGTTGTCGACAAACTTGAACGTTGCCGCAGCATAGACGAACAGTCCTGCTGCCCGTTCGCAAAGGCGACCCAGCTGCTCTTCGGTCGGCCAGTCGTCCAATCCACGCCGAACCACAAGTTCCGAGAAGCTGTGTTTGAAGAATAGCCGTACATCACTGTCAACTTGGGACGGTTCGACCTCATGGAGAACGAACATGTCTGTCATTTTCGCCAACAGCGGGAGACGGAAGCCGTTAGAGATGCGTGGTTCCGGGCGACCAGTAAGGAAGAATTTGACTTTCGGGATCTTGGACATCAATCGCCCAAGGACGGACAGTATGGCCGAAGCCGGCTCCTCGTCTTTGCATTCGTCTAAAGCGTCAACGACAATCGTGGTCGAAATTTTGGATTGATTGAGGGGCTGAACGATCAACTTCTCCATCTGGTTGTACAGTGATTCGTAGGCGATCCCTGGATCCCGCTGTATCAACCGGGTGAGGATCGATCGGAATCTTGTGTACTTGCGCGCGAGTTGAATGGCCAGTGTTGGGAATATGAAGTGAAGGTTCCTCCAGTCCTCGGAATCTCTTGAACAGAAGAAGGAGGCCCCGAGATGACCACCTGCGAAAAACCTCTCAGCGATCGTCTTTGCGATGGTACTCTTCCCCGTTCCGGCCAACCCATTCAACCAGTAGACGGGGGGCCTGCTGAAGTCCCTTGCCCAGAGTTCGATCCTGTCCAAAACGGCTCCGCGTGTTCCCTTGAGACAACCTTTCCGTTCACCATGTCGATGCTCGGCCCCCCGTGCACTGCGGAAATTATTGAGGACAGTCATTTCGGCTGCCAGAGCTTCATGTCAGACACCTGTCGTAGAGGGCAGAGAACATCCTGACCTGCATCCTGTCAAGAAAGATTATTTCATTTGTTCAGACGTGAGGGAGGGGGGGGCACCCACCATAAGCTGACACCCTTGATCGTAGATCGCCATTTGTTGCACCATCTGTCGTACTGGTCAAAATCGGGAAGATTGTGATAGTCACGAACGGACCATGTAGTCGTTGACAGCCTCTTGTAGATCTTCGAGAAGTCCGCTGACATCTTCGCCGTCTTGAACGTTATCGAGGTATCGCAGAGGCGCAGACTTCCCGCGCAACGAATGCAACTGTTCTTTGATATCTTCGAGCCTCCTAGGAGGGTTTAAGCATCCAGTCCGAACGGAGACCACTTGCATACATTGATAATCCTCTACGACGTTTAGTTTCGACTTCATCACCCGCGGGCCTCCCGAAAAGCTCCTCTAGTGCATTGACGCGTAAGAGTAGTATTTCGATCTTGTTCTTAACGGCAGCGGTGTTCTGGAAATGAGGTTGTCAGAGAAAACCCTTGAACAGAGGGATAGGAATAAACCTCATATCGGGCATAGACAACGGAGATGGACTCCAAGACAGCTTTGAGGGGACCGAACGCTTCTGCTGGCCCCTTCGCGACACCGACCGCAAATGCGGCACGCCCAAGAGCCTGGTCCACCCAGCCTCTCTTCTTAACTAGTCGCAGTCAATACGGACCAGAGTATTACCAGAACTCCAAGACTTACCCCTAGACCTCCCAGACTGGACTAGGTCATCTGCATCCTCGTCATCCTGACCACCGCCGAACGTACGTTCAGGAGCGGACTCCGAAGGTTGTTGAACGCCCTGCGCCCGGTCTTCGTGCTCCTTTCGATTTGAATCCCTCACAGCGGAGTGGAGATCGGGAGTGTTGTGACCGAGCTGCTCGTTCTGCGCTTCCGCGGAGCCACCATGCACGCGTCCTCGTCCTTGCAGTGCTATCGGAAATGGGAATAAACGTCGGTCCAAACATCTATAGCCAGCCACACTCACCCGCGTTGTCACCCTCATGCCTAGGAGTCGGGGCCGAGGCATTGTGCGCGGGAGGCTGTTGACCCTCACCCTTACTGTCCTGATTTGTGATCCGAGAACCCCCTCCATGGTTAATATCCGGTGCGATGGTCAAATCAGTCCCATTGGCCACATCAGCCCTAAGATCTTTCGAACAATGCTCACCTTCGGAGTCCCCGTCACACTCTGCACCAATGCCGGTGTTTTGACGGGTAGGGCTCGCAGGAGGTGCCAGGTCTTTGGAGGATCTGATACGTTTCTTCAGGTAACGCAGCATTCTGAGGCGAGAAGGACGGGGAAAGGTGCGGCGCCCGGCCCCATTATACCTTTACCTCACGGCTGACCATTGCTGATTGGCCAGTACCCTTTCTCTCTAAATTCCAACCTAAAACACGCCGGTGAAATTCACAATTTGAACGCTGATCGCAGCGTATGCTGAGGGCGAGTTCTGTCCAAAACTTCAATAAGGTGTAGGGCTGACAACCAGAATGTTGTATTACTATAATGTAAAGACGAGGGCAGAAGTCGTTTCACGAGGCAGTGGAGTGCACAATCGTGAACGAGTCGAGTATACAGCGATGCGTGCCTTGTCAGCAAGCGACAGCAATGTCACTCAAAGTAGTGCCGGAGTCTCTTGATCCGAAGTGTCTGTCGCTTTTTATGTTTATTCATTCGTTCGCAAAAAATGTGTCACCAACGTCGGACCAGCAGAGACCGCAGAACGTCGACAGGGTCAGTTGAAGCATAAGAAAATCCCGACACAATCCGATGCACGTCGGAGTCTTTTGATTTGAAGTGTCTGTCACTGCGCCAGGCTCAGCAGATGGAAGCGGGACGGAATGGACAGAGGTGCACAACGCGGTATTGGTGTTTCGACACTCCCCGAAAACAAGGTGGTGGACAATTACATCACGAAGCACATCTCTGTCAGAAGTGTTCACATCGCAATGGACGTTGCGGAGAGAGGCCAGCTCGAGGAGGGAACCGGAACCAAATCGTTCGGTGCGGGGGATCATGCGCTCGGGCGCTCAAAAATCAATCCGACCGCAGCAGGGGATGGCGGCATGGGGACGTGTGTGAGATGTATTCCGCCCGACTTTGCATCCTGCGGTGTGGATGGCGTTCATTTCCTCTCCCCTGACCATCGCTGCATCTCCGGTTCGAGCCGCCACCTCCTTGTGGGTTGCTGATCACCACCAGAGTCGTCTCAACGTCCACAATGTGCTGATCTCTCCATTTTGAATTGGCGGACAGCTACGATACTCCAAGTTCTCAAAGGACCGTCTGCCCATCATCATCGGTTCCAATTGCAACCCGCCGAGAGAATACCCGGAAGGACGGGATACCACAGTATAAGGGTCGCAACGACGACGGCTTTCCCGCTTCACCCTTGTATCACCAGACGGTCCAGCTATGTGATTCGGCCTCCTTTTGCCGTTGTCCACCCCCCTGCCCTTGCTGCAGGTAGTCCACGTTCCAACCCTGCCTGCGCCTGACGCTGCCCAGCTCGAGCATGCACCAAAGACGCGCTCTCACTCTCAAAGAGCTTGCCCGCGAGGGGGTGAGATTCTGGAAAACGCCCGTTCCCTCTGTCGTACTCGATCTCGGGTTCGTGAGCGTGCCGTAATGGCCAGGAACTGCGAGCCAGAGATCAGAGAACATGTGGCTATGAGGATGAGGTGGAGGGATGAAATCTAAAAGTGCGATGCGGAAACTGCTGGTAGACCGAGCCACATCGCCAGAGCACACTACGCCAACACTCAAAGCGTGCGCTTCCCACTCTTCAATCGATCCAACAGTTTGAATTACCTGCCCGTAGACAACCTGCCTCACCACCCCCGAAGTCACCGAAGGTTCCTACTACGTAATCGAATTAGTTCGCCAAGACATTTACGGAGACGCAACAGTAAGCACCCTTTTATGCATCCTGGCGTCTCATTCTCATTGCTACCGCAACAGGGGAGTAAAACTTATCAAGGACTTTGGAGTCATCGACACCACCACCTGCACCCCGATGAACAACACTTTCGCCGGGATCTGGCACCGTAAGTCTCCTTGTACACCCCAACCATGGACCATTTTTGACCGGAATTCCACCACTAGTTAGTGCAAATGGCGAGTTCGGCGCGTATCCTTCCGGTCATTTCAACAAGGCGGAGAGCTGGCTCTGTGGCGGTAGGTACACCGATGCGAAAGGAATCGCGGAGGTGACCACCATCTACCCTGGTTACTACGAAGGTCGCGCCCCGCGCATCCACCTCATGGTTCACAAGGACTGGACCCAATCTAGTGACGGGTTCGTACGTGTCGTGTGCCCGATCCAATCTATCCGCGAACCACTACAAACGAAAACACCAGGATGCGGTTCGCTGGTGTGGGCTGACTACTAATGTACGCCTCACCGCGTAACCACGAGACGCACGCCGTTAAAGGGGGGTAATCGAGTCCCCATTACTGCAGATCGTATTTGGACCATTGCTGGAATAGGACATCAATCGTTATCTCCGTCCAATGTTTGGGCCTCATATCGCCAAACATCGGTGGGGTGCGTCGTGCTAGGGGTGGGAGATTTGTCATATGCGTCTCCGGGAACCGATTTGATGTCCTACCAGAGTATGACCCAAGCCAATGGCCCATTTGATCCCTGTTGCGGTAACAGGGGAGAATCCATTGCTTGAACGCTTGCTTATGTATCCACCCAATCCACCGCCTCGCAAACTCGCCTTCCCACTCTCTGTGCCCCTTCGCGTGTCGATCAGACACATGACGCATCAAAGTCGACGAAGAACCCACCCTACTGTCCGTACCCCCACGTGTCCTCCCAGCGAGGGACCCAGTGCTCGGGGGTTTCTCCGACCTCCTCGAAATGGATCACGGGAGATTGTACAGATGCGTGGACGGAGAGGTGAGGGACGGACGCATGTGATTTGTCGCGGCATTCGTAGCCGAGTAGTAAGACACCGGTTTGGTTGTGCGGGAGAGGTGTGACACTGCTGTATTTTTGAGAAATGGGGGAGATTATCTCGGATTGTACGACAGCCCAGCTGTTGGATCGACACGTAATTGTTAGGAGGGGGCAGGCTGGGAATACGTTACGTGTAGTCTGTAGACTTACATGACTAGGCTACGTGTGTGCTCAGAGGTTGCACCCCACGTCTGAATCCTAAATTGGATAGAGGATCCTCGAAGTTCAATCCGTTCGAAGTTGACATCGCAGATTGGTCGTGGTACGGTGGAGAAACGACCTCATTTGTACTGCTGCTCCTTCCGTGTTGGGATTTGGGCGAGAGGTTTGAGAGTCTCAGCGAAGTGAGGAACGATCGAACAAAGAGTGTTGTGTCCGCGCGACTCCATGGCTGTGATACGGCACGACTCACTCTTCCGAGTGCAACCTCCACCTCCTCACTCCGGTCCTCCCTCCGCCTTTCTTGTTTCCTTTTCCCCACCCACCACGCCACTCTTTGAAGATATCCACCGCACGCGGACATCTTCACAATGCCAAAACCAGCTTAGGTCGTAGGAAACGGTTTCCGAATCAGCTTCGTGGGTCCCATCCGCCCACGCAGTTGCCTCGGACACCCGGGTTCCATATCCCGCGGCCTGAAAGCCCGAAGGGCTTTCACCAGCAATCTCACTCTTCGCCACATCTCTCTTGTACACAATCATAGTACAAAAATAATCGTATTTGTTCAATATATATATGGAGATACCATGGTGATCGCAAAGACCGGATTTGATGAGTGAGCAGTGGACTCTTCCACCGTCGGATTGGTCGTGTTCTAAAGTTGTAAATTCTCTCCGGGTCAGGGGCTGACCGGGCCGGGAAGGCTACACCTGCTCAGCGCTCGCAACCTCTCAAGGGAACCCCTGCCCCCCTTCCAAACGGGGTCTGGAAGGACTGCAACCAAGCTGCTTCAATCCCACCGTGTGTTGTTGCCACCTCGGCACTTGGTTTTCAGTTTCGTTAGTGTACATTATGTGGGGGGTGCTCAGATGTTGAGAAGCAAACGGTAGGACAGATATATATTTCAGTCACCACCGTGACATCGGTGCGAGTTGAATAAAGACAGAAGTGGAAATGGGAAGTAAAAGAGACACACAACACAATGCAATCACAGGTCATGAAGAAAACTCCAGAATTACAGGTTCTGGTAGTCCACCGTGTAGCAACAGGAGAAACCACCCCTTCCATACCCGTCGCACCGCATCAGACTGCCAAGGAGGAGGCAACATCAACAGTCGCTTTCCGTCCGGGCCAAGTATCCACCAATCATCCGTAACCCGGTAACCACGAGATGATCCCCAGGGGTATCCTTCTGGCGGGTGCTCAATATCAACAATTTGCTCTAGGCGCTCCAGCGCTTTCTGCCCACCGACGACCCTCCACACATCTGCTTCACCTTTATCATCAGCACACCAGATATCGCATCCGTCCGGAGAGAACCGAGGTGCGTGCCCCCTTGTATGCCACCACCCAAGCCCCTTTCCGGTGGATATGCTGTAAATGTGCAGAGATTTGGTGAGGAATTGTATGGTGAGGGCAATGTGGCGGGAATCAGAGGAGATCGACGCGCCGAGCACGTTCCCAAATTGCAGATCGCAGCGGCGGTAGTTTATCATCCGAGAGCTATCTTTGAGACCCACCCTAGCATCAGGGACAAAATCCCCTGCAGGCAGGTTCCAAGTAATGGCCTTCTGGTCACCTATAGCGACGACAGTATTCCCGATCACCCCAAGACCACAAACCCCCACACTCGCGCCAATTGACAACTGCGGGACGCCGGACTTGAGGCTAAGGATTGTGACTGTATTGTCCCCCTGCCTCGCAATAACTGCCAATATCTCATCAGGGGAAAAATCCAGGACGAAGTTTTCGGTGCCTTGAGAAGCTCGGGTCAGAGTGCTGGATGGAGGGGCAGTAAAACTTTTTGTGCGCCATAACCGGATCGTGCGATCGCCAAACACGACAATCGATTCTCCGTTTCGAGAGAGGAGCGGACTGGGACCGCCAGTGTTGGTCGCGAGTTTTCCGTGGAGTATATAGCCAGTGGGAGACTCCTTCCAGAGATGAACGTCTGATCCGGCGGTTGAGCAAGCGAACAAACGACCATCGGAGGAAAAGGACATCTTTGGAGAGTCCCTGGTATCTGTATGATGTAGCAGACGTTTGGAGTTCCGAAAATCCCATACCATGACTTTTCCCTCAGAAAAGAGGGCGAGCC
>Ga0307517_10015482_pt1 | contig 10128 bp, 12 predicted proteins | sample 23_EM_MG_FD_194515 | JGI IMG/M metagenome (GOLD analysis project Ga0307517, IMG submission 194515) | Populus trichocarpa ectomycorrhiza microbial communities from riparian zone in the Pacific Northwest, United States - 23_EM | ecosystem: Host-associated > Plants > Roots > Unclassified | place...
AGTTCGGCAAAATGGCTGCAGAAATTGACTCAACCATTGCCCAATAATGACGATACCAAGAGAAAAACATACATAGAGGTTTCATATTGATGAATCTGTTGGAATAGATCGCGGTATGCAGTGATTCGAGTAATGCGTGATCGTGAAGGGGTATATTATAAGACGTTGCACCATCTGGTGAAGGTAATTCCGAGGCACGAGGACACGTTCTATGCCGCAGGGGTCGAACTCGTAGAGCATTCGTAAACCAAAGCGGGAGAGTCGGAAAAATTATATCTATAAAAGTTAAATCACTCTCCAGAGGGTAATTTTTTTTTAAAAAAAATTCACCGTCTTCGACAACTTCGACAGTCCCATTTGGTCGAAGGACTCGGCATATTTCCTGAATGGATTGAGCCAAAAGTGGAAGATACCTAAAGTAGGCCTTACTTCGAATACCAGTCCCCACTGAGATAGATAAGGCGTTAACTCTGCTCGAAAAACATTCAAAGCAAATTCACCTTGTTTTCAGGCACAGCCCTGGCAATTGCGTGGACGTGTACATGATCGAATTCGTCGTCGTCGAAAGGCAATTGAGTTGTTAAACTAATCTGAATATTCAGACTGGTCGTAGGGAATGTCTGTGATGAAGAAACATACAAGTTTCCGTGCCTCCAATCTATTCGAGAGGCGATCGATTGGTCTAATATTTTCAGGGGTATCTGAACATCTACCAAGTCAAATCCGACCTAATAAACCATCATTTAGAAAAGTGTCCTTTAAAAATGTAATTGGATCGTACAAAATTAGATTCTGGCCACTCTTTTGCTGCATCAATGACCCAAGAGCCACTCTGGGAGGTGAAAGGTTAAAATGTACAGAAGAGTATGCCTCGACTCACTCCACATCCCAAATCCATCACACGGTCTGGTGGTTCCTCAAAGTCAACGAAACTAACAGAATTACGGAGGAATTGACAAAATTTAGTGTCGAGTGATTCTCTGTGCAGGGAAATTGAAATTTGAAAACAATGGGAGCATTGAAGCTGAACCCACAGCTCAAGGACGGGACGATCATAGTAGAGAGGATACGGTGCCTTTCCGTCATATGGATGAAGCTTGTGGCCATGTTTGTAAAATAAATCCCTCTTCCATGGTGGTTTCCTTCCGAGTCCTTCTGTTGTCGTTGATGGTGTAGAATTGCCGCTGCCAGTGGTTGGTTGAGATTGGGCCATTTTGGGAGATGTAATTGACAGCTTGCTCATGAATTGTCGAGGTCGTTCCAGGGTATTGTGCTGCGGGTATCAATCCAATCGTTGCGTTCGTGGTGCTAAGACGGGAACAAAGATAAAGTTAGAGTCCGGGAAAACAATCAGTACTAACCTTGGCTGACCTCTGTCGAAATTCTGAACAACCAGGTGGACTTGGTGAAGAACTCAGTAGGATACCATGGGACACATGTTAACCGTCAGGCTATACACGATGCAGCTGGTTGGGAAATTTATATCGTCAAGGCTACTTCATAAGGACGGGAAAATGATGTAATGGCCATCAATCGGATATCATGATCAGGCTCTGGCGCCTGACTCGCTTAAAATATGCCATCTCGTCGAAAACCAACATCGACTCGTCAGAAAAAGGCAGACCAGCAGCTTAGGCGTGCTATCAAACGTGGGGATGCTCCCCCTCCAGAGGTGAAGAAGTCGACCAACACCCGTCGCAAACAAAGGATTGGTCCCACCGGGCGTCCAATCTCTGGTCCCTCAGAGACAGGTGCCAGCAACGCAGTACAGGCAGCCAGGAAACTGCAATCCGCGTTCGTAAAGGTTTCATCCGAGTTCCTGGAAGAAACTAAGACCTTGGCCTCCAACCTGCCTCTGTTTCGACCAATTCCAGACTCAAAAGCGGTCTTTCGGTTAGCCGATCAAGATGATCTTTCCACTTTGATTTCTCCAAAACGCCCAAAATGGCGCTATGACCAGTCAAAGCTGGAAGTTGAACGGAATGAAGAAGGCATCTTTAAGAAATGGCTTTCACAGACAGACGATGCAATAGAGCAGTGGCAATCTCGACCGCTCCCAGAAGGATCTCTCATGCCAAACTCCAATTCGCATTTCGAGCGGAATCTAGAAGTCTGGAGGCAATTGTACGTATGCGTTTGTTTTTGTCTACCCACACAACCAATCTCTCACTTTATCGATCCAGATGGCGTGTCACGGAGATCTCACAAATCATACTTGTCCTGCTTGATTCCCGTTGTCCAGTCTTGCATTTACCACCATCACTTGCTGCCTATCTTGCAGACCGGAAGACCATTCTTGTCCTCACAAAAGTCGATATATCCGGTCATGTCCGTGCACAAGCATGGATCAACTATTTCCAAGAACATCATCCTAATTCACGTATCGTTCAAGTGGAGTCTTATATCGAGAAGGATGTTATTGGCGATCAGGGACCCAAATTGTATGAACCACATCTTCCTGCATCGTTCAGAGAGACGCTTGTCAATGCCATTAAGGAGGTCCACGCAGAGCTACTGGAGCCACCAGAGGAGATAAAACAACATCCGGAAAGATTGAAGAATTGGCTTCCCTCTGTGAAGAGAGAAATAGATTGGGAATCCGTGTTAAGTCCGAAAGATGAAAAGGTCGGTTTGTCCGTCGGTGGGGCTGCTGTTCCTCGTCCCAAGTCACCAGGCGATGCACAGGGCGAGAACGATGAGCAACATCAAGAACCTACGCATCTCACGATTGGTCTGATTGGCCAACCGAATGTTGGAAAATCCTCTTTGTTGAATGCCTTATTTGGAGCACATAGAGTTCGTGCTTCAAAGACGCCAGGAAAAGTTTGTTTAAATCTCAATTCACCGAAGAAGGAAAGCTAACTTCTTTTTCAGACCAAACACTTCCAGACGCTGTTCTGGACATCAGATGTGCGCCTCGTTGATTGTCCAGGGTTGGTTATGCCAAATTACGTGCCCATGGAGATGCAAGTCTGTGTCCGTTCGACTTTCTGAAAACCCGGATATCTGATCCTTTCCACTACTTTAGGTTTTAGCTGGTACATTACCTATATCTCGGGTCTCTGCTGTCCCTGCTTGCATCTTTCATGCTGCGGAATTATTACCTCTCGAAAAGATATTCAAGTTGTCTCATCCGGGTGCCGAACCGCCATCTGAAGCGGACAAACGTACATGGCGAGATGGAACGAAATCTGAGCAATCGAAAGACTCGCCTACTTCCCCCGTGTGGACTGCCATGGACATCCTGACGGCTTACGCAGACAAAAAAGGATGGGTCACTGCGAAGGCTGGTCGTCCAGATGTCCACAGGGCCGGGAATGCAAGTAAGTACTGGTTCACGTTCCGTCTACATTATCTTGATGTCTCGTTTTTCTTAGTCCTCCGTGCATTGGCTGAGGGTAGAATCAGTTGGGCATTTTGGCCACCTGGCACACCTCTTGAACATATCGCAAGCCTGGCAGGCTCAGAGGGACATGGTATATGGATCCCACATGACGATAGCGTAGAGCACGACGGCACCGAGTCGGAGAGTGATGTTGAAGAACAACAGGTTGCCTTTGACTCAGAGGAGGAGGAAATTGAGATATCTGAGGATGAGTTCGATGAAGACGATTCAGATTTGGTAGGGAATGCGCATGTCGTTGGGTTGGGCAGATTTGGGGCACTTTCTCTTAGTGGTAATGATGCAGATGAGGAACCAGAAGAGGAATGAATGGTCTCCATCAAGAATAGTGTATCACGATACGTTAATTGTATGAAAGAATAAGAAATTTGAGATTGATTTGAGAAATCAATTTGGTATTTTCGGAAATGCGGCGGCCCGCCCAGTTCAGGAAGACTTTGAACTAAACGATGTCCTCATGGCTCAACCATAAAGCTGGCAAAGAAGCAAAAACACAGGAACCAGGTTCTTTGCATACAACACCACGGCCATCCTTCTCCACACAGACGGACCCATCACAAGCAGGTCGAGTTTCGATGGAAAGAAAACTCCCCGCTACCCCGCTCCCTGCTACATACACTACACCCCATGACATCGTATTGTCAGGGTTGCACGGAACCTTTCTGAAGAGTGACTCCCATGACACCCCTTCTGACCCTGCTTTGGACGCTGCATCTCAAGTGCCAGCTAAGGAATCAGCTCAGCAATCAACCTCGCGGCTCCCATCCTCTGAGGTTCTGATGGACCCCTTTGATGGAAGCGTGCTTGGGGTATTACTCCCCCAAGGGCAGGGATCTGACTCTCAAAATCCCTCTCAAGTTAACCTTTCAAACACCCCACTCGAAAACGTTGCAACGGGAATGAATGCTAATCCTGCCGGGAGTGAGGCAGTGTGGTCGCAGCTCTCTCGTGTATTGGACATCCAAGGCGAAATATCGAAAATGCATCTTGACATGGAGACGATTGGTTTGAATAGGACTAGGGCTGGGTCAGAAAATTTGAAGAGGAAGAAGAGCCATTCGAAGAGGCCTCACAAGGCAACAACGGAGAATGTTGGGCCATTGGGACATGAAGACATTTCTGGAGAGAACTGGCCTAGGAAAAGGGCCATAAGTACGGTTTCGACCATCTCGTCTTCTGGTGAGCCGGAGGGTGACGAAACAGGCAATTTCCAGGACGATGAAGGCGAAAAAAGTCGGATCAGAGGGGAGGAATTTGCAAAGCTGTCGAGTCAATTCGAGGGTCGTAAAGAAGCTATACATGATATCATGGCCAAGGCGAGTTAACGATTGACCTTTACCGACTTCAAACTGATTCAAACTTCCTTCTGCGGACTAGCTTGATGACCTTTCACAGGCGCTCGGCGAGTTCCATGAACTTCCGATCCCCAATATTGAGTTTCCAGCTTCTCGCAGTGCCTCCATGGGTATCGCGTCACTACCCACCGAGCCAGAATTGAAGTTGGGAGGCTCATCGGGAAGGAATTCACGCCTCAGTGGTGGCTCGATAAGTCGGAACATTGAAACCACCTCACCTGCTGTTCTTTCTTTGGCTATTCCGCCATTACAACGTGCCAAGAGTGAGACGGCTGCAATTTCCTCTCCGTCGTCTACCCGAAGAAAATTTGTACCAACTCTTCTCGTGAACTCATTGGAATTAAGCAAGCAGCCCCACATCAGTGGGAGCCCTGTTTCTGCCATTGGACCAAAACCCGCGTTTGATGGGTAATGTTCGGTACCCTGGTGAGTCCTTTATCTGATCTTTTGAGCCGATCTGACAAGGCGATAGTCTATCACGCTGTGTGGCAATATGGAGTCATGATCGGAATGTTCAAGAAGAGTGGAAATGGTTCCATGAAACGAGTTCTACACGAGGCGCTGGATTAACCTTTGCTTTTTACCTCTGAGGGTGGCCACGGAAGAGGATTTACTACCGCTGATTCTGATGGGAAATGGATCAACTCGTCTGCAAGTCTGACATCGCTTCAGGAACAGGACCCCAACAGTGAACGATCTGCGGTCTGGTCTCTTTTAGTTTGATCTGATGAGTGGTGCAAATGCATAAAGATAGTTTAGCGTAGGCGCTTCCCGCAAATGAACTGCTGTGCCAATATAAACATGTGTCTGCCTCGAGTCGAGAGTCGAAAATAAGGAAAGAAAGACGAAAATGACGTCAGTAGGGGCGCACCTTCCATATTTAGCAGGTTGGGTCACGTTCTTCTGGAAAGATAAAAGCGCGTCGCAGCTCAGTTCGCCTTCGTTGCCCATCCATGTCATCGTCCCCGCTTGGCCTCCCACTAGTCCCTCCAGAGCTCAAGACTGTCTTGCCATTTCTCCAACGGGCACATGAACTCAGAAACCAGGATCTAATCATCTCCTACTGGTGTAAGTTTTATTTTTCTCCTATCGATATCGTCCTCACCCATCGCGTCCAGGTGCCTACTATGCCGCCCAACTCGGCATCGCCCTCAAGGCTCGCGACAACCAATCTCGGGACGTACTGTTTGCCCTCCTTGGCGTATTGGAGAAGATGAAAACCGACATTGGCTCGAACGACGCCGTTGACATCGAATCTGTCAGTTCAGCTTACGTGGAAGAATTTGCTCTCAAGGTTTTCGCAAACGCAGACAACGAAGACAGAAACGGCCATGCAACCAGGTTTGTGATGCCGACTTTTTGAGCTGGTCCAGTCTTGATCTGAGAATTTTAGATCAACAGCCAAGAAATTTCTAGCAGCTTCAAACTTTCTGCAAGTCCTTAATATTTTCCCAAAGACTTCTATTTCTGATACTGTACGACGATTTATTTTCATACATCTCCCATGACTGATTTACAATTCAGACAGAAGAGAAAATTCGCTACGCAAAGTGGAAAGCTGCGGACATAGCCAAAGCATTCCGAGAAGGCCGTACGACAGCGCCGGGGCCACCTGGTTGGGCGGAAGAACAAGAGCTTAAACACTCTGAAAGGGAGCAGGAGGAATCATCCGCATTCGCAATTGACAAATCCTCGACGATCGAACAGCTTCATTCGCATTTTTCTGACACTCATCCAGACGATTCACTTTCAAAGTCTGCACCTGGCTGGACCGATCAACCTCCAAAACCATGGAATTCTGCTGAAACCCACGAGTCGCACCCTCCTGGCACGACATTTCCTCGTACTGGGAACGGGACCACTAGAATAAGTGGGGACCTCATAAAGCCGCTTGGCAGGAGCGGTACTGGTGTGCACACCATTGACCCCTTCAGCGGTAGCGCTCGCGGCCCATTGAAGAAACCTGCATGGACCAACGAAGAACTCGAAGGGAAATACTCCCCAGAATCCTCTCCTAAGAAGAGTTCTTTAAAGTCAGGATCGCCTGATTCAGACAAGAGGGTCCGTTTCTCTCCAACGGCCCTCGATTTGCCACCTTCTCCGACAAAATCTAGTTCACCTCCCAAGTCTTATAATGGGCCAGAGAATATATACACTCCGACCTCTGTTGCCAACCATGTGTTGGCTGGTTATTCATCCCTACCATCTCTACCCCCGCCGTCTAATACCCCAGGATCTTATATATATGCACCTTCACCGCTTAGAGGTTCTCCTCCTCGTGTCGTACATCCCAGCGCTCCAGCGTTCGAGTTGACACCAGAACTTATTGCGAAGGCTCAAAAACGGTGTCGTTACGCCATCAGTGCCCTGGATTACGAAGATCTCGAGACTGCACGAAAGGAATTGCGAGAAGCCCTTGCTCTTCTTGAAGGTTAGCACTGGCGGTCGAAATTAAGATTTTTTTTCTTTTTTTCTTCATGTATTTCATTTCCGCCACGGAATGTTGTTGTAACGTACTAACAGCGGCATCTTCCTCTGACAAGGGGATGAATAGATAGATGCATTGTATCTTACTAATGTTTTCGGGTTCTGTCCTAGTAGTACCGCTTAAATAATAATGTCATTGCTATCCCAATATGGTCGCTTACTGCTTTGAATTGTCTTAATCAAGCGACTCCTCGCAGTGAAGGGTCCTGTCACGATATGGATTGAATCCCATTATGAAACCATCGCTAAAAACAGAAGTCTTTATTTCGGTCTCGAAGCAGAACTATTAAGGACTGAGGTCTCCGAAATAGGGTATTGTGCAAACTTCGGAGGCGGATCAAGGGAGAGGAAGTTAACAATCTGCAGAGGTATAGCAACGCGGCTGTCTTTCGAACCCAATGACTTGGAATTGACGACCGCCTGCAGCATGTACGAAACCTCAATGAGTTTGCCTCGAGAGATGGTCAAGGCATGAGGCTAATTTATGGAGCGTTCAAACTAGTCCAATCTTGAACATATCAACACGCACTGGTATTAGGATGGAATGCAGAAACGTCTGAGATCCTCCAGGTAACACCCCACTCCACCAACCCTTTGCGCTAGCATGTCCTGCAGCCCCCACCTTACAAATTGGGAGAATGGACTCTGCCAGTTTCCTGTTTGTCGTCGTCACCTGACAAGCATTGAACTGCAGGTCCTCTCTGCCGTGGAGTAGGCTATCACGGTGAAATCCGGGTTTGAAGGTCGTCGTGGATTCCAGCAACTCCAAGACCACGGTTTTAAATACCTTCCTGGAATTGTTGGTGACATGAATTTGAACGTGACAGAGTTGTCCGGCAACCCAATGCAAACGGTGAAGCGTCAGCGTTAAATGGCTCTTGCTATCGACCATGGGGCCTTGTGATTTTACCACAATTGGAAGTGGCGCTGGCGCAAGTATAGCAGAAGGATCCAGCCGGGGCCAGATGTTGCATTCGCGGTAGAAGTGGGCGATAGAGGTGGTCTGGGAAGCTTGATCTTTAACCCTGAAGGAACTGAACCATTCGTCAGCTTCTCAAAAGGATATAGTACAGTGTGGGCCTACACCATCGTTACGTATCGGATTGAAGTACCAGAACGAGGAGGTATTGGACCCTTGGGAATGCCGAATTCACTTGTGAAAGGCAGATGGAAAGTAAAAGGGAGGAGGTAGACTCCCTCTGAAGTCCTTGAGAAACCCTCATCGTCAGCTTCCGATGCGCATAATTTGTCTGTCCCAGAAGCTACTGCAGCAAGTGACCGGACACAATGGTAGAAAGTGGCACGCTCTCCGTCGTCCAATATGCTTTCAAAGCCGACGACTCGTAGTTTACCGGCCGAAAGCAAAATGGGAGATTTGCGTTTTTTCACTCGAATCTCAACAGAGCCATTCAGGTATCCCCCCTGTACGCATATTTCGTTGTCTAGAAACAGATCGAGTTCCACCCGAGACCGAGATGAGTTCCGTTCCAGTGGGACTTCGTATTCCGGACTCTCGTTTGTGGGGGCCATACGCAGTAATTTGGCTCCGGATCTCAGTTTAGATTGTGTATTCCCGAGAAGGACTTTGAGATCCGCATTTGATTTATCAGATCTAGAAGCGGATGGATTTTGTTCGACAAGAGTATCATGGTCAAGCGCTGGTCGGCCCTTAGCAAGTAAACAAGTGAATCGCCGATAGGGTTAGACTTTGAAACATGAGGTTGTTCGTATGGGGCTGCAGTCCTCCTTGAAACCGGGAAATCAAGGGTTTGTTGTCCAAAACTGTTAAAATGGTTTGGCAAGTGGTCATGGCTAGGAAGTGTTGGGTCCAGGGCGGAAATCACGTTTCCGAGATCTGAGGAAGGGTCCATAGATATGTCACCCATAGAGATCGATTGAAGAGAAGCAAGACCAGCCAAGTAGAAGATGTGCTGAGTCGTGGTCACTGAGAGACGCAACGACCGTACAGCCACCTCTGACACTCATTGACAGACGCGGTCATGACCGACAGAAACGCGCGGACTGTATCCCAGCCGTCTAACCGCGCGAAAGCAAAAGATGTCAATGAAACAAAAACCGTCTTCAAGGCGGTTTTGGATAATCCACACCGCATTCATTGGTGTGTCTCCGTTTGCTTGTTTTGTGAATTTCTCATTGATCATTAATTAAGGCCTTCAGTTCCTTTGAATGTACAGAACGCTATCTTGGCGAAAATCCTCCAACTCTTGGATGGTATTTCTGAGTACCAACTCCAGAGATTCGCTGGTCGCAAGCGAAAATCCAAGGAGAAAGCTTTGGAATCCAAAAAACAAATGCTCGAATTGGATATATCAAGCTCAATTGATCGTATGGACGAAGATAGTCCTTCAGTCGATTCGGACGTGGACATGGCTGTCGAACCCCCTGCTTTATTCCGACATCTCGTTTATGGCATCAATGAGGTGACAATGCGCCTCGAAAGTCAAACCCTGGCTGTTCGGAGACCTGTGGTTGTAAGGTTACCAGAACAGCCTGAAGAAGAATCTTTCCCTGCATTGGGGTTTATCTTTGTTTGCCGAAGCGATATGAATCCGACTTTGCCATTAGACCACCTACCCCATCTCGTCGCAGCATACAATTCAAGTAGACCCCCTTCCTTTATCACTCTGGTTCCTTTACCGAAAGGTGCAGAGCTGTCCCTTGCCCAGGCTCTAGGCATACGTCGTGTTTCCGTTTTCGGAATCGAGGTGAGTGCATTTTAGACATGCTGCGGCGGTCTTTAAAGTCATTGCAGACCCTATACTCGAATGATCCATCACTGAAGTCGTTATTGGACAAAGTACCAATTATCACTGCTCCATGGCTCTCTCAGGCACATACAAGCTATACCCTCATTCCGACTCA
>Ga0307517_10015483_pt1 | contig 10127 bp, 10 predicted proteins | sample 23_EM_MG_FD_194515 | JGI IMG/M metagenome (GOLD analysis project Ga0307517, IMG submission 194515) | Populus trichocarpa ectomycorrhiza microbial communities from riparian zone in the Pacific Northwest, United States - 23_EM | ecosystem: Host-associated > Plants > Roots > Unclassified | place...
TCAGGTGACCCCCTTCATGCACGGGCTCTGACGCTCTTCTTTGTGTAGGATTTGTTCGCGATCGACATTTCGTCGTCGAAGGCGGGGGATAAGGTTTAAAAATACTATTTCACCCTCTAGCTACCTGGTGTCCGAAGAGACTGCGTATTGCTCAAGGAATTATGTGTACAGTATCTACAAAATGTATTTTTCCGTGTTGTCTTGGTGTACCTATCAGTTGCCCTGGAGGTGTGTACATCAACAAACCGATACCCTCGGCTACTCGGTGAAAGGCCGATTAATTGTTTTCCGGTGGTCTTCGACTCTAGGCGACCACCGTCAAACCCGGTTACCATGTAGATGCAACCTCACGCAAAGTCCAATCACGAATCTTCACCTGGCAATCCCACGAACCTCGCACCGAACGGTTTTCCATGGTTCATGTAGAATATCTGGCAAATATGACGGGTGCCAGTCACCACGATATATATGGTTCTGAGTCAAGGACAACGGCTAGGGCCCTGTCAGTTTCCTTTCTCGAGTGGGATATTCGGGGTTGAGAGGGTCTAAAAAGCCATGGAAAGTCGCTCATTATTGAGTTGCCGGTGGCCAGGATCCGCACTGCGTGCGACCCGGCGGGGTGGTCGGGGTCTCTGCGCATTCCTTAGGTATGGATCTAGACTGGTGTGCACATGGTACAGCCTCACAGACAGTTACCCATTAACTCATAGTCGTAGTTACGTATGCAAACGACGAAACAAAGATCGGGTTTCGGGTTTCGACTTACTTTCAAGGAACGTGGAGCCGTAACAGAATAGACGTCGTAAAACCGAGGAATGGAAGTCACACCTAGAGGTTTCATCTCGATGGACCGTTTTCCAGAGGATAGTTATTATGTAGCCCTGCCGCACCTTCTGGAGAACGGTAAGACCCGACCTTACAGCCGAGGCGATGGGTTCGCGTGGTCGGCCGGCTCGATGCAGCGCGGCTTCGGGTGCAACACGGAACACGTGTGATTCGGGGTGATGGTCCTTATGATACTCTTCGGTATAGTGCGAAGTAAACGGATAGCCAAGTCGAGTAAATCAACATCTGCTGCGCCACAAGTTCACGCATAGCTTCTGGATCGGCCGTACACTCATGGGGCCGAGGAATTCAGGATCGATGATCCGGTTTCATGAACCCCCTCTAAAGCCAATATCCTGTCCCGGCGGCGGTTTTGCGGATACAAAACTAAATAGATATTGTAGCAGGGTGGGCGTTGTTGATAACGATACAAAGATGATGCTACGAAATTACGAAAGGGCCTGAGGGGGGAAAATTAACGAGAGGGTGGGGAATAGAACGAGCGCGTGGGAACAATTATACACTAGGGGATCTTCGAAACGCGGACTCCAAGGGTTAGCAGGAGAGTCTAATAATCTGTGAAAGAGGCTTTGGTACCGAGATGGAGAGAGATGGGTAATGAGCGGGGTACGCGATTATCGCAGGTTCGTAGAGCGGCGGACAGAGATAGAAGGAGCGACGGGGGAGGAAAGCGGAAACAAACGAAAACCGGAGATGCTGTGAGAGACCGACAGTTCGTAAAGTGATGAGACTGAGGGATGAAACGGAGGTTAAAGAATGACCACGCGGTATAATAAAACCCGAAAGAAGAGAGGTTGGAGGAGACATGGGGTAGAAAAGGAAGTGGCATGAGAATGTTTAGATACCGTGCAAAACTCCACAAACGTGTGCGTGTGGTAGGAGGCGGCGGATATCACCCGTTGGGAATTGGGCTTAGTAGCTGATGAAGGCGAGTTCGGTTAACCGTCGCGACTCGTCGTCTTCGATCTTCTCCAGTTCATCGACCATGCTTCCCCGATTCCGCATCCTGATACTCGGTTTCTGTTCAGAAGGAGGTAGGATAGGCGTAGCTGCAGGCATCGTTGGTTGAGGGACCGTCTCTCGCACCATCTCGAGGCCGAGAGAGGCATCCGAGGCCTTCTCAAGCTGGGAGAACTGCGATTTTCCGCTACTCGAGTGGGTGGTCATCGTATCCATCTTCTCCCCGCTCTCTTCATCAAAAAGAGTTGAAGTAGAGGAGAATCTGGATGCTGTTATCGCCGGAGACAGCGGGGGCGAACCCGACTCAGCAAACACTGGGTCTGTACGGCGTCTGTTCACCGACCCGTCCCAGGGGAGGTCCTTCCTCGGGGGAGGGACCAGACCGCATTTCTGTAAAGCGGCCTGGCGTCGCTGTACGGAAGTAGTGTCCATCGGAGGTTCAGGAACGGCAGGATGTCGGGTGGAACGTCGAACTGGAGATGATAGTGGACCGAACATAGTCGTCAGCTTATGAAAGACACCGGAGGAAGGTTTGGATTTCAAAGGCCGTGGTCTACGGGCATAAGAAGATGGTTAACATTGACAATTCACGGAAGGAGGTTATGGCAAAACGCTCGCAAAGCGCTAACAGCGATCAATGCGAAAATCGCCGATAGACACGTAGTGGAGAGCAGATGGTACGCTCTGGCCGTCGTAGCATGTTGCAGAAGTTGGGGAGGTGGCGCATACCTTGGAGTATTCCTCTTCTCGCTCTGTCGGACTGCTTTGGTGAACATTGTATTTCCCGGTAGTCAGTGGACGGGTAGTAAATCGTCGGGGTTGTGGGCCGGATGCAGGAAGAAGAGTGTACGAGGAGAGGAGGGGAAGAGAAGAGCCATAATATAGTATAAGAAGCCTTCGCACAGTGCCACATGGGCGAGTCTGCGACGCGGAATGTTATCATCTCGCCCCGTCGTTCTGACCGCAACGGAGCGTCAGAGAACTAAGCGGCTCGGTTAACCGAGACGATGCTGGCTTGATCATGAGACCTCCGATCCCGCTCTACAACGCGGTTACCAGGCAGACTCTTGCCGATGGCCCTCAGAGTTACAGATCCGATAATCTGGCACCTCCCACTATCCAATACGAGCGGACCTCCTCCATCAAGTGACCGAGTCGGGTAGAAGTCGGGTAGGATATCTTGAATGGAAACCTCAACATCCCGACTTCAAATCGACTTCGAAGCCGAGTCGATCGCCTTCTTGCAGCGGGTGGATTTACAACAGGTTTCATTTCGACGGACCGTTCGGGCCCAGAGGATACGGGTTAAATTCGTTATTCCATCGCCTTTATATGGTGTTGGGGACCCAGACACCGCGGCACCGGCCGCATTCCGAGCCCTGAGTGTGACCAATTGAGGTTATATCCTCTGGAGAACGGCCCACCTGTCGAGATGAGAGCCTGCCGTGGGTAGTGTTTCTCACCAATCGACAATTGATCATCATAACCATGCTATCGGTTACTGTGGAATTGTGAGTACACGCGGACCCCAGAAAGAATTGAGTTCCGTACTTTCGGAACCGCGCAGAAGGAATGCACCCAAGGAACGTTGTCCATGCGATGCAAATCTGAGTACGAGAAATTGGCGCTCGCTCTCGATAATTAATTTTCACGGGATACTCCGATACCACTGCTACCATCTCCCTCTGGGCCTCGACTGGTAACTTCTCCGACAATCCAGCGCGTTACAAAACGGTGGGTCGCCATTTGAAAAACGGGATAGGATTTTTCGCCTATACTGCGACATGTAAACAAGGGCTCCCACCACCGAGTGGCGGAGATCTCACCCTCCTGTTAATCTCCGACATTGAAGCTGGGGGACGGTCTGGATCATAGGACAGTGTTGGCTCATCAGCGCAAGGCATCGCCAATCGCAGGCCAGTGCGTACATCCAGGGGGGATTTGGATCACCGAGTGGATGACTGGAAGCGAAAAGCGCCTATCAACTTGGTTTATCTGTCTCGAACGCGGACTCAAACTTAGTTGCTCGCACGCCACAACGCAAATAAAGAAATGCCGCCGCACTTCCACAAAGAGCAGTCTACTGTTTTCTAACGCACTGCTATGCGCAAGAATCCGTTACGGGATGCAAGAACGGGTGAGTAATGGTCCCTTCCATAATTCTCACCTCGGGGAGGCAGTGTATGTCTATCCACCAACCATTTACTGCGAGTTCAGGTATTTCTGAGCTTGTTAATATCGGCCACCACGTTCGTGCATACCTGTCAAGCGCACTACTGGGTCCCGGTAAGATTTCACAATGGCTGTTCATCCGGTCGTTTGTATCTCCTCCCATCCGGTGTTCGGACATGAGGTGATGAAACTATCTGGTATGCGAAGCTTCGTGACTTACTCGTGTTGTTGATACTTCCACCTCCTCGTTACAGCACTCGTGTGTTCTAGTTCGACGTTGATCACGGGCACGATGTCACCCCACCCCTCCGGTTTTGGATTATGCAGTCACTGGTGCATGGTCTCCTTCAAGTCCTCTGCTGAGCTCCCCCCCTGATTTATGGATAGCCTTTCCTCTCCCCACGTTGGTGACAAGTCAAGAACCTCTTCACAGGCCCCGAAACTGAGATTTAATTGCCCATCGCACAACCAACCCGACAGTTCCGGGCACCGAAGCAGGCGAGCCGGGTACTCGCTGATTCAATTCATGCTCCTCGTTCCAATCTACCGCGCTGATGTCGGACCCAGCGATGTACTATGGTTCGCGCACTCGGTGGGCGCGGCCTCGGGTGCGACACGGAGCGTATGCGTCTCAGGGCGATTACCCTTTTAACCCTCCTCGGCGTACGCATAAGGCGAAGCGAACCGCCAGAGTACTTGACAGCCGGGGAAGCAGCCCCTATTTCTTGCGATTGCTCACGAACCGCCAAGGCTCCCTCTCCAGGCCGGTCTCCTCTCTGGTCACGAAGGGTGTGGCCTACGAGTAGACCTGTACGACAAGTACTCCCGATATCGGGTGGGATGATTTACCCATGAAAATTATGATTTGCTTCCGCTCATTCTCTTCTGGGCCTATCAGTCGCCCGCTTGGGCCGAGGGAGTTTCGGGGTCCTGCGGTCCCCATCATTTTAACCGTTTGTTTCCGGGATAATGTAAGAGCGGTGGGGATAGACTCAAGAGGGAGCCGCGGGTCAACTCTACGGCGTGCCGAGTGGTGCAGTGGATCGGTCAAAAGCTTCAATCGAACATGGCTGTTTGGAATGTTTCAACCGCTTTTCCATCCCCGTTTGCGTCATTCCCTTGGTTCCTTGGGTGACGCTCTGCGACAGGCAGGTCTGCTCTCGGCGCACGAGCAGGACTTCGAAGAATATCCTTCCGGGATAGGGGAAGGGTGTTGGGGCTGCCTGGGGATCGATGACCGAGCCGCCTAGACTCCCTTGGGAAATCTCAAAGATTTGTTCTTCGGTCACATAGTCCCTTTTGGTTGGTCTCTCATGAGGTTCCGATTAGAAGCTTGTGTTGTTGTCAGAGGCGAAGAAGAAAGAGAAACACGTCCAAGCCACATCCAAATGGCGGTTACAGTCAACTCACGTGCTTAAGAACACACAAGACAAAACATACCTCACCTCCTCGAAAAGAAAAAACAATGAATACGTTCCGCGAGGAGAATACGTCCGGTAGGTGGGAGTCCCGGCGCCAGCGGTGAGCGCTGGCTACTACCGGAGGCAGGTGACGAACACTGAGTGGCGTCTCCCCGGGCGTCCAGGTGTTCCGGGACGTTGCAATCCCGGGGTCAGGTCGGGGGGAAGCGGGGACGTCGAATCTGTCCGAACCTTTTACCAGCGACTGAGAGGGTCGAATCACGACCCATCCAAACCGTTCGAAAGCCTCTCCCGCGCAGCTGAGGGGAAATTGACCGTGCAGTATGAGGACCGACAATGCGGGGTGGTTCGTATGTGAGCGTGGGATGTATTTACAGTCATTTTTGAACTTCAAGCCTTGTCCTCTCGATTTTTCCGATCGGTAGATCGGTACGCGAAACCCGTAGCAATACTTAACCGACATCGGACTCAGACTGGCACAACAATGTCCCAGCAGCCAGCCGATGAATCCTTCGTCTCCCACTCCCTTCTTCCAAATCAACACCAGAAAGGACAAAGAGAGAGAGAGAGCATTCACAATCGTTTCAAAGGGCCTTCTTATCCTCTCTTGATTTTTTTTCCCATTTGATCGATCGGTACGTGCCATCCGATAAACTAGTTCCGACATCATCAGAGCCGCATGCCACTCAGCGGCTACCGACGCACGGCGAATTGATGAAACATTGAATCCCTTCGGACCGCTATTTGCTTGTTTTTTTCGTAACCAGGAACTTCGCGTACTACGCGCCGCAACAACAGTTCATCCAAACCGAACCCTCCTGTCGAACCTATCTCACCCTCGCATGTCCGCGTCTTATTATAACTACATATAAGTACCCTCCTCATAGAAACCGGGGCACATCTTTTAATTTCTTACCTTGTGTTCTCATTCAATATAAGATGGAGCTAGGATCTTTGAATTCCCTCAGCGTTCGCTTTTGCTTGTCGCAGACCGAGGTGAGTGTTGTGCCTTCTTTGTGTTCGTCGTTAAAATAGCTCGACTACTACGCTCGCTTATTCCAGCTCAACAGCCCCCGCGTCGGACTAAGCACTCATTTCTTGTTTCTGTAGAGAAGGTGTAGCCAGCTTCTACTCCGGTGTATCTACCCCTCTGTACAATGGGAAGGAGCCCTCGCTCTTTCAATTTTTCAATTTGCTCCGATCGTTCTGAGACCGCCAAGTTTCGGGATCTACCCATCAGACTCACAGGGTCTGAGGAAATCCAGGACAATCACCGGCATCAGGGTTGTCCATAAATGCCCTCACCTCATACTCAATGTTCCGCTCTTTACAGCTTCGTTAATGCACAAATAGATGAACATTGTGGCAGGGTTGGTATGATTAAAGATACAAGTAGGACGCAATGACGTATAGAAAAAGTGCTGGAAAGAGATGTGGGGTGGGAGTGAGAGTGGGAGGACCTGATGTAAGGGGGTAGCTGTGTACTGGGGGCCCTACGCCCCAAGGAACTCTAGGACACGGAAGAATGGATGGGACTGATGATCAACGGAAGGGTCGAGTTTGACGCCGAGGCGGGAGAGCGGGTGATAAGGAATGGGGTATGCGATTACCGTGGGTTCGCATGGTAGCAGGCAGAGAGGAGAAATTAAACTGTCATGAGAGTCGACGACTCGTGAAGCGGTGAGAGACTGAGGGAGGGTGGTGAAGTAGAATTGAAGGATGAGAAAGAACCACGTGATTCGCCATCAACCCAACAAAGGGGGGAGAGAAATTGAAAAAAATGAGACCAGAGACATGGGGAAAAATGAAGTAAAATGAGAGTAGTTGGATATCTCTAGATTCCGTAGACGTGTGGGGAAGAGAGAGAGACAGTGCATATCACCCTGTTGGGATTGAGATCGATTCAGAAGTCCATGAAGGCGAGTTCAGTCAATCGCCGCGACTCGTCGTCTTCGATTCCCTTCACTTCTTGGATCAAGTTTTCGCGATTCTGTACAATCTTGACTGTCGGTTGCCGCATAGATGATGGAGGTGGAGAAGGAAGAGCAGGCATAGTTGGTCGAGAGGCCATCTTTCGTGACATCTTGAGCCCGAGACTAGTAATTACCGATTTGGACCTCGTGATCTTGGATTGAGGTTGTTCGATACCAGGTTGCGATTGCGTTGGTGTGGACGGCTTGTTTTCGTCAGCCGATGTAGGCGTAGACTGAAGGGAGAATAAGATCAGAAACCGGGGAAACCGCGAACGGGTTACACTTACGGGCAGTGTTGAGTTTCTCGACCTTCCACCATCGAGTGGTTTGAGCGAGAAATCATTTGCAATAGCGCTCCATCTCAAGCTGAGCTCGCTACTCAATGACTTCCTCGAACTCGAGCTGGAGTTCCTCTTGCTCGACTGGAAGACTCCAGTCGATATCTTCCTCTTCTCCTTCTTCTCCACGAAGGCCTCGAAGCCGGCGGAACCCATGGTGGCCGCACTCTCTCTATTCGGGTTCCACGGAGTCGACTCAGTTACGGTGGGTTCGGGACTCTCAGGGATCGTTTCATGAACGATATCCAGGTCCTCTGATTTGCGATGAGCATCTGAGACCTTCCCAGGCCGTGATGACCGCGATATTCCACTACTCGAGCGGGTAATCATCGCTTCCACCCTTTCCCTGCTCTCTTCATCCCTAGGAGTTGGGAGAGAGGAGAATGTGGATGTCGTCATCGTTGGTGACAGTGCGGGGAGGCTCGACTTAGTCATCAGCGAATGTGTGCTGCACCTGTTGGGTGACCTGCCGCGGGTGGGGTCTTCTGTGGTCACTTTGGCATCGTTGGTTGTCGGGTTGGTGACAATCGGTGGTGGTCGCTTGCTCTCTCGGGGAGACGGAGTTGTCGGGAGTTCTGGTAATTCGGTAGATGAGGACGAGGGTGAATCGGGAAGAGGAATGTTAAGAGGGTCGACGGTTTCCGCGGAGGGAATTGGGGGTAGCGTCTACGTGATTTACCGGTCAGCAAGAGGCGACAGTTGAACAAGAATGAGATGAACCTTTTCGATTTCGGATACGGTGGTATCCTCTTCTGGGATGTCAGGGAACAAACAAGCCCGTGGAATCGAATAGACCGAGACAGGTCTCTCAGGAGTGAGCAACGTCTGGGTAGATGCAGGAACGGCGAGCTCGAGAGTCTTCTGCTCTTCTGCGTTCCTCGTAGAATCCGATTTGTCAAGTTGTTCAGGGTGCAGAGGGTCTGAAGCAACGTCAGTCGGGTCCATTGGGTCGACATTACCACCCTGTTTCCCAGGCTGAGCTTCGTTCTTCGCTTGCCACTCTCTTCTGATCTTCTCGGCAGTGGTCAATTCACCTTGTTCCTGTTGATCCTGGGGGGTGTCAACCACATGGCTGAATCTCTGGTCAAGTTCTTCCTCCAGCCGAGAAAGATCCCTCCTCGGGAGAGGAACCAAACCACATTTCTGTAGAGCGGCTTGGCGTCGCTGCATAGAAGCGAGGTCATTTGAAGCTACGGGAACAGCAAAGCGCTGGGCTGAAGGTGACAATGGCGGTGATGCGGTTGTAGGATTTGCCGATCTCGGAGGTAAAGTCGGGACTTTGAGCCTGGTAGTAAATTTGCGAAAGAGTCCGGAGGGCGACTTGGATTTTAGAGGCTGCGGTCTGTAATTGAGCCGAGAATGGATGGGAAAAGACGGTCAGCATTGGAAATTCGGGAAGAGGGGTTATATGGGGAATGTCCCAGGGAATGAATTGTGATCCATGCGGAAGATGATCAATTGATCCATGGTAAGGGTGTAGATGGGGCGTTCTGGCCACCAGGGTATCTTTCGGGAGTGGGATAGAGAGCACACACCTAGGAGCATCCCTCGCTTGGCTCTGCTGGACCACCTCGGTCGACATCGTATGCTCCGGGGGTGGGTGGGTGGGTGGTAGAGGTATCCGATGACGCAAATCGCGGGACTTGCGGACAGGGGGGACAAAGCCAGGGGAGGAGGAAGAGGGGATAGCGAAGGAGGGGAGGAGGAGAAGAGGAGAGAGAGAGAGACCGAGCGAGCCATGATATAAAGGGAAAGAAGCAATAAGCCAAGAACCACATGAACACCTACGACGCGAAGTCCGCAGTCACATGACCACCCTCTTCTATGAGCCCTCATCGCTATGCAGAATCAATACAGTGGTACCCTGTCTGTGTCTGGGATTGAACTCTAATCAGGCCGTGGAGTATGTTTCTCCACCCAGACCCTGCGGCGTCGTCTAATTCGTCTTCCTCTGTTGTCTCCAACACATCACGAGACCAATCAGCCGCCCAGCTTCCATGAGGACCACAATCCCCTCGCCCCTTCGTGCCCCGAGCCCATTACTTGAGCCTGTCTCGCCAGTGCATCCTGTGTGGCAAGATCCGGACTTGCTGTGGTCCGGAGGCTGCACTTGGCCTCCCTCCGACACCCGTGATCGGCGGAAAGTAACCCCCGCTCACTCGGTACCTCTCCCGAGTACCGGTCAATGGATTGTCTTGGCGTACAAATCGCCCCATCATCCTGTTCTGACCGTGCCGCTGGCATGCGCAGAGGTCAACTCGAGTTTCTTCGCACCCTGCCCTCCTCCCCCTCTCCTGCTCCCTCTTCGTCGTCGCACCGCATAGCCGGATCTTCGTCTCTTTCCCGACAAGCACCGCTGACATATGTCTCACGTCACGGCAAACTCCCCACAGCGCTTCATGCGGTTTACCCCGGCC
>Ga0307517_10015484_pt1 | contig 10127 bp, 9 predicted proteins | sample 23_EM_MG_FD_194515 | JGI IMG/M metagenome (GOLD analysis project Ga0307517, IMG submission 194515) | Populus trichocarpa ectomycorrhiza microbial communities from riparian zone in the Pacific Northwest, United States - 23_EM | ecosystem: Host-associated > Plants > Roots > Unclassified | place...
TGCTCAGCCGTAGACCGGGCCCGTGAACTTCTCGCCCGGGCCCTGGCCCGGCTCGTCGGCGATGACCGACGCCTCGCGGAAGGCGAGCTGCAGGGACTTGAGTCCGTCGCGCAGCGGGCCCGCGTGATAGGAGCCGATCTCCGGAGCGCCGGCGGTGACCAGGCCGGCCAGGGCGGTGATGAGCTTGCGCGCCTCGTCCAGATCCTTGTGGTCGGCGCCCTCCTCGGCCAGGCCCAGGTTGACCGCCGCCGCGCTCATGAGGTGGACGGCAACGGTGGTGATCACCTCGACGGCGGGGACGTCCGCGATGTCGCGCGTGATGGTGTCGAAGTCAGGACGCTCTTGCTCGCTCATGCCTGACACGATAGGCCCCCGTACGACCGATTACGGACTGCGGTCGAACGCTGGTATGCTTGTCGATTGACCGGCAGGACACGATGTGCGCCCTATGCGAACTGACTGTTCCGCCCACAAGTGGAGGCTCCGATCTCCCACCTGGCCGACCGAAAGGTTGGCGGGTCTCCGGTCGGCAGTGTGTGCCGGGAAGCGTAAGCGTCCCGGCGCGAGTCACTGCCCGATGCGCCTCGTGGGAATACCGCGGCGGTGCTCCCGGTTGTGAGGAGCCCCCGCCTGTGTCCCGTTCGAGGCTTTTTTTGCGTCTTCGCTCGGGGTCGGACGGATAACAAGTGACGGAAAACGCGGTTGTCGGCCAGTCAGCCGCGTGGTGCTACCGAGGAGGCCCCATCAGCGCCGAGCCCCGCATCAACGACCGGATTCGCGTCCCCGAAGTGCGACTTGTCGGTCCCAGCGGCGAGCAGGTCGGCATTGTGCCGCTTGCCAAGGCCCTGGAGCTTGCACAGGAGTACGACCTGGACCTGGTCGAGGTCGCGGCGAACGCACGTCCGCCGGTCTGCAAGCTCATGGATTACGGGAAGTTCAAGTACGAGTCGGCCATGAAGGCCCGTGAGGCGCGCAAGAACCAGGCGCACACGGTCATCAAGGAGATGAAGCTCCGGCCGAAGATCGACCCGCACGACTACGACACCAAAAAGGGTCACGTCGTCCGGTTCCTCAAGCAGGGCGACAAGGTCAAGATCACGATCATGTTCCGTGGCCGTGAGCAGTCCCGGCCCGAGCTGGGTCACCGGCTGCTGCAGCGGCTCGCGGGCGATGTCCAGGAGCTGGGCTTCGTGGAGTCCGCGCCGAAGCAGGACGGCCGAAACATGATCATGGTTCTCGGCCCGCACAAGAAGAAGACCGAGGCGATGGCCGAAGCCCGCGAGGCGCAGGCCGCCCGCAAGGCCGGTCGCCTGCCCGAGAACCCGTCGGAGGTCGAGCAGCAGGCGTACGACGCTGCTGTCGCCGAGGAGGCCGCCGAGGCCGCCGAAGCGGAGGCCGCCGAGGCCAAGGCCGCCGACGAGAACTGACGGACACGCGGGACCCCGGGGCGCCGCTCCGGGTTTGCAATGAAGTACTGACGCTCTCCGTCCGCTCCCGGGCGGACGGGAGGGCCAGCGACGAGGAGACTACGGCGCCATGCCGAAGAACAAGACGCACAGCGGTGCGAGCAAGCGATTCAAGCTCACCGGCTCCGGCAAGGTGATGCGCGAGCGCGCCGGCAAGCGCCACCTGCTTGAGCACAAGCCGTCGAGCAAGACCCGTGCCCTCAGCGGCACTGTCGAGCTGGCCCCGGCCGACGCCAAGAAGATCAAGAAGCTTCTCGGCAAGTGACGGCCGCGCCCCCTTCGAACGGGGCGCGTCTTACTGATCCGGGACCCAATCGATTTCGGACCGCGTGAGTCCCACCGCGGTCCCTCACTAGGAGTTATCAAGTGGCACGCGTCAAGCGGGCAGTCAACGCCCAGAAGAAGCGCCGGGCAATCCTCGAAGCGGCCAGCGGTTACCGCGGCCAGCGGTCGCGCCTGTACCGCAAGGCCAAGGAGCAGGTCACCCACTCCCTGGTCTACAACTACAACGACCGCAAGAAGCGCAAGGGCGACTTCCGTCAGCTGTGGATCCAGCGCATCAACGCCGCTGCCCGCGCCAACGGCATCACCTACAACCGCTTCATCCAGGGCCTCAAGGCCGCCCAGGTCGAGGTCGACCGCAAGATCCTCGCCGAGCTGGCCGTCAACGACGCCCCCGCCTTCGCCGCCCTCGTAGAGGTCGCCCAGAAGGCCCTCCCGGCCGACGTCAACGCGCCGAAGGCTGCCTGACGCTGTCGCTGAGCTTTAGCCGGTATTCGGGCCCGCAGGCGGACAGCCGCCTGCGGGCCCGTCGGGTTGTGGGAAGGCGTTCCCCAGCGGGTCCCCCCTGCACGAAGTGCTTGGGGGAGGAACGGTCCGCACAACCCGGCCACCGGTCTCAGGCCGCCGACGAACCCCGGCCCACCCGAGAAATGAGCCCCGTCCCATGCCCGGCCCTGAGCTGACCTCCCTCCGCTCGCCCCGCGTGACCGCCGCCCACCGCCTGGCCAAGCGCAGCTTCCGCGGCAAGGAGCGCCGCTTCATCGCCGAGGGCCCGCAGGCCGTCCGCGAAGCGGTCCCGCACCTGATCGAGGTGTACGTGACGCCGGACGCGGCCGAGCGGCACGCGGACATCGTGGCGGCGGCCCACACCGCCGGCGTAACCGTCCTGACGGCGACAGCCGAGGTCATCGCGGAGATGTCCGACACCGTCACCCCGCAGGGCATCGTCGGGCTGTGCCGCTTCCTGGACACGCCGTTCGAGGACATCCTCGCCACCCGCCCCAGGCTGGTGGCCGTACTGGCCAATGTCCGCGACCCCGGCAACGCCGGCACCGTGCTGCGCTGCGCGGACGCCGCCGGGGCGGACGCGGTGGTCCTCACCGACGCCTCGGTGGACCTGTACAACCCCAAGGCCGTACGGGCCTCCGCCGGCAGCCTGTTCCACCTCCCGGTCGCCGTCGGCGTCCCCGTGGAGACCGTCGTGGACGGCCTGCGCGCGGCCGGCGTACGGCTGCTGGCGGCCGACGGCGCGGGGGAGCGGGACCTGGACGCGGAGCTGGACGAGGGGACGATGGGCGGGCCGACGGCCTGGATCTTCGGCAACGAGGCATGGGGGCTGCCCGAGGAGACCCGCGCACTGGCGGACGCGGTGGTACGGGTGCCCATCCACGGTCGGGCCGAGAGCCTCAACCTCGCGACGGCCGCCGCTGTGTGCCTGTACGCCTCCGCGCGGGCGCAGCGTGCTCCCGCAGGGTGCCGCTCCGTAACAATGAGCTAGTAGGGTGGCGCCCCGGGGGCCCTGGAAGGGGGTGCGGGGATGGATGTCAGGACGACCGGCGGATCCGCCGAGCACGCCCTGCCGGGCTGGTCGCAGATCCTCACCGAGTACGGCCTGACGGCCGACGACCTCCCCGACGGGCTCGTGGTCGCCGACGAGAGCGGCCGGGTCATCTGCTTCAACACCGCCGCCGCCCGCATCACCGCCCTGCGCCCGCCCGCCGTCATCGGCCTGCCGATCGAGCAGGCGCTGCCCCTGGAGGACATGGACGGGCGCCGCTGGTGGACGGTCACCGACCCCTACCGGGGCCTGTCCACCCGCACCGGCCAGCCCGAGCGCAATCTGCTCCTGCCCGGCGGGCGCGAAGTGTTGGTCTCGGCGAAGTACGTACGCACCCACCCCGGCGGTCCGGTCCACCGACTGGTCGTCGCGCTGCGCGGCACCGAGGCCCGGCGGCGTACGGAGCGCAGCCACGCGGAGCTGATCGCGACCGTCGCGCACGAGCTGCGCTCGCCGCTGACCAGCGTCAAGGGCTTCACCGCGACGCTGCTGGCGAAGTGGGAGCGGTTCACCGAGGACCAGAAGAAGCTGATGCTGGAGACGGTCGACGCCGACGCCAACCGCGTCACCCGGCTGATCGCCGAGCTGCTCGACATCTCCCGGATCGACTCCGGCCGCCTGGAGGTGCGCCGCCAGCCGGTCGACATCGCCGCCGCCGTGCAGCGGCACGTGGACGCGATGGTCGCGGCGGGGCAGCGGGCCGACCGCTTCGCGGTGCGGGTCGGCGGGCCGCTGCCCGCGCTGTGGGCGGACCCCGACAAGATCGACCAGATTCTCGGGAATCTGCTGGAAAACGCGGTGCGGCACGGCGAGGGGACTGTCACCATCGAGGTGGCAGCAGCGCCGTCCAAGGACCAGACCGAGGGAACCGCAGTCACCGTGAGCGATGAAGGGCCCGGCATCCCCGAGGAGTCGATGAGCCGCGTCTTCACCCGCTTCTGGCGGGGCAGCAAGCGCGGCGGCACGGGGCTGGGCCTGTACATCGTCAAGGGCATCGTCGAGGCCCACGGCGGGACGATCACGGTCGGCCGAGCGCCCGGCAGCGGCGCACAGTTCCGATTTATTCTGCCCGTCGGGGCGCCGGCCTTCATGGCCTGAGCAATCGCCGGGACGACCGCCAGGTTGTCCACAGGCCCCGATGGGCGTGACCAGCAGATCACCGCGGCCCCAGTAGACTCGGCCTTTGGCACCCATTTCTGCCGGTCGGGCAGTCAGGGCCGCGCCAGCACCCACATCGGAACGGGAAGAAATGTCGGCACCCAATAAGTCGTACGACCCTGTCGAGGTCGAGGCACTGAAACCGGACGTGATCGAGCGCATGCGCGACGAGGCGCTCGCCGCGATCGCCTCGGCCGCCGGCCTCGACGAGCTGCGCGAGGTCAAGGTCGCCCACACCGGCGACCGCTCGCCGCTGGCGCTCGCCAACCGCGAGATCGGCGCGCTGCCGCCGCACGCGAAGGCCGAGGCCGGCAAGCGCGTCGGCCAGGCTCGCGGCGCGGTCGGCCAGGCGCTCAAGGCCCGGCAGGAGGTGCTGGAGGCCGAGCGTGACGACCGCGTGCTGGTCGAGGAGGCGGTGGATGTCACGCTGCCCTACGACCGCCGCCCCGCCGGCGCCCGGCACCCGCTGACCACCCTCTCCGACCGGCTCGCAGACATCTTCGTGGCCATGGGCTACGAGGTCGCCGAGGGCCCCGAGGTCGAGGCCGAGTGGTTCAACTTCGACGCGCTCAACATCGGGCCGGACCACCCCGCGCGCACCACCCAGGACACGCTGTTCGTGCAGGGCGCGAAGGAGGGCGAGGAGAGCGGTGTCGTGCTGCGCACGCACACCTCCCCGGTCCAGATCCGCTCGCTGCTCGACCGTGAGCCGCCGGTCTACGTCATCTGCCCGGGCCGGGTCTACCGCGCCGACGAGCTGGACGCGACGCACACCCCGGTCTTCGGCCAGATCGAGTTGCTCGCCATCGACGAGGGCCTGACCATGGCCGACCTCAAGGGCACCCTGGACCACATGGTCCAGTCGCTCTTCGGCGAAGACATCACCACCCGCCTGCGGCCGAACTACTTCCCGTTCACCGAGCCGTCCGCCGAGATGGACATGGTCTGCTACGTCTGCCGCGGCGACTCGGTCGGCAACCCCGACCGCCCCTGCCGGACCTGCTCCTCCGAGGGCTGGATCGAGCTGGGCGGCTGCGGCATGGTCAACCCCCGGGTGCTCACCGCCTGCGGCGTCGACCCGGAGAAGTACAGCGGTTTCGCCTTCGGCTTCGGCCTGGAACGGATGCTGATGTTCCGTCACAAGGTCGATGACATGCGAGACATCGTCGAGGGTGACGTGCGCTTCACCCTTCCGTTCGGGATGGAGATCTGATGCGGGTCCCGCTTTCTTGGCTGCGGGAGTACGTCGACCTGCCCGCCGGTGAGTCCGGCCGCGACGTCCAGGCCAAGCTCATCTCCGTCGGCCTCGAGGTCGAGACCGTCGATCAGCTCGGCGCCGGGCTCAAGGGCCCGCTCGTCGTCGGCAAGGTGCTCACCATCGAGCAGCTGGAGGGCTTCAAGAAGCCCATCCGCTTCTGCACGGTCGACGTCGGCTCCGCCAACGGCACCGGCGCGCCGCAGGAGATCGTCTGCGGCGCCGCCAACTTCGCCGTCGGCGACAAGGTCGTCGTCATCCTCCCCGGCGGCGTCCTGCCGGGGAACTTCGAGATCTCCGCGCGCAAGACCTACGGCCGCAAGTCGCACGGCATGATCTGCTCGGGCGCCGAGCTGGGCATGGGCGACGACGGCTCGCACGGCATCATCGTGCTGCCGCCCGAGCACGAGGTCGGCAGCGACGCCATAGAGCTGCTCGAACTCGTCGACGAGGTCCTGGACATCGCGGTGAGCGCCGACCGCGGCTACTGCCTGTCGATGCGCGGCGTCGCCCGCGAGGCCGCAATCGCGTACGGCCTGCCGCTGCGCGACCCGGCGCTGCTCGACGTGCCCGGCCCGAACTCCTACGGTTACCAGGTCAAGGTCTCCGACCCGGCCGGCTGCGACCGCTTCACCGCCCGCACCGTCACCGGTCTCGACCAGGAGGCCCGCTCGCCGATCTGGCTCCAGCGGCGGCTGCAGAAGGCCGGCATGCGGCCGATCTCGCTCGCCGTGGACGTCACGAACTACGTGATGCTGGAGCTCGGCCAGCCGCTGCACGCGTACGACCGCAGCCGGGTCCAGGGCGCCATCGGCGTGCGCCGGGCCGAGGCCGGCGAGAAGCTCGTCACCCTGGACGGGGCCAAGCGCGTCCTGGACGCAGAGGACCTGGTCATCACCGACGACCGGGGCCCGATCGGCCTGGCCGGGGTCATGGGCGGCGCCAACACCGAGATCGCCGACCACGAGGAGGCCGAGGGCACGACGGATGTCGTGATCGAGGCCGCGCACTTCGACCCGGTCGCCATCGCGCGCACCGCCCGCCGCCACAAGCTGTCCTCCGAGGCGTCCAAGCGCTTCGAGCGCGGCGTCGACCCGCAGGCGGCCAGCGCGGCCGCCCAGCGGACCGTGGACCTGCTGGTGCTGCTCGCCGGCGGCACCGCCGAGGCCGGCGTCACGGAGATCGTCGCGCCCTCCGTGCCGCACACCATCTCCATCCCCGCCGACCACCCCGACCGCGTAGCGGGCATGGAGTACGGCCGCGAGACCGTCGTACGCCGCCTCCAGCAGGTCGGCTGCCACGTCGACGGCTCCGACGACCTCGTCGTCACCGTGCCGAGCTGGCGGCCCGACCTCACCGACCCCAACGACCTCGCCGAAGAGGTCATCCGGCTGGAGGGCTACGAGAACCTGCCCTCCACCCTGCCCGAGCTCCCCTCCGGGCGCGGCCTCACCGAGTCGCAGAAGCTGCGCCGCCGGGTCGGCCGGGCGCTCGCCGGGGCCGGCTACGTCGAGGTCCAGGCCTACCCCTTCATCGGCGACGCCGTCCTCGACCAGCTCGGCCTCGACGCGGACGACCCGCGCCGCACCACGGTCAAGCTGGCCAACCCGCTGTCCGACGCGGAGCCCGCCCTGCGCACGACGCTGCTGCCGGGCCTGCTCGGCGCGCTGCGCCGCAACGACGGGCGGGGCAGCCACGACCTGGCGCTCTTCGAGACGGGCCTGGTCTTCCGGCCCACCGGTGATGAGTCGGTGCCGCCCCGGCTGCCCGTCGACCGCCGCCCGACCGACGCCGAGCTCGCCGCGCTCGACGCCGCGCTGCCCCGGCAGCCGCGCCGGGTCGCCGTCGTCCTCACCGGCGCGCGCGAGCAGGCCGGCTGGTGGGGCGACGGCCACCCGGCCACCTGGGCCGACGCCGTCGAGGCCGGCCGCACCGTAGCCCGCGAGGCCGGGGTCGAGCTGACCGTCCGCAAGGACCAGCACGCCCCCTGGCACCCGGGCCGCTGCGCCGCGCTCTACGGCGGCGCCGACGGTGACGTTCTCATCGGCCACGCCGGTGAACTCCACCCCCGCGTCATCAAGGCCCTGCACCTGCCCGAGCGCACCTGCGCCATGGAGCTCGACCTCGACGGCCTGGAGCGCCTCGCCTCCGGCCCCGTCGTCGCCCCGAGCGTGTCCGCCTTCCCCGTCGCCACCCAGGACGTAGCCCTGGTCGTCGACGACTCGGTCCCGGCCGCCGACGTCGAATCCGCCCTGCGGTCCGGCGCCGGTGAACTCCTGGAATCGCTGCGGCTGTTCGACGTCTTCACCGGTGAGCAGATCGGCGCCGGGAAGAAGTCGCTGGCCTACGCGCTGCGCTTCCGCGCACCCGACCGCACCCTGACGGCCGAGGAGGCGTCGGCCGCGCGGGACGCGGCGGTCACGGCCGCCGGTGAGCGTACGGGGGCCGCCCTGCGCGGCGCGTAGGTTCAGCCCCTCCGGCGTTCGAGGGCACGCCCGCTGTCGGCGGGCGTGCCCTCGTGTCTGTCCGCCCGGAGCGCCGCGCAGCCGATCGCGGCCCATCCTTGGTACATCTAAGGGCAATTAACCATCAATTGCCCAAAGATTCATCAAGGAGACGGAGGACGGGCCGGCATGGAGCTGATCGCAGTCGTAGGGCCCGACAGCGCCGAACGCGCCGAACTGCTGCTCGGGCTCGGCCGGGCCTGGGCGGCGGGCCCGGCCGTGCTGATGGACGCCCCGGGCGGGCACGCCGCCTGGGCCGAGCTGCGCCGGGTCGCCGACGCCGGCACCACGGTCATCGCGGCCTGCGAGCGCGCGGAGGACGCGGGACCGTACGCCCACCGGATGGTGCTGCTGCCCCATCGCGGGGCCGCTGCCTGTGACTTCGGCCATTGACAAGTGACTTATCAGTAGTTTGTCATGTCCAGATGCCGTCCATGATCGGGCGTCGGGGGCTCCTCGACCTGGCCCGGACACAGCTCACCGCCACCGCGGGCGTGCTGCTGTACGGGCCGGCCGGCATCGGCAGGACCACCGTCCTGGAAGCGCTCGTGCCCCCCGGCCGCACGGTGCTGCGCTGCACACCCGCCGAGGAGGACGCGCGGCTGCCCTTCGTCGGCCTGGTCGACCTCTTCGCCAAGGTGCCCGCCTCCTACGTGGACGACCTGCCGCCCGCACCCCGGGCGGCCCTCAACGCGGCGCTGCTGCGCGGCCGGGCGCCCATGGGCGAGCGAAGCCGGCTCGCGATGCGGGTGGCCGTACTCCAGGCGCTCACGGCACTGGCGGCCGACGGGCCGCCGCTGCACCTGGTCATCGACGACCTGCAGTGGCTCGACGAGCCCAGCGGCGAGGTCCTCGGCTTCGCGCTGCGCCGCCTCGACCACGCCAGCGTCCGGGTCATCGCCGCCGAGCGCGTACGCGAGGGCGAGCAGCCCGCCCGGCTGCGCTGCTGCCCGCCGGGCACGGCCGAGATCCGCGTACCGCCGCTGCCGGACGGCGAGTTGGAACGGCTGCTGCTCGAGGACACCGGTGACGCCCTGTCCGCCGCCGCGCTCCAGGCCATCGGGCATGCCGCCGCCGGCAATCCGCTGTACGCGCTCGAACTCGGCCGGGCCATCGCGCGCGACGGCATGCCCGCCGAACCGGGCAGCCCGCTGCCCGTCCCGCAGCGGCTGCGCGGCATGCTGCTGGAGCGGGCCCGCCGCCTGCCGCCGCAGGCCCGGCGCACCCTGCTGATCGCCAGCGCCGCCAACCACCCGACCCTCACACTGCTGCGCGCCGCCGGGGTGCCCGACGCCGACCGCGACCTCGGCTCCGCGGCGCACCTCGGCATCGCGGTGGCCGACGCCGAGGGCGCCGTACGCTTCCTGCACCCGCTGATCCGGGCCGCCGTCCACGCCGACGCGCCCGAGCACAGCCGCCGCGCCGCCCACGAACTGCTGGCCGCGGCCGTCACCGAGCCCGTCGAGCAGGCCCGGCACCTCGCGCTCGCCCACCCCCACGAGGACGAGGCCACCGCCCGCACCCTCACCGCCGCCGCCGCGTCCGCCCGCCGCGCCGGAGCCCCCCGGACCGCCGCCGAACTGGCCGGACTCGCCGCCCGCCGCACCCCGCAGGACCGGCCCGACGACCACGCCGACCGGCTCCTGGCCGCCGCCGAGTACGCCTGCGACGCCGGGCTGCGCGACGAGGCCGCCCGCGCCGCCGAGACCGTCCTCAACGGATCCGCCTCCGCCCCGCACCGCGTACGCGCCCGCCTCATCCTGCTCGGCAACGCCGGACAGGCACTCGGCGGCACCCGCCAGCTCATCGAGGCCGGGCTGCGCGACGCCGCCGGGGCACCGGAACTCCAGGCACGGCTGCACCACTGGGCCGCGGTCCGCGGCCTGCTCGGCGGACAGCTGACC
>Ga0307517_10015485_pt1 | contig 10126 bp, 9 predicted proteins | sample 23_EM_MG_FD_194515 | JGI IMG/M metagenome (GOLD analysis project Ga0307517, IMG submission 194515) | Populus trichocarpa ectomycorrhiza microbial communities from riparian zone in the Pacific Northwest, United States - 23_EM | ecosystem: Host-associated > Plants > Roots > Unclassified | place...
TAGTCTGGGACCAGTTCAAACCGGACCGGACCACCCAAGTTAGTCGGGTCCAGTCATCGCCATCACCAGGACTGGCCAGCCCGGTCCCGCCTCCAAGACTTGACCGGTCGGACTATTCGGAACCCTGATTAAAAGCCAGAAACACGGTTGCTCGATTGGCCGGAGCACACCAAACCCTCCAATCAAAGCCCCAGAAGCCTATCACCGTTTCCCGGTTTCCACTATAAGGGGCTGTAGGCGAAATGTCCCTGTGATGCTCTTTATCTAGAGTGTGGGCGGTACTTTTGAATAGTAGGGGTGTAAATCACAAGGGGCAAATATTCCGATCCGGTGGGCTGGGGAGTTCGGCAAATAGAGTTGATCTCCTGGTCCTTACTCAGTCACTATCCTGGTCGCACCCCGCACTCTAGGATGGCTAAAGCACTGTTTGGTTGTGGTGGGCCCATTCAGGACCGTTCCAGTGGGAAACGGTCGGACCTGCAGGAAGGTTGTTGCCAACGTGGCACCATTTGCTTCTAATTTTCACCTCACTCGAGTAGAGCCTCATGGTTTACTAGTGCTTCTAATCCTTCTCAAATCTAAACCTTCGACACTCTACCTACAACCTTCCTGAATTCACAACTTCTGCTCCTGGCTCCTACTCCCCACCTGCGGTTTCCAGCTCTGGCTTGTGGATCCAGCTCCTTCTCCCGCTCCTTCTCCGGCACAGGGCTCCTGCTCCTCCTCTTCCCCCCCACTGCTATTATCTGCCGGAGTACTCAGTGAATTGTTGGAAATAAAAATAAGAATCAAAGATGTATTGTTGATATTACAGTATAAAGGAGCTGCTCTATAGGACAATAAATATTTGCTTATGATGTTTCTACATGGCACCTGTTTTGTTTGGGCTGTTTGGAAATGGAATGGAAGATGCCTTTAATCGTTGCCAAACGCCCATTTCGTTCTCCCATTTTGGAATGGAAGGGGAACGGTCGTTTGTATGTGGCAAAGGAATGGGACCAGTACAACCAAACAGGGCAGGGTTCCGAATAGTCCGACCGGTCAAGTCTTGGAGGCGGGACCGGGCTGGCCAGTCTTGGTGATGGCGATGACTGGACCCGACTAACTTGGGTGGTCCGGTCCGGTTTGGACTGGTCCCAGACCAGTCTTTATGGGGGATCACATAAGTCTGAATGTCACCAAGCCCAACACTCGCTAAGAATAGAAGTATAGCTATACTAGGATCCTAAAGTCGCGTGTCACGCTATGAATCAACAGCCCCTCAATAGAAGCTGATATAATATCCTGGAGAGGATAATATGCGGTGGAAATACGATTACCTGATGGATAAGTCGCATCCAATACCGGTATTGTGGCATGTGGTCATGTAATATCACTCACTTAGTGAACCAAAAATGGTTCAATACTCAAGAACCGATTTTCGCCACCCCTAATCTAAGTGAGGCACTATCTCCACCATATAATTGGAAAACAATAAGTTTAATTAAGAAAAGCTTTACTTGAACGTAATATATAGTGATAAAAATAGCATATCCAATTGCTTGGCAGGCCTGGTCAGACCAGTCTTGGTCAAGTCGGTTTCCATAATCCTGACTGTCCAGTCGGTCTGATTTCCACCATTGGACTAGACCTGACTTTCGACCTGACTAGCTAGTCCAGTCCAGTCTTCCGCCGACCATTCGGAACCCTGAAACAGGGCCTAAATCTCACAGGTCGCATCCCAGACAGCGGGGTATCCGGGACAACGGGGTCTCCTGAATAACTGAGAGGGTCATTTAAAAAAAACTCTGGACCTTGCAGTGGTCATTATAGGATCCAGGTGGACGAAAGGTGACTTCTTGCTGGCAGCTAGAATTATCCAGTGTAGTCCATTCTATACACGGACAAAGCTTCCCCCCCTGTTGTCCTCCTATCTATTGGTATTGCCTCTCCTTTCGCCTCCTTCCCTCTTGTATTTTTTTCCCCCTTGCAGCCTGACTTTTTAGCCTTACATTCCTTCCCCCTTTCGTATCCGATGCAGTGTTAATACGAGCGGGGCCGGTAGGTGTGTTGGTCACGTGGGTCTAATAGGCAAAATTCGATAGGCCTTCTATTGTATCATAGTTGCCACCCGCCTAGATAAGGGGCGGGACTAATATCTATAGGCTGTGCTCGTAGTGCCGAATTCCCCTTCATTTCACCCTGGAATGCAAACTAAAAACTAGCTTTGCACTTTTCAAAAATATCGGTCGAGTGATCCCCCGTGAAGACGACTGGCAGACAGAGTTTGATATTGTGAGTTGCTAGCTAGAGAATAATGGCTTAGTCATGGAGCCGTTTGGATGTCATTGGTGGCAGGTCTCGCTTGTTTTTGTAAATCTTCCTTTCCCCGCTCTCAAGAAAGCTATCTTTTCCTCCTTGAAAACTGATCGGTAAAACCATTGTCAACTAGTTTCTTATTTGGTATTTCATCTCTCTCTCTCTTGCCTCCGTCCTTGCACCATTCGCAACCACACTGCCACTACGGAAATAATCTATTTTAGTCTACCATCCACAACTCATTGTGTTCAACTCACCACTGGTCATTTATAACAGCAGCAAAAGTCGGGCGCACTCGGAAACACTCTCCTACAAGTCGGGCTTCCCACCTCATAAGGAGCCCCAATTGTTTGCGGTATCCCCAGTCCAGCTTTGTATCTACTTGCGTCTATGATTTGTAGCCCATCTGATTTATAGAAAGCTATTTTACCGGTATTGGGCCCCCATGGGGGACTGAAAAGTATTGGTAGAGATGGCGGAGGTCTGCCGGGGTGATCTGGAAAATATTCTTCTTTGACCTGAGATGAGTTACTAGGGCTTCGAACAGGGGGTATTCCACCGATATCCTGGGAGCCCAGACCAGGGTTCCGAATGGTCGGCGGAAGACTGGACTGGACTAGCTAGTCAGGTCGAAAGTCAAGTCTAGTCCAATGGTGGAAATTAGGCCGACTAGACAGTCAGGATTATGGAAACCGACTTGACCAAGACTGGTCTGACCAGGCCTGCCAAGCAATAGGATATGCTATTTTTATCACTATATATTACGTTCAAATAAAGCTTTTCTTAATTAAACTTATTGTTTCCATGAATTATATGGTGGAGATAGGGCCTCGCTTAGATTAGGGGTGGGTTCTCGAGTATTGAACCATTTTTGGTTCACTAAGTGAGTGATATTACATGACCACATGCCACAATACCGGTATTGGATGCGATTTATCCATCAGGTAATCGTATTTCCACCGCATATTATCCTCTCGAGGATATTCTATCAACTTGTATTGAGAGGCTGTTGATTCATAGCGTGACAAGCGACTTTAAGATCCTAGTATCGCTATACTTCTATTCTTAGCAAGTGTTGGGCTTGGTGCCATTCAGACTCATGCGATCTTTTATAAAGACTGGTCTGGGACCAGTTCAAACCGGACCGGACCACCCAAGTTAGTCGGGTCCAGTCATCGCCATCACCAGGACTGGCCAGCCCGGTCCCGCCTCCAAGACTTGACCGGTCGGACTATTCGGAACCCTGGCCCAGACAAAACAATTCACCCCTCAACGGCCAACCCCATCCCAAACACTGGTTAACCCCTTGGAAGTACCTGAAGAGGCAGAGCACAGGTCTGCAAGACTTTTTTATTGGACTTTTCGCAAAAGATATCATAGGCGACAAAAAACATTTCGCTATTTATGGGTGACGAAGTCTGCGCATGCATTCGAGAGATAAATTTTCACTACACCCAGCTAATGTCCATTTGCCAGCACCATCCCAACTCCAGTCTCTCAACATATAAATACAACCCGCCAAAATCTATATGATCGCTTGACCGACCAAACCCGGTTCGCGGGGAAAAACTATTTCTACCGGTCCTATAGAAATCTCTATGACGACAAGGGCACTATTTTCGGCTTCTTGGTACTCTAGCGAACGCTCATGATTCCTTGACCACCCTCTCTATGTCTATCCTCAACGGCCCATGAAAGCGCTGTATGCCCTAAAGAAACAAGTTCTTAGGCTTGTTGCGATAGCAGCAAATCAGGAATAGCATCAGTGCCATAAAAAGGCTCCACCCCATCCAACGCGAATTTGGCCCTAGGGCATTAACAACCCTATGCCTACCCCCCATCCAAAAAATGGTTCGCCGAGCATTTTTTTTAATGCTCGACTACTCCACTGCCCCCCGGATTCGAACTCATGATGGTCCCTGTTTCAAATTAGCCGACCAGTCTCCTAAGCCATTAGACCATAGGAACTGGCCGATAGTTTTATTTCTTCTTGGTCTTTTAACTGGTTCATCTTTGGAGTATAGATATTTCGGGCGCTTGATACCTATCCCCGGTAAAAAAAGTGTCGTATCCAGTGATAGTACTCTCGTGATATTATTGGAACGAGGAAAGACGGTGGTCGGGTGTATTTCCGTGCTCTACCTCCGAAACCATTGCTTTCTGGATAAATAAAAATCTCTCTAGATATATATGAGCCATGCAATTTCATTCAACCAACATTCCAAACCCTCGTAGCTTAACGGGTTGTTTTTGATGCCGTAAGCCTAAAATTTCATATCGCTACCCAACCTTACCCTTCCCTATGAGCCTTCTATTTCTCCTGCTATACACCCCGTACCTTTGTCACTGGCAACGTTTCCTTAGTTTGGTCCGTTTTCGCCCACTGCGGTATGAGTTCTGTCCGCGATCGGCATTCCATGGTTTCAATTTCCTCCGGTGTTAGAGTTCCAGCTATGATAGCATTTGTATTCGGATTCGGATTCCTGCCACGGTTGGGATTCTGGTTCGGATTCTAGTAGGTATTGGGATTCCGGTCAGGGCCTTGGCCAACTTTAGGATTTTTGTTTCAGGATTCCAGGTATGATAGCTTAAAGATTCGCTAATTTGGCCATCACATAGTGCTCCCTAGAATGATCGAGCACGGCTAGCCTCTTGTCAGTCGCCTTTACCGTGCGGTAGTGGCTTGTAGCTTTCTGTATCTGCTTACAGACAACACCGAAACTCCCCCTCCTGAGCCCCTGACAATTGCTCCATTCCCCCCCTCCTGTTCCTATTTTTCCCTTTCTCCACATATCCTGTCTGTCTGGTAAGATCCTGAAAGAATTCAGTTTCGAATCTATGTCATGGGGTCCAATCGGATTGAGCCTCAACCATGTCCCCTTTGTGTCTCTCCGAATCCAGAACTTACTATGAAATAACTTAATACTGCAAATGAAAGAACGGATTGATAGCAACTAGTGAGAAGATGACGATCGATGTCTCCGAACCAAGACAAGAGCTGCGAATCTAGTATCAGAGGGAAAAAGTGGTAAGTTAACTTATCTCTCTCGTGGCGGGCGTGTGCTCGCAATGCTTACAATTGTACATGTTCCTGTACTCAAGCTACCAGATTGAATTCATCCCTTTTGATGGCAAAGTGCTGGAGAAACGCCTCAAAAAAAAAAAGAAACTATGATAATAATATAATTGACTTTAAACTTTTCGTCAGCCAGGATTGACTCCATTGTGGCGGCACTCCCGTCCCTCCTGCTCAAAGCTGGGGCGATTGTGTCGGTGTACAGTACCTAACAAGCAAAAAAAGAACAATATGTTGTTCATGCTTCCAATCAACTCACACATCTCATGTATGATTCTACTAACTCATCCGGAAGAGGTAACATCGTAACACGACAGGACCCAAAGAGCCCCCACACCTCTACTTTCTTTTTTTTTCCCGGTTCCCACCCATCCTCCATTTGATTTTTTCCCATGTTCCCACTCATCCATCTTTTGCTTTATTTATTTCGAGACCACCCTTTCCTTTTTTTCCAGCTCCCACACATCGATCTTTTGATTTATTGATTTCAAGATCCCTCTTTCTTTTTTTTCCCGGCTCTCGCCCATCCACCTTTTGATTTCTTTTTTTTCCCGGTTCCCACCCCCCCACCTTTTTATTCATTCTTTTTCCCGGCTCCCACCCATCCATCCTTTGGTTTATCGATTTATCCATTCCCCCCTCCCGCCGGCTCCCACACACCCACCCCCTGGTTTATTGATTTCCATTTTTATTTTTTCCCGCTCCCACACTCAAACGTTCTGGATCGCTACCGCCTGTGCTGTATGATCCATGTGAGCCCTCACACCAAAACTCCTAAAACTGGACCCTACCGTACTTTGTCGTACAAGTATCATGCATCATACAGCCTAAGAGTATGTGCCATCTTGGCGGTCCACCACTTCTCGCTCCATCTGCCCAACCGTAGCTTCCCCACTGCTCAATTCGCCGGCAGGGAGGGAACCATTCTCCTCCCCGCCCTAGCAACATTTTTCTTCCTACCCCCCCCTACCGCATCTAATGTCCCCACTCACAAGCGACCGCCCAACACCTGCCGATAAGGCAACCCAGCCGGCCAGTATCCTAAACGGCGCGTGCCAATAGCCCATCTACAAAAATTTCCTCCATCCAAACAAAAACCAACAACAGGTGGGGAGAAAAAATGTACGGTATTATAAACGCGAAAGGACCAGTTGTACACCCCCAATATTCACTCGTACTTTATGAATTGCTGAGTACACGAAGGCTCCATGGCGACGCAACCCCACCCACAACCCCGCATTTTCAACACCATCTAAAGATATTCCTCTAGATCAAATATAGATTCCTATTATGTATTCTACTATGTATTTATATTTTATGTCTTTTCTTTGATTTTAATAATAGTGGGGTTGGTGGAGGAGTGCTATTGTCATGGCCGGAGTTTTTCCAGTTTTTAGTTGATGTACCCGGGGGTGCAAAAAAAGGGATTCACATTTTGTGGCGCAGTTTGGCCAAAAGGTGACAGGGCCGGTTGGATGTGGGCAACGCCAGACTAGTCCTATCACCTTGTGCCAAACCGCGCCACGGTAATCACTTTCGTGCATTCCCGAGTACGGTTAGTTTTGTTAGAGCGCAATACTCGGGCAGCTTCAGATGTAATACGATACCAGAGCGGGAAGAGTTTAGATGGATACTCGAGTGGGGACGAAAAAATCGGGAAACTATTTCTGCCGGTCCCGCGCACATCTCGGCGAACAAGGGAGTTATTTTTTCTGATATTTTCGCCCTTGCCCAAGTACTGTAGGAGGGATACGTCTCGTGATAGGGGTCAGTACCCGGAACGGACGGACATTCCTTCTGGCTCATCAATAGTAGGTTAACCTCCCCAGCGTAGACTTCTCTAAGTTAGCAGCCTGGCAGAGGTCAACCAACCCCCCCAGCCAAGGAAGCTAATAGCGACTGACCTACGTAAGACACCCCCTGAGCCTCCGAAAACTTTAAATCCCAATATCTCCATGAAAACTTGAGATATTTCTATTTTCACTTTATTAATGTGTAACTTAGAGAACCGCCTACTCTATCACCCAATGTTGCCATAATTCTCATTGGACTAGTGGTTGACAATCCCTTAGTGTTTGAAGATGAGCAGTATTTTCTTGGTAAAGCACTCGGGCTACAGATGTTCCCGACATGGTTCGGAATAGTCCGACCGGTCAAGTCTTGAGGACAGGACCAGTCGGTCGGTCAACATTGGTGTTAACGACTAGACCGGCTTAGTTCGAGTGGTCCTGTCTGGTCAAGGACTGGTCCCAGACCAGTCTCTATAACACGGTGGCATAATGGCGCCAGACACCTGAACGCGACAAGCAACTGGCGTTGTGATCATATTTATCTTTCTTTTGTTAGCATAGAAGTCTGTGAGAGAGCTAGGGAGGAGTGCACACACGCTGGATGTCCGCATGCAATGAGTAATAGGAGCAATGATCTTCAAGTTTGCCTTTCATTTTTTAGCATGGAAGTTTGTGAAAAAGCGAGGGAAGGCAGAAAAATGTGGTGGATTGAGGGATGCTATGATCAATGGGAGTCACTACAACACCCCTCCCCTATGTCAGCATCGAGGTCTGGCAAAGGTGGCAGGGAATATACTCTGAAGAGAAAGGGCCTGTCTTGAGATCGATGCCAGATGAGAGAGCCTTTCAGCTTTATATATATTTCTGTCTCTACTATTAGTAAATGAGTTACTGGAGTGTGCTGGTGGGTGCAGGTGAATGAGAGCGAACTTCCACACACCTCTATTAGCGATTGCAGTCTTCGAGTGTTTAACTCTTGGCGTTTCATCGAGTTTCTCTGCTGGGGTTTTAACAATTTGGTGGTTGCCTTACGTGAATAAGCTGCAGGCCAATGCACCTTCTATCACTCGGTTTTCACCCAGTCCACCTAGTCTGACAGAGCCCGGTCCAGTCAGTTTCAACGATCATGACTGTCCGCTCAGTCTAATTTCCACCATTAGACTAGACTAGACCTGGACCTGGTATAGCTAGTCCGAGCCAATCCTCGGCCGACCATTCGGAACCCTGGTTCCCCACACTTCCCCATACAGTTCGGGAGCCGGCTCGCCTGGTGGTAGTAATGTGGGAAGTATGTCGGATAGGTGGTATCCTAATTCAGCTAAATTGGTTGAACTTGGTTGTGGTGAGTTATGAATTTTCGGCAGTCTTCGATTGTTGTTCCCTGGGCCGGCGAATAGAGAGTATCTATCAAGTCGAACCTCGCTATCCCCGCTGTCCCGATGGCCAACTTTCACCGGTTTCACCTGTGACAGGGTACCTGAACTACTGAACAATGGGGTCTCCTGGGTACTAGAGAGCATGAAAGAAAAGTAGAGAACCTCGGACTTTGTTGTAGGCATTAGAGGTATCAAATGAACAAAAGGTAACCTCCACTAGTATCTAGAATTATTTCCGGTAGTCTACTCTATATACAGATCAGGTTTCCTCCCGTGTGTCAATTGTCCTTCCGGTCGGTTTGTGCAGTCTCTCCTTGCACCTCCCTCTCTTGCATTTTTTTCTTTCGCTCACAGCCTGGATTTCTGGCCCTAGATTTCTTCCCATTTCGGTATTGTTTTTCTCACAGTTATGGGGGGATCGGGCTTAGCAGATGAACTTTCGGTAGAGACATGGGCGGCATTTCCGAGAATATCGGTATAATATGAATCCGAAACTTTCCTTTTCCCGGCTCAACGAGTGAAATTGTATGGCCCTCCGGAGCCTCAGAGGTTTTGTCCGGCTCAGCGGGGTATCGGGTTCAGAGCGATCAGGGATAGTGAGGCGCAACAGCACAGCCACATCTCAGTCTCTCGGACCTCACTCTGGCGAAAAACCCCCCATCCCCGATGAAATTCCGTGAGCTCTAAATTGTTTTCCACCAGAACCTAATGTGCTGTCCCTGATAATTCGCTGTCCCGGAAAGATCCCTTGGATTTTGGCCATCCAGGACAGTCTGGTGCGGCGACATTCCGACAGACTATTCTTGAAAATAGCAGTGGCTAGGGAGGGCTCAGGTACCGGTGCGGTGTATGTGGATGGTTCGGGGATTCGTTACCAGCATTTGAGCTCATGACGTTGGGAGGTTACTCGCAATTTTCTGACGTTTGTAAACGCGACTGCTATTGCATACGGGCGAAAAATCGACCAGAGCCTCAGGATTTTGGTGGCATGCAATAGCAGTCGCTTTTACAAACGTCAGAAAATTGCGAGTAGAAGTCATTTCTAGTTCCACTTCTCATTTCTCTGTCTAAAGTTTTTTCCAGCTGTTTCCCCAGCTCTTGCCGACGGGAAGGTATTAGAGAGTTTGCGCAAGGAGACCTAGGTGGCAAGAAAACAGGTTATTTTCTGTTAACCTAAAAGTCTTGGACACCCAGGTGGGTAGCGAGACCTGGAAGAGGTGTAAAATGGGGCTTTTCAGACCTGAAGAGATCCGATCGCTGCAGAACAATAAATCAGCAGCAACACGGCACTCTTTTCGCATTTTATTGGATGGTTTTACTGATGATAATATTGGGCATTCAGTAGTAGATTATCACCTGTTCTATGGCAGTCAGTATGGTTAGTACCCAACTTGTGTACAAGTATCCGGGAATCCTAATTTGAGCAGGTAACAAATTTGAGTGCAATGCGGTATTACCCTACCGTAAGAACTCGAATAAACGAGCCTTGTGCTAGGGGGTCAGATTAAAGTGAAACCTGCCAAGCATATTCGTCAGGTAAGGCGCAATATCATTTCTTGGCAAAAAATCTACTCAAAAAATAAGTC
>Ga0307517_10015487_pt1 | contig 10126 bp, 3 predicted proteins | sample 23_EM_MG_FD_194515 | JGI IMG/M metagenome (GOLD analysis project Ga0307517, IMG submission 194515) | Populus trichocarpa ectomycorrhiza microbial communities from riparian zone in the Pacific Northwest, United States - 23_EM | ecosystem: Host-associated > Plants > Roots > Unclassified | place...
CTTGAAATACTAAGGGAAAAATGAGCTTTTAAAGCACATGGAATCTCCTTGGATTTCTACCTTAATAAATTTAGTTTGAATCAAACCTAGAAAAACTGATGGGATTAGAAAACACCAACACCATAGCAATTATAAGGCAAACCAAACACCAAGCAGCTTACCTTAGGTAGGGTGTACTAGGGGTGCTAATACCTTCCCTTTACGCAACCAGTCCCTTGCCTTAGAATCTCTGAAAGACCAGTTAGGTTCCCTAGTGACCATAATACTAGGTGGCGACTCCCTTATCCACGAAACAAAACGACCCCGAAATCAATTGAGGATCGTCGCGACACCGCGCTCCGCCGCGAGGGTGCGACAATAGGAATGTCGGGATATGAATTACAAGATTAGCTTCGGCTAATGGCATCCGTGATAGGATTGTCGGGATATGAGTTACAAGATTAGACTTGGCAAGGTCACCCAGTTCATGCAAGTAAATAAGAGTATTCAAATTAAGGATATACAAATGAGTGTTAATTAGGTTTAAAAGACTTACAAGCAAAATATAAGTTCTCTGTTAGAATTCTTATGGGTCCGCTAGAAAGTTAATACTTCATTCGTATTCATTACATGAGCATATATATTCTTTATCAACATAATGATATGTTTATTTATGTAACAGGTCCATCAAATATCCAGGAAGATCATTAGTTTAGGACTCTACTTTGTGAAGCTTATGTAAATATTTAACTTAAACAAAAGGGAATTAGCGCATTTATGTAGTATACTTTTGTGTAAACCTTGATATATTTATAAAAGTTCAGCTTAGCATGTAGTATTTTAGTTATCTTATAATTAACCCTTTTGAAATGTTTAAGAACACTTATTATGTTGTAAATGCTTTCTTTGCATGTTAGTATTCCTTTTCTTTAAAATTTTATGATATGAAATGTGGACTATGTTCATATTGAACTTACTCGTAGGATATATATATATTGTGTGGATTGTATGAGGTGTTGAATTATGATGTTTGATATAAGGTCCAGAATTATGGGACCTTGTGATGATGGGTTGATTGAGTAAATTGATAGTAGTTGATAACTTGGGATGTCCTAAATACAAATGAAACTCTGCCGAATTTTTGGTGAATTAAAAAAAAAATTACCCTCAAATTAAGAGGATATGTTGGGATCTTTTAACATTGATCAAGTCGTACAGTCGGACTGTTACAGTTGGTATCAGAGCTAAACCTCACTGTTGTCCGGTTGTGCCAATTGGGCGTTGAGCTAGTTAAGTGGGCTGGATTTTCATATCCCACATCGGCGGGTGAGGGATTGGTAGTTGTTCTTATTAAGAGTGCTGGTTGCAACTTGTCATACACGTTTTGGGGCGTCAGGCTCAGATGTGGGCTCGCGTCACCAGGAATAAAACCGTGAGGGCGTTAAGGCCCAAAACGGACAATATATGGCAAGTTGAGTCGGGCTGTTACAAAAGTACTTTGAAATCAACCCTAACCTCTATTTTTTTCACCTTCCCACTCTATAAACCCAAATAACAAAACCAAATGCCACTACTCACCCTCTGTTTCTACCGTTTGCGACCCCTCTCTCTCAAAAGCATCGATAGAATAATCACTAAACAAAATTTCTAAGTATCACCTAAAGAGATATTGTACCCTTCATGAGAGCGTGACATCGCCATAACCCTTCCCGAACAGGTCAGTAGGTCTTTGGTTAGATAAGGAGTCGCCACTTAGTATCATGTTTATTAGGAACCCTAACTAGTCTTTTAAATATTCTAGGCAAGGTATTGTGTAACACCCCCACAACCGAGATAAAATAACAATCTCATGTAACTAGAAAATAGAGTAAATTATATATATATATATATATATATATATATATATATATATATGGTATTCATATGAAGACTACCGAAATTTGAATTGTTATTATCTAAGTCTTGAACCGTTACTATCTTACGGTTATTGTCTAACATATCTCACCTTTGATGTCTCACTCTCAAAGTTATATAATCAAAGTAATAATTATTATATAAATCTAATTTTCTACAGAAAAATCGGCAGAGTTTCCTTTGTTTTTTGATGTTACCAAGTTATCAACTAGACTTCATTCAATCACAATCCTAAATCTTCCACTTCGATCCAACCATCGTGGATCATATCCCATCTCATCATACAATATTTCACATAGCAATACTTCGTTGTGCTTTCTCAACCTTACATCATCAATAAATAAAACATGGTAATTATATTCTCTTAAAATAAAACATTAACTACATACAGATAAAAACTCAAATGATTCATATTGAACTAATTATTACTTTAACATGCATCCATCTTTTAAACATGCATAATTATAATTACTAAGTTTCTTCACGAATAGTTTAGTAATATTAGTTCCTTACTTATACTTTTTAAATGTATAAATATCAAAAGCAAATATCTTTAGGACACATATATTAAAATATACATATAAAGCAAAAGATATTACATAAAAAAACAGATTTAAACACAAAGCTCATATTTAATGCTCTGCATCACCTCGTGAAATACCTGTATATATAACATTAATAAGAAAATAAGGAAGATAACACATTAAAAATGATAAAACTATTATGTTCAAAATTCTTCAAAATATATCAATTTGTCTTTCATCACTAACTACATATCAACATCAATAACCCATTCATAATTTATCAATCCAATACTTATAGGACCTCAGCAACCAATACTCATTGCTTAATTTTCAATTTGGTAATTCACAATTTACCTCAAATCCGGCTAAACCTCCTCGATAGCCAACAATCAAACCGGTAATTCCATACGAATTACCCAACACTCTATTAATAGTCAGTCTAACCGGTAATTCCATATGAATTACCCAACATCCGGCTATTCTCTATTAATAGTTAATCTCCATATGAATTATTCAACATCCGGCTATTCTCTATTAATAGCCAATCTAACTAGTAATTCCATACGAATTACCCAACACTCTATTAATAACCAATCTAACTGGTAATTCAATATGAATTAGCCAACATCCGGCTATTCTCTATTAATAGCCAATCAAACCGGTAATTTCATACGAATTACCCAACATCCGGCTATTCTCTTTTAATAGCCAATCAAACCGGTAATTCCATACAAATTACCCAACACTCTATTAATAGCCAATCTAACCGGTAATTCAATACGAATTACCCAACATCCGACTATTCTCTTTTAATAATCAATCTAACAGGTAATTCCATACGAATTACCCAACATCCGGCTATTGCTATTAATAGCCAATCTAACCGGTAATTCCATATGAATTACCCAACATCCGACTATTCTCTTTCAATAGCCAATCAAACCGGTAATTTCATACGAATTACCCAACACTTTATTAATAGGAAATCTAACAAGTAATTCTATACGAATTACCTAACATCCCTATTATAATACAAACAACTCAATATGTCATAAAACAACTCATAACTAATAATGAAACTTTGAATTTTAAAAGAAAGTTATGAATCACTTACCATCTGCTCGTAATGGCCCGACTCCTTCTACATGATGCTCTGCTCCCGAAACAACTCCCGAATCAATCAAATTGCATTATATTATTAATCCATTAGTATTTCTCCTATGTGCCTAAATTTGAAGCATATAATATCTTTTATTTAATTGGGTTTTGTACCAAAATTTTCATTCATTTGTCACCTCATTTTCAACATATAGTTTTAATCAATTTTCTTCTTTTAATTCACTTAAAGAATTCTTCCATGAACTACTCCTACCATTTATTTATTTCTTATTTTCACATTCTTATGATGTTTCTTCACTTGTTTATAATTTGAATACTTCAAATAAGATAAGGAATATCATTTCTCAAACATAAAACAATCAAAACCTCATCCATTTATTTCCTCATCCTTAGTTACAAGTTCATTTCTTCAAACTTATTCAATTTCTTTCTTAATTACTACTTACATTCACTATTTCTATACTATTCTACCTCAATTCCATCATGTTTACTACTTTTCTCAAAATCCACAAATTTCTCATAAGAACCCTAATTTAAAGAGTCAAGAATATAAGAAATTAAATAAAATTTAATTGTCATTGTTTGATAACTTGCTCAAAAACACTTCATTCAAGTAAGAATCTTAATTTTTCATGCTTACCAATCTAAGTTCTCTCAACTTCTCTTCTCCTCCTAGTGTGGCTGGCCCTCCTCTCCTTTCTTCTATCCTCCTTCACTTGATTCTTCCTTAATTTAATGTTCTAAGTCTTTCAATCTTACAAGTTTCAAAGCTCTCCCTCACTTTTTCTTGTTTTTCTCTTGATTTATAATGTTTTTCTCTTGCTTTTTTTTCCTTTTCCCTTTCTTTCTCTCTTATGGCCGAGCACTTCCCTTGTTAATAACTTATAAATGGTAACAATTTAATTAATTCCATTCATGTCCCTCAATAGTAAATTTTAATGTTTTTGGCATAACATTCTCGAGTACCGATACAGGTTAGACCACCTTTTTACCCAAGTTATTTTGATTTTCATTAATTTACATCCCAGTAAATTTATTTCATCATAATCTATTTCCGTCCGGTCTTTATTCACATTTCTATATTTTCTATTTTTCAGCTATTTTTTAAATTTTATTTAAATTTTATTTTTATTTTTTATTCATTTATTTCCATTAAGGTAATCAATCAAGATAACTACTTATCTTAACATTTATTTCAGTGTCCTATAATTTTTTTTTTATCTAGGGCTTACATACTGGTTGTATAAAGAGAAGGTATTAACATCCCTAATACGTCTTACCTGAGGTAAGCTGCATTATTTTTATTTTGTTTGTGTTTGCTATGGTCTGATGGTGTTTCTATTTCTATCAGCCTATTATATCGGGTTTGCTACGATGAACAAAATATGGTTTTCTAGGTCAAGAACTCAGTTTGAAAGGTTGAAATGTCCTTCAATATCATTGAGGCTTCTTTTGGGAAAAAATTTGGAATTTTTAGCTACCGCGTTGTTGTTACTCAATTTTGGACCCCACGTGCTGGAGACGGTGTATACCCCTTTTGAACCGAGTGTAGGAGTGTAGCTCATGTTTGTTGGAAAATTGACAAAAGCAAAGGAGAAAAAAATATTTTTTTTTCGAACCCTGTTTGAGTTGTTTTCTACTCTTTTTATCCTCCCCCATTGCTGCCAAAATTGTCAGGTTTCTTAGACTGACTAGGGGTCTTCATAATGCTAAATTCGTTCCTTTGTTATCTTATTTTTAAGGTTTGATAAATCCCTCAGAATTTGCACTAAAAAAACTGATTCTGCTGCTGTCGCAATTTTTTGTTCGAACTTAGGCTTTGATTCTGATATGGTTTCGTACGATATCTGACCATCCTAGCTATATTCTGTCACTCATGACATGTTGAAGAATTTATCTACACCTTTATTGGGTCCCAGGGGTCACTGTTCTTAGGGCAGACTCTCAGTCAGATTTGGATGCTCGACATTGTCAGATCAAGAAAACCTTTTTTGACCAACCAGATCCCTACCAGATTCTGTTATCTAAAATGATTTTATCTCACTTTGAATCCTTCATCAAAGTTGTATTCTGGGACACGTAGATGAATTTGGGCTTTTGAATCGCTTGATTTCGATATCAGAAGCTCAAGATATTCCTGTTTGAAATCTAGCGTGAAAACATAGAATCCTGCCGCAAGAAGGATCCTGACCCGAGTTTGGCACTAAAAACTCTATTTCCATCACAAATGTTGTTGATTTGTTCTTAGGTCATACTCTTAGTCATATCGGGATTCTCGGCATTGTCAGTTTTTGAATTAGATCAGGAGACCCTTATTGATCAACCAGATTACTACCAGATTCTGTTCTGTAAAACGATTTTATCTCACTTCGACTCCTTCATCAAAGTTATAGTCTTAGACGCGTAGATAAATTTGGGCTCGACTCCTTCATCAAAGTTATAGTCTTGGACTCGTAGATAAATTTGGGCTTTTTAATCGCTTGATTTCAATATCAGAAGCTCAAGATATTACCATTTGAATATCTAGTGTGAAAGTAGGGATTCCTGCCGCGAGAAGGATTTTTGCCCGAGTTTGCAGGGACACAATTACAAGATGCTTAAAGTTTGAAGATCAATTGCAGGCCAATTTGAAGCTCTTTTTTGGACTAAGGACCAAATAGGAAAGGTGCTAAAATAAAGAAGTTGAGTGAAGATAAAATTAGAAGGAATTTTGCTGGAGGAAGAAATTGAAGAACCACGTTTTCATCTGCACAGCTAGCCCGGTTTTTCTTTCCTTTTATCTACAATTTCCTGTTTGGTTTCCATGTTTCTCTCGCTTGAATGGAGAGCTGCAGACCACGTTTTTATTGCTTCATTTCAAAGGGAGCAGCTGGCTTCATGGTCCCAGGCTATAGAAGGAAAGAAAGGAGCCACATCATCCTCTAAAAAACTGGAAAGAAATCAGATATGATCACAAAATCAGAATCAAAATATTTTGGTTTCCTATTTCTGCTCACTCGAGATTACACCCTAGAGTTAATGTAATATTTGTTTCCTAAATAGAGCTGCGTTTTAGGTTATAAGCCCCTCTAATGACCTAGGAAGGGGATAGAAAAAAAAGAAGGGAAGCTATCAGAAAAGAGAAAGAAAAAGGGGGAAAAACAGAAAAAGAAAGACAAGAAAAAACACAGGAGAGGATAGTGCAGATAACAGGGGAACATAGGTTTTCTTTCCTTGATCCTTTCGTCATTGTGAAAGAAAGGAAAAGGGAAAACTGAAAGGAAGGAGGCGGAGAGTAGAAAGTAGAGAAAACAAATGGAAAAGATGCCAAAACAAGTAGGGACTACCTTTCGGTCTCTGCTTCATTCCCTGCAACAAGATCTGCAAAAAAAGAAAAGAACCGAAGCAAAAACCAGTAGAGAGAAAGGGACGAAGACACAGAGTTGAACGCAGGAGACCGACGCAAGCATAGAACAAAGGGAAAAGAGCTGGAACAGACGAACACGGGCAAACCAGCCAGCACACCTTCAACATCGCTGCAGCTCCTTCGTTTTTCTCCAGGTCTGTTATTCAATTCTGCATGCATTTCTTGGTTGCATGTGTTACTGTTCAAGTGAAATTTAATTCAATTAAACAGTAACTCGCCAGCTTTCATTAAGGTGTAACTGCACCCTTAAGATGTAACTGTACCCTTTTGTGTCCAGTCGGGTCATTTTCTTGGGCAAGTGACTCGACCGGACCTATTTTTTAAAACAAAAAAGAAAGAGAAAGAGAATTATTTTCTGGCATATTTATTTCAAGGTCTGGGTTTTTTTTTTATGTTGTAAAAAGATATCAATCTCATATTTAGAATACCCGGTTTTCGACGCAATGTGACAAATATACATATATATCAAAAAAATATTTTCTTATGTGTTGCATACGACCAATATCCTAACATTTTTTGAATGCTCTTTTTTATACAAAAAATATTGGAAGATTTGAAAATGTGTTTTTGCATGGATTTCTTAAACACAACAAAAATTATTTTCTTGCATTTCTGGATTTTACAACATGTTTATAAAACTCCAAAAGGTATTGGGCAATATTCCAAAAAATACAAAATCTTATTTTTGGAGGAATTCATCTATTATTCGCCATAATGTTTGGATAAAGAAATCCCAAAAGGATGATTATCCAAAATATTAATGGGAATAACTTGTTATTATTCACTATTAATATTTGGATAAAGAAACCTTAAGTGGTAAATATCCAAAATAATTTTCTAGGGATAATAAGTCATCACACATCCTTGAAAGAAGCCTTGATTATAATCGAGGACATATCAATTTTTTACTCCAAGGTTTACAAGATGTGAGAGTATGAAACACTAAGGCAAAAATAGGCTTTTAAAGCGCCCTAGATTTCTAAATTTTTATCCCTCCTCCTTGCGATTTACGAGTCGCAAACTCTTGAAATACTAAGGGAAAAATAAGCTTTTAAAGCACATGGAATCTCCTTGGATTTCTATCTTAATAAATTTAGTTTGAATCAAACATAGGAAAACTGATGGGATTAGAAAACACCAACACCATAGCAATTATAAAGCAAATCAAACACCAAGCAGCTAACCTTAGGTAGGGCGTACTAGGGGTGCTAATACCTTCCCTTTTCGCAACCAGTCCCTTGCCTTAGAATCTCTAAAAGACTAGTTAGGATTCCTAGTGATCAAAATACTAGGTGGCGACTCCTTTTACACAATAAACAAAAAAAAACCGAAATCAATCGAGGGTCGCCGCTCCGCCGCGAAGGTGCGACACGCGTCATTCCAAATAATATTCCAGATAAAATTCCTTACAGTTTTTTATTTTTATATTAGAAATGCATAAATTGTATTACTACCAATAATATTTTTTGATATTGACCTTATACAGGCTTTTTATCCTTATATTAAAGGTAAGTAATAGGTAAATTACTATCCCTAATAATATTTTTGGTATTAACTCTTTTGTAGGTTTTTTTATCCTTTATATCAAAAGTGAATAATATATGTTTTTTTTCCTCAAATAAGTTTTTAATATTTTTGAAATTAAGGCTAAAATCCTTTGAAATTTTACAAACTTGTGAAATCCATCCAATAGTTTTTAAAACATTTCAAAGTATTTAATTTGTTTTATTAAAAGAATGCTCAAATAATTTTTGAGGATTTTTGGCTATATACCCAAAAACTTCATATATTTTTTTAAAATCAAAATATTATTTTTTAGACGATTTGTTTGGCAAAACCCCCTCTTTTTATTCATGTAAAACTACCAAAATAGGCTTAAGGGCGTGTTTTCCAAACACACCCTTAAGCCAAAAATTCTTTTATAAAAAATGTTGAAAACCAAACAGGGCCATATACATCTAACTCGAATTTGACCAAATCGGGTTAATGCAAAATCTTTAGTTCGACCATAAATCGAACCGAAGATCACTAGTTTGACCCGAAAAAACAAACCAAAACCAAAACTCAAGACAAATTAAACCTGCAAAAAAACATAGAAACACAATTTTTTTTTTATCAAAAACGAGCAAAAACCCAGAAAACTCAAGAACAAGATGAACATTCAAAGTAAACACAGCAATGTGAATTTCAAATCTTACCAGATACAACGAAATCAAAGGCATAGGCATGATGAGAATCATTCACCGAATCATAATCAAGCTTCCAACATCAACGATTATCACTTAATAATCACGATTTGGTCAAAATAGGTGTCGGTGCAAAAACGGAACTCTAGGATTAAAACTAAAAAAAACAGTAATTGAAGCAAACCAACCTAGATTATTGATTAATCAAGTCTCCCGAAGTGTCTAGTGCAAAGAAAGGACCAAAACTTTTTTTAGAATACTTGGACATGTAATCTCATTTTAAATGGCTACTTCTGGGCTTGACAACTTGAATTTGATTTTGAAGGTTGAATTAGTAGTTTTAATTGAAGTTATTCATAGAGCAGACTATTTGTGTGGGTTTTGTTCAATTTTATACATGGTGTTTATTTTCAAGTTGTCAAGTTCACCAATTATTACACGATAAATGAATACAATGATAGTCGTTTCAAAAAAGTATAGTTTATTTATTTAAATTTAAGATATTTAAAATTTTAAGTTCATTGATCAGATCAATTTTAAGCACGAGTAAAACACTTTTGTGGGATAAATCAAGTAAGCAAGAGGCAAGAGCTCAAAACCTATACGACAACTCGTCGCCAGAGGGCTATAATTTCTAGTTTTGTCGGAAATCAGCACGAGTAAAACACTATAATTTATATTTTTGAGGAATTTTTTAATTAATACTAACAAATAATCCATATGCTTGCTCCATATAAATATATGCTCTCCATGCGTTGTTTCAACACAAGATCAACAAGACACAATATTGAGATAACTAATACTCATATTCAACAAATATGAAGATCACTGAAGTTCTTGGGCTCTCGTTCCTTCTCTTTGCCTTCATAGGAACTTCATTTCCTGAGGCCGTTCATGCCAAAGATGCTGCAGCAGTGCTCGATGTCTTCGGTCATGAGGTGCAAGCTGGTGCTCGTTATTTAATCGTAGCCCCCTCGACTGACAATACAACAACTCTT
>Ga0307517_10015488_pt1 | contig 10126 bp, 2 predicted proteins | sample 23_EM_MG_FD_194515 | JGI IMG/M metagenome (GOLD analysis project Ga0307517, IMG submission 194515) | Populus trichocarpa ectomycorrhiza microbial communities from riparian zone in the Pacific Northwest, United States - 23_EM | ecosystem: Host-associated > Plants > Roots > Unclassified | place...
TGTTTGAAATAATGTTTGAAATTGGTTTTATTTTACAATTTCACCATCTTTTCGTTTATTTCTCGTATAAAATTTAATGCCTATTCTTTTGAATGTTGATTTTTTTTTTCTTTGACAAGTTTTTAAAATTGATATTTTAATTTTTTTTCATAATATACTCCTTGATTTGACTCAAATCCAAGGTTCACGGGTTGCGAGTTTTTAAGATTTAACTAGGTTTAAGATGTTTTCTCGAGTTTGCTTGTTTTTTTTCTTTGTCTAAACTATTTTTTTTCCCGTTTCATCCCTAAGTATTTATTTAATTGTAGACTATGTTCTTTTTTTTTAGCTTGCTTTCTGTGAAATTTTTTATTGGTTTTGAAAATAACCCGATTATCTCAAGTCTTTTTGTTTATCGTTCTTTGTTGACTTTTTTGGCTAATTCTTTAAATTTATATTTTTTTTCCAATCCCTTTCTTCAATATTTGAAATGATGTTTTTAAATAATTTATAAGGTTAGAATTTCTTTTCTATTTCATCCCTTTATATTTTATTTTTCTTTCGAATTTAATTCTTATTTTTTTATTGCTATTTGTTCTATTTGAGATAAAATTTTTAAATTATTTTTCTTTATTAGTTTTTTCTAGGATTTTCCACTAATTTTAAAAATGACTATGGTTTTCTTGGGTTTTTTTAATTGTTGCTCTTTGTTGAATTGACTTTGGCTAATCAATATTAAATTGGTTTGGAATTGATCTTCTTTGTTCCGCCTGGGTCTAAGATTTAACGGGTTGCAAGATTGAGACCTTTGCCTAAGTTTCTCAGGGTTTTGTTTTCCCATTTTTAAAGCTAATATTTTTCTTTTTTTAAGTTTTATCATTCAACATTTACATTATTAATGATTAAGCCTTTTTTTGTTTATTTGCCTTCTATATGCTTTTTTTAACCGTGCACTTTTTATTGTTTTCCTTTTTTTTGTCAATATATATATCAACCTTTTTTTTTTCGAGGTCGTGTCTATTCTTTGAGTCACATTCTTTAAAAAAAATAATTAAAACACACTTGAGTCATAAAATTACAAATATTTTTCAATTTCATCCTCTTTTATTTATTTTTATCTTTCAAATTTGATCCCCATTCTTTTTATTACTATTATTTTGTTTGAGATCTTGTTTTAGATTTTTTTTTTTACAATTTCATCCTCCATGGTTTATACTCTAGAGGAATTTATTGTAGGGGATTCATTGAATTCATAATTGGTAAAGTCACTTTCGGGGTGAGGAACTACTCCTATAATGGTTGTGATAATATCTCTATTTATGATATCTCTATTTATTATTTTGAAGATTTATAATTCTTTCATTTTACTGACTGAAATTTTAAGGGATTAGATTTACAAGAATCACTAATTCTAGCTTTAGAATACAAAGTAAAGTATTTTGGTCTTTTTTTTTTTTTTATCTCATTTTATGCTATTCTATTTTGATAGTTCAATCATGGAATGTTTTTTTTTTTTTTGAATATGAGTGTGCTCTACTTGTTACAATGGATTCTATTGATAATATATAAAATAGTTTGTCATCTTATCTTGATAGATATAGTTTTTAACTTTGTCGCATATTATTTCTAGTATTTGAAGCAAGAAATATATGAAATAGATTTTGAAGTATTAAAGTTATGATTCATGCTTAACTTAATATTTAAGTCTCACTGCTAGACTCCAAAAAACTCCAAAAATTTTCAAAGAGTTAGAAACTTTGAATTGAAAGATTTTTCTTCCTTCCATCTCTTTGTTTATATTTATTTTGATTAAAAGATAAACTTTTCTTTGGATTTTTAGTCCTTTTACAAGAGTTTTTACCAAGTTTGTGTTTGATAATGTGATGCATTGTGTTTTTATAAAAGTGTTTTTTAATTGAAAATTCATCAATTTTATGTTTTTTTAATTGTTAATATCAATTTTATATTTCTGGATATAAAAAAAGTTAAAAAAGGATTGAACAACAAAATAAAACACACCCTAAGAGAATCCTTGTAATTTCTTCGGCAGGGGCCGGATATTGTTTTTAGATGCAAGTCTAGTAACATTCCTGCTCATGGATAGCCGTTTTCACGACGGCATCTCTACATGTATTTTGTGTTTTACCGACAAATGAACTGGAGCACAGCACACATATAAGAAAAGTTAATCATACTACGAGAAGAAGAAATGTTTGGCCACATTTCTCATCAATCCAGATTTTATAAGCACCTTTTTAGATTGCTTTTTTAGACTTCTTTTCTAAAAGGAAACAGCAGCAAGAGGGATAACACGCTTTTCTTTTTATTTTTATTCTCAAAACTGTACAATTATGCCTCTCATAATGTTCCTCTTTCCTCTCTTTGATTGTTTGAAACATTAGAGGACCAACAAAAAATCATGCACCCAGCAGCAACTGGAGAACATATATTCTGAAACAGTTACGAAACAGATGATAAACCAACGATCACACGTCGCCTCATGCTTTTTAATTTTCCACAGATGTGATAGATGTCAGTCTGGTATTCCACTACTTGAATCGAGTGTTTTTTTCCTACTGTGAATCCCAGTTAGTTTTGATTGAAACCAAGTTGAAGTCAAGATGAGGTTGCAGAAATGTTTATGCCCATATATAAATCAAGCCACACACATATATATATATATATAGTGGGGGATGCTTTTAAACAAACTTTTAATAAAGCAAATAAAAAGCACCCCTTTTACCTCAATCTTTCATACATCAACTCAAACTTCAGAAAACATGAAGCAAACTTTATAGATTTTGATTTAGCTACGTTGTTTTTCGTCAAGATTGTGTATACGTAGTGCCAACGCTACGCGCGCATTGGTGTACCTAATTGTGGACTAATAATTCTTTTGTGTTCATAAGAAGTGTTTGTTTTGCTGTGCACTTGTGTTTGTAGTCCGCCTCTTGACTTGGACTACTTTAAGACAATACATGGTAGACCTCGTATTGTTTTGCCATGTCAGAAACCGATATTATGCGACACAGCAGATTGCGTGAAGTTAGGGCTGGCCCATCGCTTAGCAGCTAGGTGCGCACCATAATGAATTATTGTGGCATCATTGCTTCATAATTAATATACTACTGCACACCTATTTCTGGGGAGATTGAACAATCATTTGAATTACTTTTATTTCCCAGCTCGATTCAGATGATGATTGCTGTAATAATGGCAAGTCAAAAGCATAACTAAAAGATCTGCTAATAGCTTTTCATATAAAGTTGCAAATCTAGCTGACAAACTTGGTATAGAAGAAATGATGAGAAGAAGTAATTTTATGGACTTCTTCTTAACCTTGTTTTCCACTTTTGTCGTGGAAAGGAATTACTGATAGGATTAGGTCCTGAATGCACTTCATGCAAGTATTTCCTCTGAACTTGATCACCTTCTTCAAATGACTGAAGATTCACCAAATAAAAGAGTATAAGAAAAACAACAAGCTGAAGCATAAGGTGCTGGTGAATATTTCACTGTGACAACAAGAGTAGAAACTACTTACTGCACTGACCTTGACTTTAGTATTTGATGACTTCGCTCTGGTCATTCCGGTATCTGAAAAACAAACCCATCAATTTTAAGATGACATATTATTATTGTAGAAAGAGATCGGAGGGAGAGAAAGATAGAAAGAGAGCAAAAACCTTCAAACTTTCTGATGGCCAAACTGGAATGAGTGAGGAGGTGGGAGAAGGAGACTAGTAGTAGAATGAAAAGAAAAGACGAGGGAAAATTCATGGCTTTGTATCATGAGGAAGACCATGAACGTGCATAAGAGATAAGGATATAGCTCTTAATGGAGAGAGCAGGGGACTCTAAGTGACAAGGATAGGTTTTGAAGACACTACACAGATAAGAAAGGATTGGCTTTTCAACGCAAGAAGAGTAAGACAATGGATGAAGTCAAGTAAGAGATGCTCTCTTCTGTGCATAGCTCTAGTCCTTACCCGTGGATGGCCAAATAAAAGAAGTCAAGGGACTGCCGATCGAGGACCAATATATATATATATATATGCACTAATCACTCAAATCAACATATATGCTTTGCTATTCATATTTCCTTTGAAGAAAAAACAAAGGGTGGCCGGGAGGTGTTATTGGAAGGGGGAGGACCTTAGATCATGAAGATTTTACACTCGTATGAGGGAAATTCTTCTTCCAGCCCCTTTTCCGTTGAGAGGAGAAGAACCTCACTCAAACTCAAAGCTTGAATCAAAAGACATTTAAATAAGACCAAAAAGAAGGAACATAATCAAAATATAATTACAAAGTTGAGTAATAAACTCAACTAAATTTTTCTAAAAAAATAAAATTCAAGAATGATAAAATCTAATTTAAATTTGGGACAAGACGTTTTGAATTGAAATGCGATATTCTAACTAGTTTGAGTAAGCCTAATGAAAACAAATAAGTATGTAAATAAGATATTTAACAATTAAAATAAAAATAAATATATTTATTTAAAAATTTAAAAACTATATCATAATAATTTTTTATTGGTTTGGGTTTAAAAAATATTAACTAATTTTCAAGAAATAGTATAAAGTTATCAAAACATTAAATGGAAAACTATAATGAAGTTTCAACTAATGTGTGCTCTTAAAAATTAAACTTGTTAAGAATCATTTAATATTTTAATCATTTCTATTTTCTTTTATTTTAAATAGAATATATAACAATTCTTAAAATTCACCATATAAAAGAACAAATATTTGATAGATTAAATTAACATCATTAATTTCTATTTGAATATAGGATTTTTATTTATATTATTAACTCGTAAATAGAGTCCAATAAATATATTTAAATAATATCAAATGGACTTCCTAAAGACACTTATCAACTTTTGCCAAAAGAAAACATGTGGGGATCAATATTGAATAAATTAAACATAATTATAAACATATATTTCCTTGGAAAACTAAAAATAATATCATAAGTAAGTGACTTTTAAAAATAAGAATTAATTTTCCAAAAATTATGTAGAACAAAATTATTGAAGAGGTAAATAACGAAAAATACATTAAAAAATGGAGGGTTCATATTGAATAAATTGAAAGTTAAGAAATTGGAACGAAGAAAACCTAAAAGCTAAAAGGACCACATTTTAAATAAAATTAAAAATTAATTCAATTTATCTGATATGTTTTAGACTTTTAATACTTAAAAAATCATATAACGTTTTGAGTTTATATTTAATTAAAAACAATTTTCAATACTATATAAACTTAAGTCAATTTATTTGTTAGATTTTCGAATAACTAACATAACCTAAAAAATATGTTTAGTAAAAATAAAAGAATAATATCCTAAATAATTTTTTAATTTGTTTTTTTTATAGAAAATCAGATTAATTAATTTTTAATATTATAAAAAGATATTTTGGTTTAATAACAAATAATAAAAAGAAAAAAAATTAAAAACATTACAAGTGGGCATGTATCCTAGGCCCATATGTATGGGATTATGTGGTGTTTGATAATGTGATAGCGGTTACTTTTCAAAATACTTTTTGCTTAGAAAAGTATCAAATAATGTTTTTTTATTTTTAAAAATTTATTTTTGACATGAGCACATCAAAACTACTAAAAATACTAAAAAAATTAATTTAAAGCAAAAAATAATTTCAAATTTTGACAAAAGAGAGGTTGAAACTCACTCTCAAACACTCCCTTATTCATACATTGACCATTTTATGTAAGATACAAATTTGAGGATCATATTGTGATTTATATTTCCCCATAGGTTAGGATTGATTTTTTTTTTTGTAACATAAAAAAATGATGTCCAAGTGCTGCTAACATGTTTTAAAACAAAAAGTAGTCTTATGACTCGAGTTATGGATCCTGTTGGGTCTAATAAGACGATTTAGTTTAATTATATGATAAAAGCAACAATGGTAAATATACTAAATCTAAAAAAACAAGAGTGATAATGATGAATTGTAGAAAAAGAATGCTTGCCAAAAGAAAAAATGAATGTTTGCTAAAATTCATAAAAATATTAAATTGGACTAATTATTGATTTGTTGATAATTGTTGGGTTGTGAGGTTATTTCTGTGATAGAGTAAAGGTAAGTTGATGAAGAAAATTAAGGGTTTTAAAGGCCTTTATGTTTCGGCCAAATAGGGAGAATCTAAGAGAGAGTACTTCAAGTGTGATTATATACATACATGTTGATAATTGATGACAATAAATATAGTTATAATGAGTTTTGATGAAATTAATGTTTAAAAGTTACTTTAAGTTGAAAGTGCTTAAATGTATGCCTATGATTAGTATGGGATAAGTTATACCGTGTGGTGTGAGTATGAAAGCATGTTAAGTTGAGAAGGGAATTTAGGAAGAATGCATAGTAAATAGGAGATAATGTTTAGGCTAAATGAAGATTAAGGAAAGTCCTTCAATTGTGTATTTTTGTATGCATGTTTATATTAAATACCTCTTAATGAAGTATGGTAATTTAAAATGAGATTTATATACTTAAAAGTTTATAATGTGAATGGAGAAAACTTTAAAATATTATGAAGATGGGAAATCATGTAATCTAGTTAAAAAAATATTGAAATGAATGTCAATAGACTAATGCCAGGGTTTCGGCTAAACGAGGAAAAAGAAAAGAGCCTTATGTGAGTATATCAATTTGTGTACGCATATGTAATTGGGGAAAATATGAACATATATTTACATGTCTTGTTATGTAAAAAGTTGTTGATGGGATGATGTGAAAATTTAAAATAATAATAGTGGTGTATTACTTGATTAAGTATATATTGGTATGCATTAGCGTGTTTAGAATTTTGAGATTTTGTATGTAAACGTGAGAAAATTTATATCAAAACTCTAAAAAAGATGAGGTAAATAATAATTATTGATTTGAGATGTATTAAATATGAAATTGAAATTTTAGAATTTTGTATGGTATGGAGATGTATATAATTGAATTTCCAAATTAGTAGGAGATAAACACTAATGGTTATTATTATTAATTGGGAGTTGTAGGAAAAACATACAAAATTGGTACATGACTCATCGGGAGTAAGATAGCAGGAGTAAAGGTAAGGGAATTGACCTTCCCTTGCATTTTATTTATTTATCCATTCATGTTTATAAATATATATTTACAATGGAATGCAAGTAATATTGCATATTATTAATTTAAAGCTTAAGCTTTCAAGGTAGAAGTTGATATGTGGTTGAAATAAATTATATTGGCAAAAACATGTAATATGTTATAAAGTGTGATGAATGAAATAGTGGTAAAATGGTCATAATTTATTATTAACTACAACGATGAAATTCTATGTATGATTTATTAGTAATCATAATGATGATAATCGTGTGAGACTATGTTTAATAACGGTGGCAATAACAAATGTATGAAATATAAACGTTGAGAACAATAAAATAACTAACGTGTAAGATATTGACTGGGGAATGGATAATATCGTGAGATGGGTGTTTGACACCTTGATGCTTTGATTTGACAAAATTATTAAAGCAAGTAACTATGATTGTTTGAAATGAAATAGGCTACAATATCATATAAAAATGAGCGGTGAAACTAGTAACCCGGTGATGGGGCTAGTGCCCGGTAATGGGTGGTGGAACTAGTTATTCGGTGACAGGGCTAGTGCTCGGTAATGGACAATGAAACTAGTTATTTGGTGATGGGGCTAGTGTGTTGTAATGTCACGGTCACACAAATTAATTACCCTAACTTAAACAAACAAGATAGTAAAGAGCAAGTAAAGGGTCGATCCCACGAGAAAGATCTAGTTCAAGTCTTTATGCTAGATGATTCAAAGTTGGGGGGTTTTGAGGTTATCTAGGTTATACTATGGGAAACAAAATAAAATAATCAAGCTAAATTAAATAAATCCGAAACTTATCAAGAGAGAAACCTTGGTCTCAAGCAAATGTCCACCTACATAAATCAAAACTGATCATTGAAATGATACGTCAATTTATATTCTGAATATTTATCTTTCCTTAACATTAGTCAATTAATCGATCTGCAGTGTAACTAACCCTAACCCTAACCCTAACCATTAAACAACCATAGTGTCTGCACTAGTAATTAAATTCAATAACAGCCTTAAGAACTAGATAGGTTGATAAATTTAAACAACATAGCTGTTTGTAGTCTATATTTGATTTAATTGAATATTTTCTCTAAGATTAACAACATAGATCCGCCATAATTATTAAATTTAGTCGCTTCACAAGTTTAAATATCACAACTCCGGTTTTGATAGCAAACTTAGCAATAGATTGATTTAGAATAATAATTTAGAGTCTGCTATAACAATCAAACTAAACAATTATACGAAATAAGCATAACAAAACATTTATATTTATCATATAAACTGAAAAGAAAAGATATAATAGATCTCACAGTTTTTGAAATATGAAGGTTTCTATATTTTTTCAACCAAGAAAAATAACTTAGCCTTGTATGTTTATAAAAAAAAATAATGAATGCAACAGATGAGAACATAATTTTGGGTATAGGAGAAAAGGATGAAGTATTCTTTTTCTTTTTGTCTACCTCCTATCTTTCTTTCTCTCTTTCTTTTTATTTGATAGGAAAACCATAATCCCCACATCCCTCCAATTTATTTGTATCATTCCAAAAAAAAAAAATAGTCATTTCCAAAGTAAACAATCTATATTTAAGTAAGTTGGACTTGTTTCTTCACAAAACCTGTATGCTGGCAGAATTTTTAGGTTGTTTTAAAAAAATCACATCTCTCTCATATGAGCTCTTTTTCTGCTAAAAGGTTAGTAGGTTGATAGGTCTTTGAGTCAAGAATCCGACAAAATTGAGTTTGCATCAAATAGACTTCTCTAACTCAAGATATTCAAATTGGAATAGTCAAGGGTCAAAACTAGTAGAATGCGAGACTTGTCTTTGAAGGCTGCGATTTCCATCCCTTTTTATTTTTTTTATTTTTCTTGTCATATATGTATAGAAAGGTATGAATGTTAGCTTTCTAATTCCACTGGAATCACTTCATTTCCACTTCTATAACTGAAGTTCTGTATAAAACACCAATCAGAGGTCAAATCTGTCAATATTTGATACGAGTTGGAACATGGTCTGAATTTTATCTTCAATTTATTCCTTTTTGAATCTCACATCTAAAAGTGTCTTCAGAACATAAAACATGAACAAAATATTAGGCAAATATAATTAAAACTATCAAATAACATGGTTGTATCAAATATCCACACATTTAGGTCTTGCTTGTTCTCAAGAAAGGAAAGATAAAATCAAACTTAAAGAAGTCCAAAGAGTAAACAAATGAATAAATAAAATAACTATGACTAATCTCTTAATCTCCTATCAATGTTCAAGAGTACATGCATTATAAACAAAATACAATCAAGAAGGATAAAAATATAAATTTTAATGAATTTATTTACATGTGAACTTCAAAACTCAATTAATAATTGAGATTTAAATAAAATCTATGGCATGCTAAAGTGATAGGTCCTCTCATTGATATATACTCCAACACTCATGTATTTAGGGCTTATGTGTTTAAATCTCTCTAACTCCATCAATGAATATGTTCTACCATAAGCTTGCTCTTCAATCTTATCTCTATTACCAAAATATTACAAGCAAAACATGAATTAAAAGGTCTTAACTTTTCGGTTGTAATGAGGTTAAGGTTAATATGAGGTAAAAAAAAAGGAAAAGAAAAGGTTAAAATCAAAGGAAGTGGACTATTCTATAAAATTAAATTTTAAAACATGATATCTCATCAAAGCACACAAATTCACCATCTTTAAGCACCAATACTTAATTTCTTTTGATTTCAAGCTCCATCAACATAAAACTTTCAGAACACAATGGAACAACTTTTCTTTTCTTTTTCTCTTTTTTTTAGGATGGTCTACCTTTGGCAACTTTGCTCATTTTTTTTATCAAGTTTTACTTTTTCACATAATTTTCAACCATAATCTTATAAGATATCAACAAGTATATGCTCTATTAATCCTTGGTTAAAAGAAAAGGAAAACATATAAAAAGTTAAAGCTTATAACATGGGTAAAGCAAAGAAAAGATAAACAAGCTCAAAAGAACTCACTATGG
>Ga0307517_10015489_pt1 | contig 10125 bp, 8 predicted proteins | sample 23_EM_MG_FD_194515 | JGI IMG/M metagenome (GOLD analysis project Ga0307517, IMG submission 194515) | Populus trichocarpa ectomycorrhiza microbial communities from riparian zone in the Pacific Northwest, United States - 23_EM | ecosystem: Host-associated > Plants > Roots > Unclassified | place...
AGAAATTCCTGGCTTCTCGTGTTGCTTGGCTACCATAAGTTCTTCACCCCTGTCCCACTATTCTCTCACCAGAACTATTTACAGATTGTAAGCTCATCCTGGTCGATTCAAACTCGGTCGTTTGCGCTTCTATCCAGTTCAGTGGGGTGCCGCTTCCGAGTCGTCGCATCTTGAACCCTATATGTATCAACCGGCCTCACAATCCACGCCTCCTTCCGGTAATCGGCAATACCCAAAAGTGGCTGTTGACCTCATGTTTGGAATCGATTTCACAAGTTATGTTGCCATTCCTCAGAGCTTTTGGTTATAGGGACCATTCCCTGAATTGAAGAATGGCCCAGACAAAATGTTTTCGCCGCCTTTCGGCGTGCTCTTTCGCGTCGATGGGCCTTTTCCTATCACTTTTCCATCATCAGATCGCACCATATTGGTGGAACGTGCCTTCTGTCTGCGTCGTATTTCGAGAAGACACGGAGGGTTTTCGTCTTAATTTCGGGTAAGAATTTCTTTTTTTCTATACTTCAGGCTTCCAGGCGATCTAGTCACGATATACACATTGTGGAAGGTGAATTGAACTTTTGGGTGGTGCCAGGTTTCATGGGCTGAAATATATCTACAACATATCAAACGACGAGAGCGAACAGCTGAGAAACGTTTGAGGCGGCTGGTTTTTGAACACGGTCGAGTTGCTCCAAGTTTGGCCAGCCGTCAGTTGTGAAAACATTATTGAATTTGCGTGAATTAATGTACATAAACAGGTAACTAAAACGATACCGATGCGACGGGAGTCCGTTTGCGCGGATGAACCCAGTTCGAAGTTCGAGGGAAAGTAGAAAGCCATGCATTCATATCTCGTGATGATACCCATCTATCCGTCGACTTTTGAACGAAATTGCAAGGTTACTATGGATACGACGGTGTTTCCCCTCTAGGGCCTTTCTGTAATTTCTGGCTTGTTGAATTGGTGATACGACCAGTGATATTTTTCGTGTTCCTTGTCGATTTGGTATTTTTCCCTGCCCTTTTTCTCTGTCAAAATCAGCCAGAAAAATTTTGCTTCCCTCTTGCAACACCGATTGGCAATTGGCTTTTACTTACTCTGATCTATCATGTGTCAACATGACGACATACGGAAACGTCATATAACGTCATATTCATTGCCTTACATAATATCCGGCCCAGCAATCTTCCTTGTGGCCGGAGGTCTCACCGGCACTCGACTCTACTGGAAGCGAAGCTACATAGCCCGTCCGACTGAGTTTACTTGGCCAGGGAATGCATACTTTGTCTGTTCTCGGGTTCCTCCTGTGCGCTGGATGGCGGATAGAGTGTTTCGACAGGTCTTGGCTGAGACGAGTCAGTGATGGATACGGAGATAGGTGTCGAGGACTCTTGCGAGGACTGGCTGCGCGAACCTATATATGTGAGTCCTACGCGGCCGGTATACTGTATAGTGGAACAGGAGTCAAACACACGATCTAGCCTGAGGGGTGCCATAAGTGGCGGCATCGCCTCCTGCTGGCCGTCGGGCGGAGTGTTGAGAAGTAAACTCGATGGTGAGGAATGGTGCTGCTAGCGCGTAAGGGTTAATTAGCGCTGAAATATGGGTTCTTACGATCAAGTCTAGAGGTGCGATAAGTGGGCCGTAGTTCCCTTCGTCTGGGCGTCAGTCGATTTGAGTGGCGAGATTCCTTTCAAAGTCTATATTTGCCGTACTTACTGTGAGGCCCCAGGTGCATCCATAGCATTTCTGCACCACTGTTGAATTGAGTGTCAAGGATCGTACTTGGAACATTCCCTTCAAACTCTATGAATGGCCAATGTCGAGGGTCGTGATCAGCCAAATCATTCGGCGTTGGGAGGAGACCACATTTTAAATGGAAGTTATGTCCAACAAATGACGAAGAGTTGTAGTACGCGTCGGCGATGGGGATCGTCCAAGTTTCTGACGGACTACAGTACAGCTGAATCAATGGGAAGAAAGCCTTCCATCGCCGATTTTGTCTGAAAACGACACTAGAGAAGGCCATTTGGGCATCCGACTCATCAGTTACCGCAAGATGCGACGCGTTCATAATTCCATTGGGAAGATGAGGATCCGGATCGCCACGTAGAAGAAGGAGCGGAGATGGGACTATGACTTCAAATTATGGTTAAAGGGGTGGCAATTACGCGAAAGGGCAGGGAATACCTGGGGTTTCTCTCTCTATGAACTGCAACGAACAAACGGGCAGTGATGTTCATTCTCCAAACACCCGATATTTGGTACGCACTGATTGTATTTTTATTTACCGAAGAACTCCTCCATCTTCACCTCGCAGCCATGCCGTGGAGTATCCCTCTTCGATGCGCGTAAGTGCAAATCACGGTCAACAAGTTCGAAATATACTTCAATTAGCAGCCTACTGGATCTGATGTATACACGTCACATGTAGTCAGTGATGAAGGCAGCGACGTCAAAGGGGCGACACAAAATTTTATAAGGGTTTGGCGGATGCTACTACGAAGCACTTCAGTATCGCGTCTCCTGATGTTTCATAACCACTTACCCAGCTCACTTTCACCGTAGAACATCTCTACGCGCCGCCTTCACCCCATTTGCGCGCAAATCTTCTTTCTTGTCGATGTTCGTTCCCATCGTCCCATAAGTGCCGAACTCGGCACTGAATCGTGGCCTTGTCCTGCGTCTTTTATTCCCTCATCCTGTTCTCCGCGGTGGCCGACCCCTTTTTCTCAGAGAAGCCATATAAACTGCCCGGAATGTACGTCACGGCTGGAGTGGGTCGATTCAAGCGGACTTGAGGCTGTCCCAGACCATGAAGAATACACGGATAAAAATGTCTGGTCCATAGCAGATTCGAGATGAGCCTTTGAGCAGAGTTTGGAGACTTGGAGAAGGGACAGGCGGAGGGAGGAGAGACGGCAAGGGGGAATGGCGCGGGGAAACGCGGGGAAACGGAAAGGGCTTTGTCATCTAGGTACTGACATGGGGCAATGAGGAATCCGGCTTGTCTCGACGAAGATGCAAGGACCTCGAACTGCAGGCGACATAACCCAGCGTATTCATTATCATCTAAGGAAACCATACCAACTCCAATCATCCAATATGAATAGACAGGTTACATCGCGATCACTCATGACTTGTGAGAGGTGGCGATTTACCGCCGCCGCAGCCACCGATCTTGACGATGACCAAAGGACTCGAGAGCCGATGACCTGAAATCAGAAATTTTGTTGAGTAAAATGATGCGTATTCAATAGCGGGATATCGTTAGCTAACCTGAAGTCGAACCCCCTCTTTGCATCGTGCTCTTCGTCCCGTTCCAAAACTACCGTGTTGTAAGACTGCTATTCATCGTCGTCGAACTCAATACCTCTCCACCTTCTTCTCTCCATCCGGCTTCAGTGAGCTGTAATATGGCGGGGTTATTGACGTTCTCTGGTCAGCGTTCAGACGCATAAAGACTTGGTGATTCAAGGTGTTATCAAAGTGTCCGTATTCTTGTCGTCGGCTCGAGCGTTGAAGATAATGGCTATTCAATATTCAGGGGGCGAGTAAGTTATCAATTGGATTTTCTATTAGGCTTGACTAACCGCTATTCATCGCCATTAAGAATGTAAGCTTTAAGATCCACCCTTTGTAGTGCTCGTCACGGGGGTCGTGTGCGCCAGGTCGAGATCCGAGTCGCGTATCTCTCGGTGGGCATAAGCACAGAGTTTATCGCTGCTCCTGGAATGTGCAAGGTTGTCGCCATTGTAGCCCACATCGCGATTCGCCATGATGGTTGAAAAAGTGGACCATGTAAATTCAGGCCGCGCTTTGTCAGCCGTTGCCTTGGCCTTGAACTGTGGGAACATTGATGGGAGCGATTTTTCGTGGCTCTCAATGACAACGGGCCATTTCCCTCATACGAAGGCGGGTCGGTCGCCCTACATCCACCATTAAAAGCCCCCAGCTCTTCAAATCATACAACAGCCCCCTCATTTTCCTCATCAACGAGGGTTTTCTTTCGGGCGAAGATGATTTTCATGGTGGAATACGCCCCTTGTACACCGCACCATGTCTTGCATGGAGTGTCTCCTGGAAGCGCCTTTTTAGTTGGATAATCTCTGCATCTGAACATTTGAAATTTCCTTCTCTGTCGCTTTTCCCTGAACTCATGAAATCGGCGTCAGCTCTCAGCGGAATGATCGATTTTCTATCAAGCCGCCGTATTACTATCTGGAGCTGATATTCTGATAAGATGGTTCATTGAACCTAAACCTCTGACAGGAACTCATGCAACTTCAGGCGCTAGATTCTCCATTCCACTTATGTTTCGTCTCCTGTGGTTTCGACCATTCCGCTACAACCACAAAATCCTATTGTGAGTCCCGCTCAATTTTTTCATTCATTCCACAACCGACAGGCTATTTCACAGAATGGAGATCATGTGACTCTCAGTTAACTGGCACAGCTCGCAATACGCCCTACTCGCCATTGGATTCATCACGATCTTCACCACGTTATTGTGCACATATCTCCACTTCGGCCCCTCGGAACTGAGTAACCCTCCAGATCTTTCATACAGAGAAGAACGTGGATTGGTACATTCATCAATGCAGGTGGTAGTTCCCGAACCTGATGTAGCGTCTCTACTTTTCGAGGAAGCTAAGTAAATAGCGAGCCAACCCAATTCTCGGTACGTCAAACCTTCCACCATCTAACGCCACGTTGACCTCCCCTTTTAGTTTATTCCTGCCTCGGCTCCTCACCAGTAGTGTCACTAGTGAGCATTTTGCCGTTTTTCTACCCCCAAATTCGTTTTCATAATTCCCCGTAATAGCCATCACGACCGTCAGATACGCTCCCTCCTCGGTCGACTCATTTCTATGCGCATCATGGCCTTCAATCTCCTAACCATCTTACCGAGCTTCGTCCTCGGGCACGAATTCAGCCGCGTATAGGGGGAAGTGAACTCGGGTCCGAAGGAAGAGGACGAGTCACGATGGTGTGGTTGGTAGCGGGAGTTGGAGCACAGGCCTAAGGTGTAACCGCCGGCTGATCAGCATCGTTGACTATGGCTCCGCGTCGCACCGGCCAGACCTTTTGATGCAGGGGTGGTAGCGCGTGATTTGTCGAAGAACTTGGCGCAGAACCAGATGCACTGAGTATTTGGCGGCCAGGAGGTGCAAGAAGATCTCCATGAGTACTTTTTAACGGTATCCTAAGGTGAATATATCAATTTTAGTGTTGATCTTCATCGCGCCGATAGTAACTAATAGTAGACATAGAAAGGGGTAAATACCATGAACCCCTGTTGCAAAAGTCCTACCTCCAATGCACCCGGACCTGTAAATCAAATACCAATCGCTAGATCAGTGTCCGAGCCGGCTGCCGGCGCAGTATCCACATGGTACTCATCACCGGTTATAAATTGACCCATTTTTTGTACTGCGGTACGATATCGCCCCTCATACATCGGACACATCGGGTATGGACATTCGCAGTAAAGCAGAGCTCAACGAGGTATAAATTCCCGTCTAACCATATTTTGAACAACTTATATTTTACGACTACTTATTCAGCTCAATGCACATATCGACGAGGCCCGTGAAAATTTGCGCCTCTTGGAAGAACGACGTAACACCTTCTCAACCGTAAACCGTCTTCCAACCGAAACGTTGACGACGATTTTCGAGGCCCTCCAGGACAATCACGTATTCAATGACCTTTTCCCTCCCGCTACCGAACAGGAGTTGGCCAAGTGGCATTTGTGGATGGTCGTTACCCAAGTTTGCGGGCATTGGCGTAGAATTGCTCTCTCAACCCCCACTCTCTGGAAAAATGTCCACGTGAAACGTGTTTACAAAGCGCTGGATTCAGATATGGAACAGGATGATGGACGGGATTACCACATTCCCATCTTGCTAATTGAGCGCTCCCGACCTGCCTCTCTGAATTTTAGCTGTACCGTGGATGCACTGGAGTGGAACTCATACCCTCCACCGGAGCAACCTGACAGGATTTACAACTCGCTGATGGATAACGTGCACCGTTTGGAAAGCTTCCATTTATCGAGTGGTTCTTACCTCGACCAGACGCTACTAGATATCCTGGATACCCCGCTTCCTCACCTTTCCTCTCTACAATTGCGCGTCGAATATTATCAACCGTTTATACGAGACATCCACACAGGCGCCCTCTTGGAAGCGGGTCCAGAGGATATTGAGCTTCCTAGATTATTTGGGGGCGGACCATCCAATCTACGAAAGCTTTCATTATGGTGCTATACCTCATGGCCATGTAATACGTTCCCAAGGTTAACACACCTTTCTCTGCATGACCGGGGCACCACAACGACGTTGGATCAGTTTCTCGACATTCTCGAAGTGTTACCTGGTTTGGAGATTCTACACCTCGAACGAGCAGGTCCAGTTATCCCACCCGGAACAGTGATTCTTACACAGCGACGGATACAGCTACCCAACTTACGCGAGGCGCGTTTCCTTGTCTTTGAACCGGACCCTATGAACATTCAATACAGAATTCTAGAGTGCGTCACCATGCCCCCTTTCATCGAAATCCTCTTCTCTCTCCCTCAGTCGGACGAAACAGATTTACGAATGATACTTCCTGGATTCCCATTCTGCGACCAGGTAACCGACATCAAAATCATCCCTCCCGACTTAAAAGCATATTCCTGCACCGCTCTTAAGCTTCGGAAAACCCAACTCATCATCCAAACTGGTCCCGTTGCAGTAGCATTATACCTGCCCTATTTTGGGGCACAATTCCCCCGCCTCGCGAGTATCTCCTTCCAAGATCCTTTTCTCTTATTCGACGATGCGAGAGAACTCGCCAATTTCAACAATCTCATCACGATCACGATTAATGGCGGTCAATATTTCCATGATATCCTTCCACTCATCCGCTTACTGAAGGATCAAACTTCTGATGATGTACTTTGCCCACGACTCTCACGGGTAACAATTTATGTGGGTCATATTAAGGAATATTGTTACTCATCGGATGGATCTGAAAGCCTGGCGGGAGAGTTCTTGAAGAACTCACTCAAAGTTTTTCACAGGGAACCAAATAAGGAGTTTGAAGTACTTATCGAGGAAGAGAAAAAGATAGAACCACTGAATGTACGATGGATACACCGTTGATAACTTTTCATTGACAAGCAGTTTTTACCATGTGCTTGCGCTTTTGGGTTTCAGAAGTACTTCGATTCAGATTCTTCACACTTAAAGTTAACGACAAAGCAGTTTGGGGTGTCAAAGTTCGCCCCGGGTAGTCGGGTATGTATACTTTGGAGCGTAAATTACTGTAAATAAGTTGTGTAGGACGACACCACGATAATACTAGAAGGATTTGAATGACTATACCGTGACCGCAAAATCCAGGTTCTTCTGGATGACTACTAAATTTTGAGATCTGCTGTGCTCCTTAGTAGGATCATTTTCGGAGAGTTGCGCTCAACGGGTCCGTCTTTAGAAATCGAACGTTCACAAATTGCGGAGCTGGCGCGATATATAGTAGGGAGTTTGAGGTTCCAGTTTTATATTGACGCGCCACCCTTACCTCTTTGTATCGGTGATTGATGCGAATATACACACCTAGTCTTAACGCGTAATGGATAGGGGCCCTTTTGGCATCATAGGCCCGAAAAGAGTCAAACGATTCAACCCGCTTTGAGGATCGAAAGCTGAAAACCTTCCTAGTCGGGCCGCTAAATCCCAACCAACTTGCATGAATAATGATAATCTAGACAGGTGACACAAACGTACAGAGGAAAGAACGTTGACGAGGAACAAGATTATCCGTGGACTTTTTTCGATCCACAATAGCGCCGTTCAGTCTCCATGTCACGCATTTTTCGCGTTTGGACAAATTTTGCAACAATATTAACACGTCTGAGAAGGTCCAGCCAATTTTGGGGAAAGTCAAATGCTTTCGAAAAGAGAAGAGGAAGATATCGCGCAGTAGAGTCCCGCGCGAACGCGTAGTTAGGGAACCATATTAGGCGGTTTTTGTGAAGGAGGGAAATAACAGCGGTAGGCACCTGTGTTTCAACAATATGAGATGGTATGGCGCGCGGTTCACCGAAAAAGCGACGGCGCAGTGGAGGACCGCAAAAATATTGGCGCACGAGGGTGCGATTGTTGTTCGTGCAGTCATCATTTCCTGCGGGGAGAGATTATGTAGCGGCAGTCGTTTGGTGATGGTGCAAAGCAGGGGGTTGGGTAATGAGATTGTTGTGAGCGCAGATGATAGGTATCCCTCATTCTTGTTCTCGGGTACCTCGTCGTAGCGGTGGCCGTTTGACTAGTCCTACGACGAGGTATCTCATCCACGGTTCATACCTAACTCTGCCCCCGTTCGCCTACAGCCGATTTCGCTGCCCAGGGAGTTTCCTTCCTGTTGATAAATGGATTATCGCTGATGTTCGATCGCAGACGTCGACCCAAATATCTGGGATAGGCTGGTAACAGTGTGTAAGTTAAATAAGCGCTGTCGATCAATCTTTGGCGGAATCGCTTACTATTTCTCGTCGCGAGCGCGTGAGATAGAACATCCAGACGGCCGGTTACTGTCCGATTCCCGAGTTCACGAGAAGATCAAGTTCATGGTGATTCATGGAAACCCCGTTATCATCTCTGACCACACCGTTTGGTCGTTCTTTTTCTCGAGTTCAGTAAGGAACGAGGGAGAAAGAAGAAAAGGCGCGGCGAGATCTATGATCGAGAACCAATACGAGCAAAGGTCAGAACCTCCGGGTCTTTGGGTCATCGAAGGGTATGTATGCGGGCAACTGAAAATTGCTTCAGAGGTTGTTTGAATGAGAACAGAAAACATACAATGCACTGTGGGAGATGCCAATCGTAGCGAAGGGAGGAGAGAACGCCAGGGATGTAAACGTACCCTTAGCACTGGGGAGTGCGTCGAGAATCGAAAATTCGAGTGCGGCGGAATGAGAAAGTCATGGAAAGCCGCAGCGTAGCCCTCGGAGTTCCTTGAGTGCGATTGAGGTTGACCGGTCTGGAGGACTGCAGAACCGTTTGTTAACGAGGCTGCGATGTAGTGATGTGGCATTCATTTTTCGCTGCGGCGAGATGATAAGTCATTTGGGCAGTGGCCATAGTTGCGGTTAATCCCGTCGACGTTTCGTACTCACTTGTCTTAGAACCGGCGTCGCTTCTCAGCGAAGAACCTCCTTGTCGATAATGCGATTGCCCTTGTCGCTGAACTTCGATTGCAGCCGACTACATGGGATAGGATAGTAATGGCGAGTGAGTGCTTTTATAGATCCTAGTGGGTGCACCGTTGGTGGTTGTTGTCCAATTCTGAGTTGAGGGAAGACCAAGTTCAAGTTCCATCAAGGCGGATTCTTTATGTAAACAACTACAAAGAAACGATGACCTAAATCCGGCAACTAAGTCCGTTTATTTTTGATCAAGCTACATCCCCTCTCTGCCTTATCTATCCACACCACGGCTACCTTACAACATCGGTCGTAGATCCTCCACCTGATCCGAATTTTCAGGGATGCCTCATATTTGTCGTGCCGCCTAGTAATCCCACTCACTACATCACAAACAGAGGGCTTCCAGGGCGACACTGCCACGCCCCAGCCATATCGTTGGTCACTGCATCCCAAAACCCACCCACCTGTACTTAGAACATACTTCAACTACTCCTGAACCACCCCGTCCTCACCGATATTCCTGGCATATACAACACTCCACGCTTCCCTCTTCCGTTCCCATGTATTCAGATTTCCCATTCCGCGATTTCCAAACTCACTAGTCTTAGTGAAGGTCCATAGTCACTCGAGCGGGAAACGCCTATTCAATGGCTTGTACCCCAATATAATATAATGGTGTATTTTTTTTTTCTGTAGGTTACCCATCAATACGACCACCGCCGACCGGATATTGAAATTTACAAGAAATTTATTGATCCTGCCAAAATTTGTATAAGTAGACATATGGGAACAAACCAGATTATTAGCGAATCCCTGCCATACCGATAGCGACCTATAACGTAATGGAGAGGATGGGAGGGAAGGAGGGAGGGGATATGGCAGGGAGTTCCAGGAGCGAGTTGACATCCATCCGAGTCCTTGGGAAAAGCCA
>Ga0307517_10015490_pt1 | contig 10124 bp, 12 predicted proteins | sample 23_EM_MG_FD_194515 | JGI IMG/M metagenome (GOLD analysis project Ga0307517, IMG submission 194515) | Populus trichocarpa ectomycorrhiza microbial communities from riparian zone in the Pacific Northwest, United States - 23_EM | ecosystem: Host-associated > Plants > Roots > Unclassified | place...
TCGTCCATTTACACCAGAGGCAAATGGGAACGTAAAAGTTGGCTGAGCAGCAATTGTCGCAGAAGAACAGTGGTCGATCAGAAGGTACCAGCCGAAGCACGGGAACGGAGTGGTACTTGCGGACCCTCTGCAAAATAAGATAATCAGAAACCAGAACCTAGAGACACCCTGTAAAAACAGATCGCACTCACTGGTGACCGTCGATTCCACTCTCTGTGCAAGTACCTCGTCTGCGAAACACCCCAAGGTCCGCCGGCGCAAAATTCGACGGACAGGAAAGCACCCCCCATGGCCGAGGAGATGGTGGTACACGTCAGAGGTGCGGCCCAAGTGGCTCAAAGAGATACTTGGCAACGTGGGTGAAGTGAGGGACCAGGCAGGAATTACGGTTAACCGAAAAGCGGGGGGTGGTAACATGAGGCAGGAAATGAACTGTATTGTGAATTAACGTTAACCCAAAGTCGGCGAACAAAGTCCAATTAAATGCAGCGTAGCAACTCGTGGATGTGGCATGGCAACTGCGATGGGTGAGTGTCGTCGTTTCATCTCCCTTATCTGTTATCTAGACCTCTCCCTCGAAGCGGCCAATTGACGCCCATTAATGGAGCAAAATAGAAAGGCTCGTGAGGTTCTTACAATGATAATTGAAGCTGGAAAAGGCTGATGTGCGTTCATGACATGCCCACCAACGAGGTGAGGTGGATGGTGTTGATTGATCCGAAGCAGCGTGTCGAACGAGTGGCATCAGTGTTTACAGCATAGAAAGACGGGACTAGAAATCGGCGAACAGACAAGAGCCGTTGCATCAGAACGTTCGTCATATCATAGTCATGTTGCCTGGTGAAGTGACGACGGTGGCCCAAGACACAGCGCGTGTAGCAACAGGTGATGCCGATCCAGTGCCGACCCCGCGTCGACCGGTCCTTCGTCGGTGAGGAGCTTTCGCCAAATGCCCAGGATCGGCTCGACAGATCCCGGCCCTTGGAATGAAAACGTAAGTATTTGTCGTCTTGGGAGTCATCCTCGTAGATGGTCGTCGTGAGGATTGGGCGCCGCTCCGGCACGTGCCATGATTTTCCGTTTTTGTCACTACCGTCCCGCAACAGCTCGCACTTCCCCCCAGCCCCCCTCAACAAACAATTGAGCCTTTTCGACTGGGTTCCGGATCCCACGAAACCGCTGGCTTGCCCTCGACCCAGCTCAGATGCCGTTTTTCGCCTCGGGGAGGTGAGCAACCACCGTTTTATTTGAATCACACGGCGTGCTGGGCAAAGCTAAAACACGACCATTGTCACTTCCCTTGGGGCTTGTCCCAATTTCCGTGATTCGGGACGGTGGCTCTGGGACCGGCTCTTGGGGCACGCTTCACCCATGTACGTGTTTGCAGCACCGACCCACGGCCTACCCAGGGTCGTGACCCGCCAGGCGAACCGAAGCACTATCGTCCCTCCGCTGAAAGGTGCCGGCGTGATCCGCTACGAGCCCCTTACATGGCTTTGGCCCTTTATTGGGCAATGGGCTCTTTATCCCGCGGGCCATGCTGGCCCATACGCTGTCTGTCCATGTCATCTGGTGAACACGGTCGCGTATCCGACTCAGAAAAGAGTGTGCTGTTTCAGCACGGACCTGGTGGCTCCTCCCACCCGCCATGTCTTTCAAGAGTGCAGCCATCGTGGTATATATAATCAGCAAAGGCCTGTTCCTTGTACCCCACTACTAACCGCCACTTCCGACCTCCATTGCACCCGCCGTCATGCCATCGGTTAACCGGCCGCTCAAGAGGGAAATTTCTCGGCTGGTCAGTCGTTCTCCTATCCGCTCGGCGGGTGTATCACCTCAATCTCACCGTTTTGTTTAGGGCCCGATTTCCCCAGAGGTGGATTCGATCCTGAACAATATGTATGAAGTCCTGGACGACCCCACCTACGATGGAGATCCCGTAGAAACACTCCTCCGTATCGATGAGATATTGGGAGAGCACGATTCAAGATGCAAATTTGAACAGCACCCTATCCTAGAGGAGACAGAACCGGATCCAGGCTTGTTCCCAGAGGATACTGGTTTCGACATCACAGCTCTCTATACCCCAGAAGCTCTTAACGCCGAGCCGTTCAATTCTTTCAACAGCAGCGCGTACCTACAACGCATGATGGTGAGCGAATCCAACTACTTGGTGCCACTGATTTCCTCCCTGACCCCATATACAGCACGGCGGCCCAGCATCTCGCAAATTGGCGCAGGAGCCGAGTTTCTCTGCGGTCCTGAAGCGGGTGGAAAGTTTTCTCGCCAAGTCCCCAGACTTGGGTGTGGAGGCGGTTGCGGGAGGGTCCGAGGATAAGCCCAGATGGGTGAGACGCAAGTTGGAACCTACCAAAAAGAAGGTCGACCGCAAACCGAAACGTCTGGGCCCGCAGGGGACATGGGTGAACGATCCAGATGACGAGGGGGATCGGACCCAAACTGCTGTGCAGAGGAGGAGTACCATTACTTTGCTTCAGCGTCAGAGTACTCTGACAGAATAGATTCCCTCTTTCCCTTCACCCCTGTCAACGCGTTTTCCGTCCAGTACGGCGCTGTAAAGCGTACTTCAGGTGTTAAACGCGGGTGGCCAAACAGGACTCATGCTTTCGTTGGCTGGTAGCAGTAACTGTTTCTAGGTGACGTTAACATCACTGACAGGTGTCTGCCAGACCTGAGACTCCCAGGTGGATCTCCGTACTCGCGCTCCAGTAGCCCAGCGGGAAGTACCATGATGCGAATCGCAGACGATACTGTATACTGCCTGAGATGCCCCACTCTTATCAAAGCGACTTGTAGGCCGCCGCGGAGGTGATTGACGTGCGTCGCTCTACATTGATCATCCAACGATGAGAAATACCTGGCTCACCCAACCCTCACCGTGAACTAACGGTTTGGTAGCTGCAGCGACGCCGGGCCGATGAGTGGGCCCTCATCCATCTAAATTGCATTTTCCTGGATGCCTATTGGTTCGCGAGCTTCGGCGGTATCACACGACTCTGCCGTGAATTCTCCCAGGTTCCCGCACGGCCACCGAACCCCTAGCGTAAAATGCGCTGTGTTCCAAACGGCCGAGTATAATCACCGCCTTTTCTCACCTTGGTGTCCTCGCGTGCATCAACGAAAGGACTTTCTTCTCCCTTCATTTGCATTTGATACCAAGGAAGGCTAGGAAACGCTATGAGCGTGGGATTCCTTTGATGCTGGCAGATGCCGGATAAGATCTCTCGAACCTAAGCGGCCGCCTTACCCGACACCGGCAATTAACTCACCCAGGGCCTGGACTCTGCGGGACTCCCCGCCTTCATCTCACGTGCTAGTCATGCCGCTCCCCGATGTGACGATCCAACTGCCGTTAAGATCCGTACATCTCCATCGCTGGCAATCTGAGTCAATGTTGACATTCATAAGATTCGGGCAGCTCCAAGTCTTCGAGCGGTTTGCTGGAAGAGTTGAACCCAGCAACCAACGCTGAGGCATAGTTTGGGTTTATAACCACTTACGCAAACAGGGTTCTAAATCCACGAAGGGTGCACAGCCACTGATTGATCGCCCGGACCGAGGAGCCGCCTACGGTGCCTCACCGGCACGTCCAGTCCCCACTTTAGGGCCGGGTGGACTTCTCCCTTCCCTTTACGTCGACGAATCTCCACAAATTCATCATCTCCTTCCCGGATGTCCTGGTAAGAGCGAAGGTGCAGTCTTCTTTTGCACAAGCATCGGTAAGTCCGCTACGGCCTCTGGAAGGCCACTCTTCGTCCATATTATATAACCTCTTGGATGAGCGAGCTAACGTCCTGTGCTTTTCCCTTTTCACGCGCCACTCGCGTTTTTCAGATCAACTCACTGGGAGATCTTCGGGCACCCACCTGACTCGCTTTAAGCCTCTCTTCGTGTGCCTGCATCTTCCACGCCTTCGCCCCTGGAGGCACGACGATCCCACACACTTCCTGAATCATCTGCCAACTCACCCCGACTCCTCACTGGGCGCTCGACAGTGCCTTTACCCCAGGATCTCGTTGATCAGAGGCTTCCAGACGACACCGACAGTGTACTCGTACGACATGGACCGTGCTCGTGAGGATGAGTGGCCGGTGCAGCTTCCCACCCTTCCATATCCCCCAGCATCCGCTTCACAACAAACCGACACTTCTCTTCTCGGGAGACCGAAGCAACAGAGGCCAAATACCCCGGCCTATCCCCACCCCCAGTCAGGGAATGGTAATCAGTTACCCCCCATCCGCAATCTGGTACCCAATCTCTGGGAGCCCGGCACATCCAGATCGTCGCAGCAGATCTCCTCAAACGAGATCTCGTCGGACGAAGGTAAAAATGGGTCTTCGGTCTATCGTCTTCACCCCATCGGCCCTGCTTGGAGCGGTGGTTCCATGAACGCGAGTGATAAACCCACCCCTCGTCCTCACCCAGGGATGATTCATCGCGAGAACGGGAGCAACGGAGATGACTCCCCCCAGGCCAATGGGTCCAACAAGCGTCCTCCCTCCTCTCCAATCGAACGAGCGGACCATGTGCGGACCGCATCCTCAAACGGCATCAATTCCGATAGGGGAAACATCAGAGATCCTCAAAAACCATCGCAGACGCAGACCGGAGAAAAAGCAGATGACCGACCTCGCTCCAACTCGGAGGCTACGAAGCCAACGAGTGAATGCCCAGGGAGCGCTTCCCAACCCTCACATCAACAGGAGTTGCTTCGAGATCCTGTAGGCAAGCTCTGGTCCCGAGTGATACACAGATATCTGACACATCTCTTCGCCCTATCTTAGCATTCCGCATTACGGCAACTTTTGACACCTCGACCCATGACCGTCAACGAGTTGCAGCGCGGACGCAGCTGCGGCGCAAGCAAAAGGGTTCTTCGGAGCGGCAGTTGACCCACTCTTATTCATTTTCTGCCAGCTCTATCCCAACTGATCTACGCGTCGTGGCCAGTCATCAGCCATATACTTGTTTCTCTATCTCACCTCTATCATGTGATGGAAACACTGTATCGGCCACGGATTCCATTGTTTCATTATGCAGCATATTGTTCGCATGTTCTTCTCCATATCTTTCTCTCTCGATACGCGACTGTTGTGTTGTTTTTTTATTTTTCCCTTTGCCCGGACATATACAGTACATAGATTATATCCACCTGTTTTTGGGAAAAAAACCCCACGTAATACCCTATTTCAATCCCATTCGACCGTCTCACCGACCCGTGATCTTCGAATCCAGAGAACCCGGTCGGCGATCCGATTGCGGAACTACCCCAAACTCGAAACGCGGCATGAGTGTGATGAGACCTGAGAGTCGGATGGGTTTCTGATCCTGGATGCGATGTACATACATACGTGTGGTGCTGAGAATGCTGGTGTCGCGGTGGTGGAACAGTGCTTGCACGTTTAGATAGAGAATAGAGATAACCCAGAGAAAATACGGTGATGATGGGGGGATTGAGACGATCGCTGCCAGAGCACCACTCAATAGAAGTACAGCGTGTCGTGAATTAAACGAGGGTAGAATGTTCTGATGTTCTACATAAACGGTGTGAACGGCTGTCCCGGCTTATCCCGAAGACTGGAGCGCGCCCTGAAATCCAAATGAAATTCATTCAACCGAGGACAGGGAAACCGGTAAGACGGGCTTACTGTGGCCAACTGCTATACCCCATGGAGGTCGTTTGCGCCTGTTGCTTTTGAAGCGCGATTGAGATTTGCTCGCACTCCAAGCGTTCACAATCCTCAGAAGTGGAGGAGGAAGAAGAAACGGAGGATATATCGGTCCTGGGTGTTGCCTGCCTTCGGTAGGTCGACGAGGTCCGTTGCTCTCGGTCCCGCCAGGGTTCATATCACGGGAGGGCAAAGACAGATCTGTGTCTGATGAGACTACGCTTGGCAACTCGGTGATTGGATCCAAAGTGACCGAACCCCCCGATAGGACGCTTCGGGTAGAGCTCAGTCGGAAATGTACGTCGGTGATTCGGTGTCTGGGCCACGGTGATGGTCAAGCGCCTCAGCGGTACGGCCAGGGTGCTGGCATGTCTACACGGGGAAACACAGCTCATCACGGTGCGCCGCTTCAACGCGAAGGCCACGTTTGAGCGATGACCTGCCCGAGGATGAAGAAGACTCATATTGCCGGACCGAGTGGTGGTATGGGATCGGGAGAGGGGTGCTTACGTAACTCGTGTCTCTCATCCTGGTCTTTCGCTATCGTTCTTCGAGATGCCGCTACCGACGAATGGGGCTTGCGACGCCATATACTCGAAACGTGGCCATGCGCCCTGCGTGATGTGTCTTGGTTTCCCCGGTGTCAACGAACTAACGAACAGTCGCTCCTGGCTGGTGCGGCCCATCCACCGACCGTTTCTTTGACCCTTCACCTGATGCACCGATGGCACACAGTCTTCATCCACGAAACTCTCACCGTGATTTACAGTCCTTTCGTTCGCGTGTTTCCGACCGGCGTTCTACCCGAGTTCTACACAGTCACGATAGAAGACACCGGTGGTATTCCATAGCGTCGGGCTACTGCTCAAAGGATGCAATTGGAGAGTTGACGACTAAAGTGCGCACCTGATTGGCCCATCTGGGTTCTCAGGATGGGTTGGTCCGATCGTTAATGACTGTTTCATCGCTGACAGCGCTGACGTATCAGATGGGCCTGGATGTGTTACACGAAGCTTGGGGGATGTCGGAGGCTGCATTCCTCGTCTCAGGCGCGTGGGTACTAATCCATGCCACGATATCCCCGTTAGACTTTGGCTCGACCGCGGGCACCACGATACTGGGATTGATCGACATCGCTTGGGGGTTAGAAAGCCGGTGTGTGCTTCCGATGCTGAACGTGCCTATAGGGCTCGGATGCTGGGTCGCGGATCCGTGGGCTCGTGGAAATCGCGATGGGCTCTCTTTCGGGGGTGCACATTAAAGGCGGGCCCAGGGAACTAATGACGGGTTTTCCCCCCGAAGTTAACGTTAACTTACGACCGTTCGCGCATTTAAATATTTATGGGTTCGCCCGCGGAAATTTAATTAATTTCTGAGCAAATGTAAGTTGCTCGGGGTAAAGGTCGAAATCCAGGCGATTGTGAGATCGATGATGTCGCACGCACGTGGATTCGCAGCTACAAAAACCTGGGGGAGGTTCAAAGTCTGGGTTTGATTCCCTCTCTTCCTCCAACTACAACCTTCACTCGTCAAGCCTACAGTCATGTCCTTCCCAATCGACCTTAAGCAGCTTAGAAAGTACGTGTCCTCCCGAGGATATGACTGCTCGATTGGGTCCTAATCAGTTGTCGCATAGGGTCTCTCTCGACCCGGCGAGCCCGAAGTTGACGGATGAGCAGAGGAAGGATCTGTTGTTCAACATCCAGCTTTTGCGAGATGCAATCGTTCTCTTCACCGCTTCTGCCTCCGCTCGTGGGGTCAGTGGTCATACTGGTGGCGCTTACGACACCGTCCCGGAAGTCACTCTCTTGCTCTCCCTGTTTGAAAGTTCGGACAAATACGTTAAAATCTTCTTTGACGAAGCCGGTGCGATATCTCTCCGATTGCATTGAGTGAGGATGTATTGAAAATCTTGGTGCCTATCTAGGCCATCGTGTTGCTACCCAGTACCTTCTCTCCGCCCTTGAGGGAGCCATTTCTCCCGAGCACCTTCTCAACTACCGCGCTGCATACTCCAAGCTTCCCGGTCACCCAGAATTGGGCTTGACCCCCGGAGTCAAATTCTCCTCCGGACGTCTTGGACACATGTGGCCCATGGTTAATGGTGTTGCACTGGCCAACCGCGACAAGACCGTTTTTTGCTTGGGTTCCGATGGATCTCAGCAGGAGGGTAACGACGCGGAGGCCGCTAGGCTTGCAGTCGCTCAAAATCTCAACGTCAAACTTCTCATCGACGACAATGACGTTACCATTGCCGGTCACCCTTCGGAATACTTCAAGGGATACGATCTCACCAAGACTCTCGAGGGTCATGGCCTCAAGGTTGTGACCGTCCAAGGAGAGGACATCGATTCCCTCTGGGCCGGTCTCGTCGAGGTCATCAATTATGATGGGCCGGCCGCCGTTGTCGCTAAGCGCATTATGGGTCCCGTGAGTGTCTCTGGAACGTATGAATGCATGCCGCTTACAATATCATTTTTACTCAGGGACTTCCTGATGTCGAGGGTAGCAGCCACGCCCATGATGTCATTCCCGTCAAGTCTGCTCTGAAGTACTTTGAGAAGCGCGGTTGGCAACCCAACGTTGCTGGTGATATCTTGAACAACATCAAACCAAGCGCCTTCCAATATGAGTACCTTGGTTCCTCGAAGGAAGTCGCCGCCAATCGTGCCGTCTTTGGTGAAGCTGTCAACCTCGTCCTCGATAATTTGTCCAAAGAGGAGGCATCCAAAAAAGTCCTGGTAGTTGACAGTAAGTTTGGTACCAGATCGGGAGCTCGTGATTACTTTTTACCATCGTCAACAGGTGACTTGGAGGGTTCGACTGGTTTGAAGGTCATCCATCAGAAACACCCCGAGGTCTTCCTCCCATCCGGTATCATCGAGCGAAGTAACTTCTCTGCTGCTGCCGGTAAGAGTTGGTTCCCCACTCGATGAGAAGGTCACTCAGCGGTGTCTCTAGGATTCGGTTTCGACCCCGAGAAGTTTGGCGTTTTCTCGACTTTCTCTGCGTTCTTGGAGATGATCATCTCTGAGCTCACCATGGCCCGATTGAACAATTGCAACGTGCTCTCCCACTTTTCTCACTCGGGAGGTAAGTCCACTTGGCGTTCGAAGATCAGACTTGGACTCATTGTTGTATCCAGTTGACGAGATGGCTGATAACACTTGCCACTTCGGTATCAACTCGTTCTTCGCTGACAACGGTCTCTCGGATGTCGAGTCGTTCTTGTACTTCCCTGCCGACGCTCTTCAGATGACGAAGGTCGTCCAGAAGGTCTTCTTTCAGCGTGGTGTCCGATTCGTGTGAGTGATACTTTGGGCTCCAAAGTCAGCTGACCTGACATTCACGGTCAGCTTCTCGACCCGTGCCAAGGTTCCGTACATCTTGAAGGCTGATGGGTCCAAATTCTTTGGCGACGGCTACGAGTTCGTGCCCGGAAAGGACGAGACCATCCTCGAGGGTACCGCCGGGTATATCGTAACTTTCGGTGACATGCTGTACAGGTCTTATGACGCTGTATTGCGTCTCCGTCGGGAAGGGCTGGAAGTCGGTTTGATCAACAAGTCGACCTTGAACATCGTGGACGAGGAGACAACCAAGAAGGTTGGATCTTCTCCATTTGTGTTGGTCGTTGAGACCCTCAACCGGAAGACTGGTGTATGTTTTGTCCCTTGTCCACTATCTCGCTGGTTGACGCCCTATCACCTCTAGCTTGGATCCAAGTACGGTACTTGGTTGCTCGAACGTGGGCTGACCCCCAAGTATGCATACATTGGGACGCACAAGGAGGGCTGCGGTGGTCTGCAGGAGCAAGTCCCATTCCAGGGCTTGGATTCTCAATGTGGGTGTAGAAGCGATTTCGTGGGTTTCGACTGGGCTGACTCTCTTGCAGCGATCATCGCCAAAGTTAAGCAGCTGGCGCAAAAGTAGGTGGGTCGGCTTAATCGATAGAATGGGAAACGTGTAGGATAGTTCACGAGGAGTTTACAACAATCACATGCAGTGTACAATCCAACAGAGTGTTTTGAATCCATCCTGAGAACCGAATTTGAGTCAACGTTTTCCCGGGAATTTTTCGGGTGAAAAAAAAAAAGGAAAAGGAGGGGTCAGAGAACCATGTATCGACTAGCCGTGTCGCTTGGACGCGTTCAGACGGCACTTCCTAACTGCTATGGTTGTGATCATCAAGGATCGCACTCCAGGGCGTGTGCACTGCGAGGTGAAAGAGAGAGAAAAGGTAGAGAGGACTCACGCATGATGTGGTTTATGACAAGTTTATGCGACGATGACGAAGGAAACGGGACAATTCAAACTCCGCCTGAACCTAGGCCCTCGCGGTTCGCTGCCACCTCGCAGACCGTTGCCCCTTTGGCCGTCGATACCGTTATCGCGTCCTTACGCCAGGTTTAGAACCGACAGAGGCCACAACCC
>Ga0307517_10015491_pt1 | contig 10124 bp, 9 predicted proteins | sample 23_EM_MG_FD_194515 | JGI IMG/M metagenome (GOLD analysis project Ga0307517, IMG submission 194515) | Populus trichocarpa ectomycorrhiza microbial communities from riparian zone in the Pacific Northwest, United States - 23_EM | ecosystem: Host-associated > Plants > Roots > Unclassified | place...
CTGAAGGTGGGTGTTCGGACGGAATCAGGCCGTGACAAGTGCGCCGGGTGGTGAGGACGGGAACAAGGGTGTTGGGAGGCACCAGGCGCAGGAGGTGCAATCCTAGGACGCCCGGACGTTCAGGACTTTCAGGACGCACAGGACGCAAAGGCGGACGTTTAGGACGTACGGAACGAATGGGGCGGACGCACGCAGTCCGGACCCGGGCCCTATCCGTCTGGAGCAAACGTTTTTTTTGCTGATGTAGCTATCCCTCATATTAGCTACTAACCCACTGGGAAATATAGTGTTCACTCACCTTCTTAGTATGCGATAGAGGGTAAGTAGCCTAAATTTATTTTGTTTACTATTTTCACTGACAATCACGAGTGATTGGTAAAAAACACTTCCTGCTTGGAACATTCTGTTACTACAGACTTGCTAATATACCAGTTTATGCACTGACATCTTGGCCTTTTCCCCTTGAACTGAAATCACCTCTGTTTTCAAATACATAAAACTTGTTTAAAAAAACTTTTTCCATTTTGGGTACTTAAGCTACTCTAAAGCGTGACCGTAAACAAGCTACCAAATCTGCCCATCATCAAACCCCATTCCACCGTTTATTTAATCAAACTCATCAACCCATTCTCCCGTGCGGTATGGTTCCGGAAGACTAGAGGTAGACTGAGTTTTCACATAAAATCCGTGACAATTTTGGGGGTAATGGCAACCGTAATGCTTGGGATTTGTCTTGGCACTACAGGTTAAAGATACCAAATCATTATTCTAGCCTGTTAAATATAAAGTTTTTGAAATATGAATTAAGATGAATAAAGCCCGAGAGATATTAAAATAAAGCTTGTATCATAGTTACAATTACCAGAGGGCCTACTGAGAGGCAGATAAGAATCACATAGACTATAGAAGGGAAGAAAGCATTTAAGAAACATAATATTAAGACTTAAGAATGCGCTGGTGTAGGAAGAATAACAGGTAAAAACATGTTATGCCAAGACAAATCCCAAGCATTACGGTTGCCGATACCCCCAAAATTATCACGGATTTTATGTGAAAACTCAGTCTACTTCTAGTCTTCCGGAACATACAATAACAGTAGTTATACATCAACTTGTACACCTGACCATCAACCCAAACCCATATTTTCCACAATCAAATATTCTACTAGCTCACCCAACAGGTGAGATGGACCTGTACCTTCTGCTCGCCTATAACCTCATCTAACCAACAACACAAATAAAACCCAAAATAAAACCAAAATCCCCCCATCCCTCATCTTGCTCCCACCCTCAAATAATACCGCCTTTTAAGATACACGCAAGCCCACAGCCTCTTTATGTTAGCCTTCAGTAACTCCAGTTTCTGGCCGCTGCAAATCCCCACCTCCTCCGGAACCTGGTCAATACTCAACAATACGGCCCATATCTCCCACCTCTTCCACTTGGCGAATGTGCACTACCCCCTCTGGTATAGTAGGAATCACCTATGATCCTATTGCTCATCCCCAACAAACTCCTATCAACAAACCTGTATCTCCTCTGCATAATCTGGTCAATGCCTGGCCCAGTCCCACCCTGCCTTCCAGGTATAGCCAGCACCACTCGTGCTATTCCTGCTCTGTAAAAATTAAACCTCAGCCCTGATGGAGCCCCTCCTTTTGGTCCCGATGCAACAACAACCTCCATACCCCCATCACCAAGCTCATACTCATCTGCCTCACTCGCCCCATCTACTGTTCTTCTTTTACCCACTGACACCGTCAGATCAATCACTAATGGACCACCCTGCTCACACACAACCTGCATCACTACTGACTCAATCACTGCCAGCTTTGCCACATGCACCACCCAAATATCCTCCTCACCCTCTGCCACAACCATGTTACTCATCCGTTTCAAAGGCTTAGCCACTGCTTGTGGCTCATGTTCCTTACCCCCCATGGGAGAAGCCATCTTAGAACATGTAGCCTCCTTCTCTTTTTCTCTCCCTTCCGCCTCTTTTTACAACTTATGATTCCTCTTTGTCAAGGCAGAAACATGATGTTGCGACTTGGATACTTTTTTCTCCAAGTCCATAATTCTTTGTAAAGCGGCTCAGGCCGCTAAACGTGCCCCTTCAACCTCGGTTGCTGAAAACATTGAACCTCGCTTAAACATCTTAACCTGTACCGGGTAGTTCTAGTAAGATGAGAAACTAAAAATAATAGATGCAAGAGATAAATCTATCTTCCAGTGAGGAATTAGAGTAAGAGTAGGATGCTCTCAAACTCCAAACTTGAAGCCAACGTGGGATGGGGTCCAAGGAACGCTATTGGCCGAAAACCGAAATATGATTGATCACACGAAGTTGCAATTTCAATCGCTGTGGTTGTAACAGACACGGTGTTGTGTTCGGATCCTTGTTGCCTGATACTTCTAGCTGTCCAAGACTTTTAGGTTAACAGAAAATAACCTGTTTTCGTGCCACCTAGGTCTCCTTGCGCAAACTCTCTGGTCCCGATTGATTGGCTCGTAGGCCAGGTTTACTGAGGTCCGACCAATTAGCAGCGAATTGTATATTTGCTGGGGTTGTATTTTTTCCTGTTCCGCTATTGTATTGCATACCGTAAGAACTCGAATAGATGGACCCGAGGCAAAGACGTCCGAAATTCCCTCTCCTGGATAGGGGGCCGAGCCCACAGCGAAAACTGACCCCCTCTGCCCCTGCTTGAGACAATAAAAATAAAAAAGAGCCAGGCCTTACCAGCAAAGGCAACTCCACCGTCCTAGCCTCGGGTCCAATTCGAGTTCTTATGGTATTCATCCTTGAGTTTGGGTGTCAACCAAACATGCTATTCAAGAATTAAATAGCGTTTCGCAGCAAACCTCTTTAATCGTGGCCGAAATCACGGTTCGAAGTGTCAACCGGACGCACCCTAAACCTTGTGAATCTCCCTTTAGGAGTTATTTGCCTGTGGGTTGACTTTGTATTATGACTATCACTCACAATGTTTGTCACCATAGTTTTTTTTTTTGTTGGTTTTTGTTCCTGCATCAACCCATGAGTGAGTGGAGGTTGAACGAATTGTGGCTTGGGCTGACTGTATTTTTCCACCACCTTGGCCTTCCAGTGCAAACTCTCTATTATAATACAACTACTCTACAATACACACGACAATAACTGGAAGAAAAAGAACACGCTACACTAGTCCCAACCACCGCCAGGCTCTTTATTTAATTTTGTTCTCTTTCTTTCAACCCCAACAATCGAAGGAAAGCAAAAATCAGACGGAAGCTATTACGAGAAACACGAAAAAGGCAAGGCGAGGGAAATGGTCGGGGTGGGAAAGTACCAAAAGAAGCAAGAATGAAGCCCATCGAAGAAAGAAACTCCAAACACCCCCGCACTCGCAACTATCAATAAAGCACGCCGGGCCTGAGCAACTCAAATATAGGTGACCTTCATTCCCATTCCCACGGTACGTGTAGTCTTGACCCAAGCCAGGATTAATAGCCTCCTAACCCTCTCCCTAACCCGACGCTTGCTGGTCATCCAGACTACCATGGCCAACATGATGACTGTTCGCAGCAGCGTGAACCTACCGTGAGCTGTGTACATTTGTGACTGTAATCTGTTGAGGAGGGCGGTGGTAGTTGAGAATAGCGACGCGGTGCTCTTGTTCTTGGAGCCGCCCCGTGCGCCGATCGCTCCGGTAGGATCTTCGCCTCTCGCCCTTGCTTGTTTCTTCATTATCTTCTCTTCTGTGGGGCTATCCCCACGGACACTCCCAGCTTTGCTCCGCTTTATTCGACCTTGGACACTTTGCCTTCGGGGTGTTGGGCGGGCGCTTGATGGGGAAGGTTCCTGCCTCTGACGCTCTTGCTCGGCCTGCTTTTCTTTTTGCCATTCGGCTTCCTTTCGTGCCTCCAATTCCTGACTGTACCGTTCAGCCTCTTCCTTGTCTTTCTGAAGGGCATCGAGAGTCGCTTGGAAAGCCTATAGCAGATCAGCACGAATGATATGCCGGGGGTGGTGGAGGAGGCCAGTCGTACATCTTTCTGCTCTTCATCCAGATCAGGGCTCATCTGGGTGAACTCCCTCGCGTATTCCCAGTCGCCCACACGGGGAAGAACATGCAGGATATAAAGTTCCATGAGCTTGACCCGTTGCGATACCGCTTTCGGATCATCATCGGACCCAAGCAGGCTAGGCGCGGCGGATAGATATGCCTCAATCTTCTTCTGAGTGACGGTTTGATCTTGCGAATGTGCTAGCAGCAACATCACGCTTGGAGCACTGTTAGTACTGGTTGCCGTGCAAATAACATTGAGAGTAAGTTTCGCGGGGCAAAACCTACAGCGTATTGACAATATCCCCGTCGAGTCTCCCCTCTTCGCCATAAGTTTGGATCGCTTCATTCCATATCGCGCCACTTCTAACTCTAGAGACAATCCTTCGCCATTCTTGGGCGCCCCAGACTCTCTTGCCTTCCTCTGGGCCCATTTTAGTTGTGGCGTCTAGAATAGCAAAATACAAACTCCATACTTTGATTCTGAGGGTACGAGAGCACCTGGCACTCGGAGAAACAGAGTCCGCAATGATAGGCTGTAGAGCCATCAAAGCGTCTGGTAGTCGCCGTGTCAGGAAGAGACTTGTTGCAGCCCGGTAGACTCGCGAGACAGTTGCAGGAGAGATCACCGGCTCGGGGGTCGGTTCGGGAACATTGGGGACCATACGTGGCTGCTGGTGCAGATGGTGACCGCTCATTCTGTTGTCGTCGTTGATGGTCGAGCGGGGGGGCGGTGGGTAGGGGATAACTCGGAGCATTGCAGAATACTGTGGTACCGGTAGAGGAAGGAGAATTTGGTGAGCAAGCAGGGACCCAAGGGGTGATTTATTCCCGTCGCGCGGGCAGGTTTAGAAGCGAGCTGGGGGAGTGATGAAAGCCGGGAGGAAATAGATGGGGCGAGAAAGCACTTGTAACAGGACAAGAGCCGAAGGCGGGGGAGGGGAGAATGTGAGAGGCTAGGAATATCTATGGAAGGATAAAGAGAATAATTCGTGGAGGGCGGAGGGGTCAAAGGGCGGAGAGAGAGAAGAATATCTGGGTAGGTAAAAGAGTGTACCGACACTCACTTAAAAGGTGAAGTTGATTTGGGCCTCAGAGCGGACAGGATGTACAGGATGGGCAAGCTGATTGGAGAATGAAATGTTGCGAATGTTAGTGTTGGGTACATGTGGGTAGAGGAAGGAAGCCCAGAGGCGGGAGATGGAAGAGATTCGAGCATAGGAGAGCAGCAACCGGATGAGTGCTGGGTGTCCAATCTTCCACCCTCTCACCCTCGGTAACTTATTTTTTAAGGTGAAACGAGCCACAACCCCAACCTTGCAAGTCCCGCCACTAAACCAGCGCGAAGGGATCAAGGAAGCTTGGCTGAGAGGGAGTGCCTAACTGCTAGATGAAAGGAACAGTACGGTAATACAGTAGCATAATAAAAAAAGCAACGATCTTGGGAACAATAGAAAAGAGCCGCCGAAGGTTCTGCGTAGTGTTCATGCAGTTCAAGAAGGGGAGTCGGCATTGAGAAAGGGTATCTATCATATTACATATTGCGATGCAAATTTCATTTCCTATTTGATTGCCAAGATTTGTATATCTATTTTATTTTTTAATCATATAATTATTGTTTAGATATCAGACAAAATCCTGCATGGAGCTCACAATAGCATATATAAAACTAATCCTTTAATCCTAAAAGAAACTAAGAAAGGAAAAATCATTTTTTGTTTTTTTGTTAAATCCTTGAATTTATTTGTAAAAATACGGGAAAATCCCGGCAAGCACCCTAAAGTATGGCCTAGAAAACCCAAAAACATAAAAAACTTCATCACGGCCTACATAAAACAAATATATAATAAAACCTTATCACCTTCATCCATCATTGCGCATTACAGGCCAAAACAAATTATGATCTCAAATCATTATCTCTCGTAAAAGGAAAAACTCCTAACCTAATAGGAAAATTAATTAAATTTTTCATAACATGTACGGAAAACTCCTTCATCAGAGCCTTCCCTGGTTTATCGCCTTTCCATAGCATAGAATCTCTACCTATGTTGAATATCTCAGGGTCTCTTCCCCGCCTCTTAACTTCCAGGGACGGGCATGTCGTAATTATATGCCGAAAGGTTTGGTCATGCTGTCCGCATCGATCACAACGTGGGTCCTGATCTTGGTTCGACCAATCTTTCTGTGCTTTTAGGTAGCTTTTGTTTGCTTGCATTTGATGTATTCTGCCGGCCTTAAACCTTGGGAGAGTCATGAAGTACCAGCATTCCCTATACGGGGGTCTGTATTCGTAGTACGGTGGGTATTCCCAGTCCACCCATGCTTTCTGTATTCTCTTTCGGAATGCATCCTTAGCTTCGACCCAGGATTTGGCTGCCTGTTCCGTTACCATAGATAGCCTGTTTGGTTTCATCAGGAAAGGTCTTGCGGTGTAAAAAGACGCCGCTATCGCTCCCACTTCGTCAATCGGAAGCCGGACTTGTGCTGATGTCGTGGAGGTTGAGTTCCAGACCTTCGGGCGCATGCCTGCTTTATTGTTGTCAAAAGCTTGTCTCCTATTCGTTGGATACCTATAATCATCGACCACAGGATAGCCTCCAGGTAGCATGGCTGTTGCTATGTTGTTGCTTGGGATCGCCGTAGTGATCCTGACCGCCGTCATTTCCCTAGTCTGTCTCATATACAGCTTAATGGGTGCCAGGCACGCTTCAGCAGATACGACAGTGATGTTGGTTGGATAGAAAGCGTTGGTGATCCACCGAAGGACTCTGTTCCAGAACTTTTGCATTTTGTCGATCATTGTTACTGTTGGGTCGAATATCTCAGCCCCGTATAGCAGTATAGGTAGGATTATGCCCTTCGCTAAGCGCCTGGCCCCATAGGGGGTCAGGCCTTTTCCGGGCATTGACAATCTTTGTATTCGAAGGAAAGCCGCCTGGGCCAGCGCCAGTCTTTTCGTAAAGTGCGTTGAAGTCTCACCGTTGTCTGTGAGCCAGAAACCAAGCCATTTTATCGCTTTTCCCGCCGGCAGGACAACGTGGGACTGCAACATTATTGGGCACTCCGATCGGTCCCCCTTAGGAAGGAAAAATCAAAAGTTGAACTACTTATACATACTCTTCACTTGGGTGGGAATTTCAGAACCCAAATGCATCCCTACCAATGACTAACAAAGCAAAGTAATGAAACTCTCCTTATCAACATTGACAACAACCACATAGAAAATGAAAATAAGACATTTCCTAGCCATCTCAGTCTACTAAAACAAACAGGTACCCAAAAAGAAAGTAAAATACGGTGAGGAGACAATTTAAGCCAGCCACACATACAAGAGCAAAAAAGCTGTTTGCTCTAGAGGCAGAGGGTCGCGTCTGCATAGCTTGCATCCATTGCATTTGTTCTGTGTGTCCTGAAGGCTCACCCTTTGCATCCTGTGCATCCTGTGTGTCCTGAACGTCCTGAACGTCCAGGCGTCATAGAGTTGTTCCTGTACTTGGTGCATCCCAATGCCCTTGTTCATGTCCTCACCACTCGGGGCACTTATCACCGCTTGATTCTGTCTGAATACCCACTAGTCTCTCCTTGCTCCCGTGGTCTCTCAAGTATGCCTGCCAGATTCTCAGAGCCTGACCGCCTAGAATCGTCTGGCGACGCCCTATAATACTTGCAACACCCTACGGGCACTCTATATGGACTTCTACTCATGCCCGTACCCTGCTTGCCCCACTACACAAACTCCTACCTTCGTGCCTTTTCACCCTCTCAATTTCTAACAGAGCCTGTATATAATTTTATATCCCTCATTAAGAGTAGTCAGCTACACCAGCATGGGTGAGCTGAATCCTTGCACAGAAATGGGAATTGCAACCTCAAGCATCCGGCTTCAACTCGGTTGGGTATGTATTATTCACAATTCTGTAGCCTAATCTGCAACATATTTCACACATCTGTTCTGCTCTCTCCGCTCAGTTTAATCCGCACACCAGTATTGCCATTGCCATCTTAAGTGTCCAGCTTCAACTCAACCACGTGAATATTATTCACAATCCAGTAGCATAGAATAATCTGTTAGGCATATGGGAAAAGCATAGCGTTTCCATCTAGTTTTGTATACCCTGGAGTCACCCTACCATCATCCTGTAAGGCTAACACCCCCTGCTAACCCCGGTGTTCAGATGGCGTGACAAAACCAGATAGCATCGTAGTTGTGTCCCAACAGCAAAAGACACTATGGTTGGAATCTATCTCAAAATATTATATAGGTCCTGGCTGTCTGTCCGACGGGAAGCCCTGCACAGAATATATGACAGGTGTAACCGGTACAGGTATTAAGGTTACTGATGGATTTTCTTTAGGATTAATTTAGTTTCAGGATACGAGCCTTGTAGCTGTAGTCTTGTTATATTATGCAGGAGGTTTCGGTTTGATACCTAGTTTGTTTTATGTTTGGTTTCGGGATACGAGGTTGTGCCTATCCCTGATTATGTTTCGGAACTATCATTTGATACTCCGGTTGTTTGAAGTTTTGTTTCAAGGAATTGTTTGATACCTTGAATGTTTTATGTATTATTTGATAGTATTGATTTGATACCATAGTTGTTTTAGGATACAAGCTGTGCTCGTAGGAGTAAAGCTTTAGGAAAAGCTGGCCATGTATTTAAAGGCTGCGTCTTTCGGACTTAGAAAGGGCAGACTTCAACAGACAGAGTTTTCAATATACTTGGTTGGATAGTTACATCTTCAGTTCGCCACGATAGTGGGAAGCCGCCAAACACTTCAAGACCTTAGCGATATAGTAAAAGGTTTTATCTAACAACCTTTCGGAGCCTCCGCTGGATCAATCCGCCTAGGCCACTCTTTGGCTATGATTTCAAGTGCACAACCCGGGACGGTTTGTTAAAGGTTCTCAGTGTACCGAGAACTGATAAGGAAACGTTACAACAGGGGACCTTTGGTGAGCTTATGCAAGTGTTCTGGGTGAATTCGGTCTACGTCGCATGTAGTTATAGACATAGCAGTACAGGAAACTATGTCACTAAAGTAAAGTGACGCTTTCATCGTGTCTACTTTAGAATGAAAAGAGAGTATGGCTGCACCCACACCAATGGTATATTACCACTTAGGACTATTTGGTAAGGAAGAACTAGAAGAGAATTGTGCATCTGGTACGATCTTGAGCTCTAGTCTAACCAAAGCCTTTAGACAGGAAGACAGAGTAATATCTTCAACTCCAATAGGTCTATTTATGAACTTGACCAATTTGTTCGTCTGATGATAAGAAGACAGTTTATCATGTGGACAAGGTCCAGTTCCTGCTGACGGAGGAAGGATTGTGAACTCTGACTGGGACATGGTGCCACATCAGAGAAGTCAGGAGCTCTCCAGTCCCATAGTCAATTGTGTGGTCATTATATTCAGGCTCAAACTGTGTTCGCACTATGAGAAAATGTTTGCAATGGTTAGCAGGTACTTGGTTAGTATGATAGATGCTTGTGGACCGCGTGTGTCACAAATTTTGACTTAGCTAATTGGTTTTCACATGACTAATCAGTTATCAGTCATCCCCTGTTTATGTTTCACACTATGGGGTCATTTGACTCATAGTTGTCAGATGACTAGGCACTTGCGAGTCATCATTATGTTATGATTGGTTGATGGTTTTATGACTCACAATGGTGATGTCATATGATGTAATGACTTTCGCACATGACTCAGATTATGAGTCATGGGTTTCACGCATGTGACTCAGTTGAGTGCATAACTTGGTTTATGGGTTATGATTGGTTAACAGTATGTTGCGCCGTAACTTATATGAGTCATCTGATGGAATTCATGCTATGACTCACTATGAGTCATAGAGGTTATATAACTTGAGGTCATGAGTCACCAGGGTTAGGGTTATGAGAAAAATGCCTATATAAGACACTTGGTTCCTGCCAAGAGAGAGCCACACGCTTCTCGCAAACTTCTTCCCCCCCCCTACATTTCACATACAATCTCAACTCTACCCCGCTTTGCGTCCGGATCAAAACCCCCTCCCACTTTTCCTCTCCTATTCGTCGCCATGGCGAACCCC
>Ga0307517_10015492_pt1 | contig 10124 bp, 9 predicted proteins | sample 23_EM_MG_FD_194515 | JGI IMG/M metagenome (GOLD analysis project Ga0307517, IMG submission 194515) | Populus trichocarpa ectomycorrhiza microbial communities from riparian zone in the Pacific Northwest, United States - 23_EM | ecosystem: Host-associated > Plants > Roots > Unclassified | place...
AGCATACAGGTGAGAAATAGCTACAAAATAGCCCATTTATTAGTGGGTCAAAAAAAATTTTAAGGTCCTCTGGGCAGGACTAACTAACCAACGTGATATCTTAGATTTTTTCCCTGTCACCCCCTTGGAACAAGCTTCGTCAAGAGATCACAGAGGCGAGAAAATCGGGCGACCTGAGTTACGATGAGCTGGTTGATCTGCCATATCTTGATGCGGTATGCAGAGAAACTTTGAGAGTGTATGCATACCATCCTTTCCATTATTGTCTCACCTAAACGGGAATCGAAATCCAGGTATCCACCTATTTCTGTTCAAACCAGAACGTAAGTCCCCTTGCATTTTTCCCCCAAAATTCCTTATTCACCGGCGGATAACAGAACTCGCAAGGACACTATTCTTCCTTTGTCTACTCCCATCATTGGATTAGATGGTCGGGAAATGAGCGGGATTCCCGTTCCAAACAATACGAATGTCATCATTTCAATATACGCAGCAAATCGCAACCCTGAGATCTGGGGACCGGACTCTTATGACTGGAAGCCCGAAAGGTGGCTTAATCCACCTCCAGAGACTGTAACCGACGCACGTATCCCGGGCGTATACTCTCACCTGTGCGGCCTCGTTACCCTTTCCAATGCTCTGGGTACATATTGATTATCTACATACTAGTATGACCTTCCTTGGCGGCGGACGAGCCTGCATGTGAGTCATTTCTACTTAGCAACATGATCAATTAATCAAACCTCACATTTTTAGCGGGTTCAAGTTCTCTCAGCTAGAAATGAGTCAGTCACGCCAGCTGAAGTCGTTCTTACTTGATTCTGAATATTGTCACCCTTTAGAAGTTGTGCTCTCCCTTCTGATTGAATCTTTCCGGTTCTCTCCCACTGAGAAGGAAGTTATTTGGAATATGAACGGGATTGCTACTCCTGCTGTGGCAAGCAGTGGGTCGTCGCTCCCCCAGCTTCCTCTCTGCGTCGAAAAGGTGGGGTGAGACTCGTTGGCCGGCAACTCGAAATACGGATTATAGTAAACAACTTGACATGCTAGCTAGTTATTCCTCTGTAAGTGTAACAATATGTTTAGTTTCAACGATCGCTTCTATATTATTCTGCGAAGATGGGGCATGGCCAAGCCATGGCTCGAATCCCGCATCGACGTTGTGAAGAGGAATATTACATAATATCGTGGTCGAACCAAGGTCGAACACAGAGTTGCAACACATGTCCAAAAGAATGGACGATCGCTCGAGTTAGAATTACGAAAAGGAACTACAACCCCTGATACTTACTGAGATATGTCAATGGGGCGAACGATATTATATGCAACGGGATTTGTAAAGGAACCGGCTGCGAGACTCTGGTACATCGTTGAAGCGATCAGAGGTGATTAGCAATCCACACAGAGTTCAAGAACAAATAAACATTTGGCCGCTGCAAAGGAGTTGGCAAATTTCAATTAGATGGTGGTAGGTATCACGGTGTTAATACGAAGGAAGCTGATTTATTTATATACAGGTCCGTTTACAAGATACACATACAATTGAGACATCGCGATGGTTTAAAGTTTTTCAGCCTCCACAGGGAACTTGTCGCCATCGATTGTGAACCTGAAGAAACGAGATGGGCTGAGCAAATATCAAACTGGAAGAAAACGAAAACCTACCGATGATCCCAGTCCTCCTGCTTCACATTATTTATCAGGTTCCAATAAACCTGAGCATGTGTTGCAGCACTCTTGGCGAATACGTCAGGCCCAGGGATCCCACCCTCCTTCGAGACCAGTGTTGCAAAGTAGAATCTGGTCGAAGTCAGCAATTGCGGAACAATCCAGGTGAATGCAACGTACTGGAAATTCTCGGACTCATACGCCTTCGCCGCTGTCGCGACAAACCTTGTTTGCAAGGCCTTCTGCAGCCCCAGGGTGTGATAGGCAGGTGGGGAGTATTGTCTAAACGGCAGGATGTTCCCCGTCACGATGAAAGCCTTGGGATGCTCACGGTGGATCTCGTTCCGGAAGCTTAGAAGGGCTTTCTGAGCCGCGGTGTACGCACCCAGGCCAATCGAGGCGGCATCATAATATGCATCGACTGGAATTGTGAGGAAGTCGTCGGGTGTCGGTGGTGGACTGACCGAAGCCGCTGATAGATGGTGTGAGCCTACGTATTTTGCGTTTGACAAAGACATACCGTTGTAAATGACCACATTTATAGGTCCTAGCTTCTGGACGACAGTGTCAAAAGCCTCCTCGATGCTCTCGCGCTTCTGCACATCGACCTTGACATTAAAATAGGCGTCGTTGTCCGAAGTTGGTTTGGGATTACGGCTGCCGAGAGCGACGCGATAACCCATTTCGCGAAGTTGGGCTGCAACTGCAGCACCGATGTGGGTACCGGCGCCGAGGATAAAAGCAACGAGGTTCGTAGACGACATCGTTTGTTTTGCTTGAGAAGTACTTTATGTGAGGGAAGATTGCAACATTCCCCTGCCCACTTTTTGGCTCCTTTATATCAGTTGGATTGTGAGAACGTTAGACGTGGTTTTCGCGAATTCTTGGATGAAATCCATGGTCGCTGAATCATCAGGAGAAGGAAGACAAGAAGCCGTTCGATTAGTCATCTACATACAATAATCAACGTCAATACGTCAACAGGATTACATAGAGATCTAGCGGTACTGTAAACACGCTTGCCTTCCACTTGCATAGCGGAAAAAATGTTTCGTACGTATCCAGTGGGCATTCTCGCGAGAATTCATTGACGACCTTCCATATATTAGCGATGCACTTGAACCCAGAATTTGCTGCTCTCTTACAAAACAATGACGTTCCTTCAGAATTAACAATCCTTGAAGTCACTGAATCACTCAAAGCGCCGTTAAATGAGCTTGAGGAAGTCGAGGCAGAAATCCAGCGCCTCAGAGAACTCATGAAAACAATGAAAACGAAGCGCCAAAGGATCCAGAAGATAATCAATGACCACAACATCATTCTAGCTCCCGCTCGCAGACTTCCGCCAGACGTGCTACATGAGATCTTCTTTCACTGCCTCCCAACTCGTCACAATCCAATTATGAAACATTTGGAATCCCCTCTCCTACTCACACGAATATGCAGTTCATGGAGGGCCATCGCACTGTCTTCTCCTCGAATATGGTCGAAAATCCATATACCTCTTCCAGGAGATCCTAGTCTCTCCGAATCGGGTAATGGAATCATCACAGACGAAACCAGCCTCAGCAACCGCCGCCAGAGATTCGCTCGCATTCTGCAATTGCGATGCGATGCAGTACGGAGATGGCTCTCGCGAACCGGTACATGCCCTTTATCGCTTTCTGTCATTTATCCAGGCTACTTTCCAGGTGTACACAACTTAAACGATGAACTTACCCATGAAATGTTCGATATACTCCTATCATATGCCGATCGTTGGAGCGATGTCAATTTATCTATGCCTGAGGCCATTTACAACAAATTGCAAAGCAACATAAACCCAACCACGTTTTCCATCCTCAAATCGCTTAAAATAAACCTGTACCCAGACATTTTCGCCACGAATAATACCCAACCCATACCGATTCGACTCCTGGCTGTCCCAGGTCTACGCAAAATTGCTCTCGATGCGATATTGGTGACTTTAAAATTGCCTGGAAGCACCATACAACCAAACTGGACTCAGATCACACATATCACCATCGCTTCTTCGACCGACGATAGATACCTCCTCATTCTACTAAGACAGTGCCCCAATCTCGTTTTCGGCAACTTTCAAGTCCTCACCTCCGACTGGTCTAATGAATCAATTGTGGATCAAGACGAGGTCCTTCTTCCTCACCTTGAATCGTTGGAAATCGATGATTCTGGTACCTATGAGAACATGGCCGCCATATTTAAAGCCATCAAGGCCCCCGCTTTGACAAGGCTTTCGTATCAAGGGTTCAACGAACCCAGTCTCGAGGATAATTCCACCATACCCCCGCCAATACCTGTGCTTCCTCTTCTCGAAAATTCAACTCTCATTAGCGATCTTTCACTTGATGGTAGACTATCATCACAAGATACCCACGAGTGCCTCCAACGTGGAGCGCGGGTCACTCGGATGGTTTTCGGTAAACCTCCATATGTGAACGGACTACGCGTACTCCCAGATACGATACCTCCAGACATTGTTGACTTGAGGATCCTGTCCACTGGTTCCTTGGACATGAACCCATTGCCGAGATTAGAATCTCTGGAAGCATATCAACTATCGAGTTTGACTGACGAAGACCTCCTCGACGTGATTACGAGTCGAATCAATGCCTCTAAACAAGGCGAAACGGCGGCTCTCAAATCTGTCAAAATATCTTTCCAGAGGCGAAGGCAAAAGGATATCACAGAAGACGTATCTCGAATTGCCGAGGAAGCAGGGATTGAGGTGAAGCTAGACTTGACTTATCTCCCGGAGGAGGGATTCACATTCTTGAAACGTCTATCTCCATCATTCGGGCTTACATCGAATAATGATGTGGTATTCTGAAGTGATATGATAGTTTGGTATGTACTGTATAGCTCACGTGCCCGAATTTTGAAAGGTGATTATCAGATGACTCGACCTGTACCTCCCGCTTCACAACACTTCCTCGCCGTCTCCATCAGATATAACTTCGACTCATTCAAGTTACTGGTAAGCACATCCTGTATGTTTTCTAGATGAGAAACTGATGGAACAGGTGACTTTAAAACCTCATACTTATCTTATCTTATCTTGGATCCCAAGAACGCCCAACTGCCAATGGACCTCGATTCGTGGCAGTGTAATCAGGCGCTCAGGATCTTGTGCATCTTAACATCCTGTCTTCCTTACTTTTCTGCTCGTTGCAATGGACAGGTTCACCCGACCAACTGATCAGATGTGGTGACAACAGCGTGGTACACTGCTTCTCCTCGATGGACGATCCCCATCCAATTTAGATCCAAACAGCCCTCGGGCTTCCTCGGGCAACCATCATAATACCCATGCCGCCCAGAGACTTCAGGTTTCCGTTGCTTATAGACCCTATGTTTTCCTTTAGAGCTTGATTCTTGTTTCTCTTATTGAACCTTCAGGTCAAGGGTGCGTTGGAGTAACATATAACATTCCCAAATCCCATCTGACCTCAGGCCTCAATCTCTATCCGTTTTATAGCTTTGGCTATCCCCGCTCTTTTTTTTTCGTTCTTAGGGCCTTTACGTCGAATTCTCGCCATGCAAATCACCCCATTCTTTGTGGCCCTGGCGCTCGCCGCCAGCTCAGTCAGTGGCCTCCCTACCACTTCAGTCAAAGGTCGCGGGATTTTTGACACTATAGGCGCTGCAGACGATCTCCTCATCTTTGATTCGCCTGGATTCCCCGACCCCGCCAATTCCGGAAACACCCTGATCTCTCTCCAAACCTTTGTTTCTCTTCGCCAGATCGACCTCGGGCTCGTTACTAAAGCCGTCACTGAGGCTATCTCCGCCATTGGCGTCGAGGTTGGCGACAGCCTCAATATCCTCCAGGGTAGAATCAAGTTAATTGGTGCCATCGGTCTTCCTGGAAAATCTATTGCGGTTACAGTACCTGGATGCACGGAGGTCGCACAATCAGGATCGACCTCGGGTTCTGACTTGGGAATGTCGCTGAAGACCGTGTCCCTATGGCAATGTACTAGCAATGTCAAGGAATTTACGGCCTCGTCCACTTTTGGTGGATTTCTGAACGACAGAAAGTCGCAAGCCACCGTCTTCAACTCGCCAGACTCCGGGTTTGGGGTTATCTCTGGTATCTAGGCCGTTTTTTTGTTGGAATACATTCTCATTCAACTTGTAGATATTGACGACACCATCAAGGTCTCTAATGTTCTTGACACGGTTGCTCTTATCAAGTCTACTCTCCTCGAGGTACCGAAAGCCGTTACAGGCATGCCTGAGCTCTACGGTAAACTCGCGCAATCGCTCAACCAACCCCAATTCGTCTATGTCACCGGTTCACCCTTCCAGCTCTACCCATTCTTGAATGACTTCATTGACACCACCTACTCTGCGTCGAAAGGGCCCATCTTCGCCCAGAACCTGACCATTGTCGACCCCGTTGAAGCCATTAAGTTCGTGTCCAATGGAAACACCGAAGAATTCAAGAACGCTCAGGTCGACCGTCTGCGAGTGATGTACCCCAACAAGAAGTGGTTAGCCATTGGTGATTCGACCCAGAAGGACCCTGAGGTTTATGGCGCATCGTAAGTTATACCATGCAACTCTTCCTGCGAGTTAAATAGTGATTCTTTATTTCTATGCTTCAGATTTAGGAGACATGGCGATGCCATCGCCTGCAGCTGGATCCGGCGCGTTGAGGGCGCCAACAACACTGACGAGAGATTCGCAGCGGCGTTCGCTGGTGTCCCCGCAGACAAGTTTAGGATATACACAGATGCAGATATTCCTTCGCTTGCTAACATCAATGTTGCTGGCGGAGAATGCTAGAAACTTCCACGACAGCATGAATGACCAGATGAAGGGACTATTTACATTATTTTACTTGACTTATTTAATTGCGAGTCTTTCGGTGTACATTACATCTCGCGTCATCTTACATGGACAGTTAGGCAGCCATACGATAACCCAACTCTAAATCGTTAAGAACGGAATCGGGGTTGGCCTGGACCATTCTTTTTTTTTTTTTTCTATCGCACGTTCAACTGTTCAACAGGTCAAAAGGGGATCTCGTTCGATTGATGCCGTAAGTTGTTGTTCTGTTGTGACGACTCGGATAAGGACTACACCCTGAGATTAAGCTTTACCTGGTAAATCACGGTTCCAGTCATAAAGGCGAAAGAACCTCCTTCAGGATGGATCACGGATTCTGAAACAGCGCGCCGCACTTCAACCGAAGCCATGAAGGTCCTAGTTTTTGGAACACGCAAGGTATGGGCGCAATGAACCCTAAATCGATTTGCTAAGCCTTATCGCATGGTATTCAACAGTACGACGTCGATTCCTTTCAAAGCGCCAATCCTGAAGGCAGCCAGCTTGAATTCACATTCATCGATGCCCTACTAGACGATAAGACCGCACCACTTGCTGCGGGGTACCAGGCGATCTGTATTTTCGTAAACGATGTATGCGATGCGAACGTTATCGCACAACTAAGCGAGTTGGGGGTGGTGCGTCTTCACTTCGATTCTCTTTTATTTTATGTAATGGGATCTCTCAACCTCCTTTTTGTGGTTTCCCCGTGTAGAAATTTATCGCATTACGATGTGCGGGTTTCAACAACGTCGATCTTGCCGCCGCCGCGAAACACAAAATCAAAGTCGCCCGGGTGCCCTCCTACTCCCCTGAAGCGGTCGCAGAATTTGCCGTTGGGATGATCATGACTGTTGTCCGCAAATACCACAAGGCTTACAACCGCGTTCGCGAAGGCAACTTCCTCCTCGATGGGCTCCTCGGGGTCAACATCTACGGCAAGACCATTGGCATCATCGGCACTGGAAGGATTGGGCTCCTAACAGGCAAGATCCTTTCCAAGGGATTTGGTGCGACTGTCACTGCGTACGACCCGTATCCATCGGAAGCGGCGGAAGAGCATGGTATCTCGTATGTTGACACTCTCGACGAGCTCCTTTCCGCGTCCGATATTATCAGCTTGCATTGCCCCCTCATGGACAGCACGAAGTACATTATCAACGATAACACACTCGCTAAGACCAAGAAGGGCGTTATTATCATCAATACCTCTCGAGGTGGTCTTATAGATACTTACGCATTGATTCGGTGAGTTTCTTTATGCCCTCTGAATTCAATTTCGCAAACTGTTCGTTGTCTTTCCAGTGCTTTGAAGACAGGACATGTCTCCGCCGTTGGGCTCGATGTCTATGAACGCGAATCAAACTACTTCTTCGCCGATTCTAGTGCAAAAGTTATCTCGGATGACAGCTTCGCACGGCTCCTTAGCTTTTACAATGTTTTTATGACGTTAGTCTCCATCTCTCTCTCTCATTTCATCTCTCATTCACACCGACCGCAGTGGACATCAAGCTTTTTTAACCAAAGAAGCGTTGGAGAATATAGCTCAGACAACAATTCAGAATTTGCTCGATTTGGAATCCAAAGGTGTCACCAAGTTTATTGTGGAGGCTTAGAAGGTAAGTAGCGGAACCGATGCATATACCCACTGCTTTCCTCAGATTCATGGATAATATATCCTGACTGAAATTGGACCTTTATATCTCAGAACTACTGAAAAAACCCAAGAATTGTAAAACAGGAACGATATACATGACTAGAATACATAAATAATATAGTTTTGAAGCAACCACGAACAACAATCAGTCCAACAATAAGATTCCGTTTCTCTATCCCTCAATCCTCCTAATAGTCCTCTTCTCCCTCTCACCAACGACCTTAACAGCACCCTCATTCTCCAACCCTTTAATAACCTCCGCAAAGTCAACCGCATCAACCTTGACACTGCTCTGTTCGCCCAACATCTTCATCGCCTCCGCCCACTTGATACCCCTGCCCTTCCCGGCACCATCGAGGATGCTCAAAAGCTCCTTCCTCATATCCTCTCTCATCTTCCTCTGGCCAGATCCCGTACCCGTGTTCAACAGGCCCATATCAATCTTGCCAGTCCTCGGGTCCATCGCGCTCGTCCGGATAGCCTCACGCATGAGCCGGCTCGCCTCCTTGACGTCCGAGAGCTCAACGAACTCGGAGAACCGCATACGCGCATGTGCCTCGGACAACCGGATGAGACTCTCCAGCTGTCGTGTCGTGGCGGTGATACGCTTTTCCGAGGCACGTGGGTCGTCGCCCATATTGCGCATCTCGACGTAGGCGTTGACGAGCTCCGTCCCAGCTTCTTCGGTGATGGTGGGGTGGATATTGGATCGTGAATAGTCGATGTAGGCGGAGAGTTCTTGGATTGGCTAGGGCGTCCGTCGTCAGTCTCGGAATCGCTTGTTTTGCATGCAATATGGTATGACTCACCAAGATATCTTGTGCCTCAGCGGAGGGTGCGTCCTCGAGGTACAGGCCTACCAAGTGCTGGGCGAGCCGGCGGTCAAGGGCATCGTCCACTTGATCGAGGACGAGATATAGAAGATCGAATCGAGAAATGAGCGTTGGTGGGAGGTCGATGTTGCGTGTGATGGGGAGGTTCACGTCATATTTAGAGCCGACGGGGTTGGCTGCTGCGAGAATTGACGTCCTTGCATTGAGGGTGGTGATAATGCCAGCCTTGGCGATGGAAACGGTTTGTTGTTCCTAGAAAAATAAATGTTAAGAATAAAAACATAAGGAATTAAAATAGATTAAATCCTCACCATAACTTCGTGTAGTACACTACGTGTAGCATCCGACATTTTGTCAAACTCGTCGATACAGCAGACACCTCCGTCACTCAGGACAAGAGCGCCACTAGAGAGATAGATAAAGATTAGCGGTCTCTAACATGTTTAATAGTTGAATTTCTTACCTCTCCAAAACAAGCTGCTTGGTTTCTGGATCGCGAGTAACATATGCCGTCAGACCAACAGCGGATGATCCTTTGCCAGAAGCATACACCCCACGCGGCGCAATCTTGTGAACATACTATAAAAAAAGGCGGTCGATCAACATCAATTGGAGCAGCTTTCATGGGAAAAAAAAGATTTACCTGCAGAATCTGGGATTTACTTACACCAGGATCACCCACAAGAAGCACGTTAATATCGCCTCTGTACCTGGGACCACCTCCGCCTCCACCTTTCGCCACGCTCTTATTCGTCCCACCAAAGAGCTGCAACAAAATCCCTTTTTTCACGTCCTCCATCTCCCAAATTGACGGCGCGAGCGAGCGAGCGAGATATTCGTAAATATCAGGCCTCTGGCTGAGGTCCTTGAGCTTCTCCTCAAGCTCCGCCTTCCGGCTCTGACGACCCTCCCGTTCCTCATCTTCGTCGCCCCCATCTCCCAGCCCACCAACGCCCGGAACGCGGTCGCCACCAGCAGGACGTGTGGTTTTGTCAAGTCCAAGTGTCCCACTCGTACCCAATTTGATGTGCACGACATCGAGATACGTCTTGAACAAGCTCTTGAGCGTCCTTTGCCGGGGGTTGGACCGCACAGGGACACTTCTGTAAATTCCC
>Ga0307517_10015494_pt1 | contig 10123 bp, 12 predicted proteins | sample 23_EM_MG_FD_194515 | JGI IMG/M metagenome (GOLD analysis project Ga0307517, IMG submission 194515) | Populus trichocarpa ectomycorrhiza microbial communities from riparian zone in the Pacific Northwest, United States - 23_EM | ecosystem: Host-associated > Plants > Roots > Unclassified | place...
AAAGTGTCTTTGTTTTATATTTTTATTGATTAGAAGGGCTAGCGTTGTGATTTTTAAAAATTGTGGTATCGGGGATAAAAGTACCATGTTTCACTCATATTTCATGGTATATGAAAGGTTTTCCCTAAAAATCCAGCCAGAGAATCCAGCCGGTAAATTTATTGCGCTCCATCCAAGTCAAGGTTTTAGTCGTCCCCCAAGACGAGTTCCACCTCGGTTAAGATTTTCGCAAAAATACGGTACTATACTCGAGTATTGCGATGCCCCGGATTCCAGCACCTCAAGCTCCAATCCAGAATCTCACAGATCCACCATTAGCCCCCCAATCCTGCCACGTCGTGAATTTGACGATAACATCCGATAAAAAACTCTCCGACAGCAAGTATTCCCTTCGAGACCCCCTGCAGACCCCAGCCACCGCCGGATAAATAGCGGCGTTTCTCCACGTCGTGAATCATTGTAAGATAGAAAGAACTCCCACCTCCTCTGGACCGGCCTGGGGGCGTTTTCTGAAGGCCCTACCTGCCGGCCAGTTCTATTCTACTCTCCCGCCCTCATATATAGTACCAGCAGAGGCTAATGTACCAGTAGCAGAAAGCTCCGCCGGCCCAAAAACACTCCGTAGGGCAGTCTAACTTACCGTATGTTAGTATTCTGCGAGCGGTACTGAGGTTAAGTAATACCGGTACTACCGCACTGAGCTTGAGTCGCGCAATGCCCGCCTGCATGTCAGCCCAGCAAACACCAACACGCCGGCTCTCTCTCCAGCCCTACGGGCGAGACACGCGATGACTCGCCTAAATCTTAACGCAATCAATTAATTGCATTACAGCGGATTTTTCATCCCGACACTACCCGGCATTCATCCTCTAGTAGGATCCTGGTATTTCGCGGTTTCTATTACCGGTACCGTACCGGTGCCCGAGCACTATCCTTCCACTACCGTAGTCTATCGGAGCGATACCCCCGGACAGTGGCTATTTATACTTTGCCAATTCCTTCCGCACCACAGTAAGTTTCATTGGCACTCGAGTACCGGTCGTTACTATAAAGGGCTAGGCCCTGATCGAGAAATAAGCGTTTTAGCTGGTCACACAGAGCTTTTCTCACCAATACGGTATGTAAGCCGCTGCGGGGCCTCCCTCTATCAGCCATGCTTACTTGAGGCTGTGGGTGCCCAGCAAGAGCGCATATTACCCCACTAAGCCTCAGATCAAGCTGAAGCTCAAAAATCCTCTGCCGGCTTCCCTGAGCTTAGTGATTGGCTGTGTGGAAAAAGTAGCCAATTGGCTGAACGAAGCGATACGGTAGATCAGCGAACTGTTGCGTTCAGAACAAGTCAGCATGCTGGTAACCCCGCCACAAATTACCTCACTAAGAAATAAATAGTGAATGACTTAGGATTCAGCTTGGGAGAATATAAGCAACAAAGTTTCCAGAGTTCATCCTTTAGTGAAGCCTTAGGACCCCCACTAACCTGCCCTGAAGACACCACTGTGAAACCCCCGGGCTGTCAATCATCCAAAGGACAAGCACTCAACATCGAAACGAAATTCCCAATAACCGGCCAAGATGGATCCCATGGGCGGTTTGAGGGATATCAACTCCCTGGCCGATGGACCTAGAAGACCACTGAGTTCTGCCTTTAGCGAGCATGAGGAAGACATGACGGATGTCGATTTCGTAGCTCGCTCTGATGCAGCCCTGTTAGAGGGTATGTCAACTCGATGAAATCTCAAGAGCCCCGAAGCTAACACTCAACCGCAGAAGGAGATTACACGTCGTCTGACGAGGATGGTGTACAGAGGAAGAAGAGTCGAAGGACAGGGCATGCGAGAAATTCCTCCGCAATCTACGACAGATCAGTATCAACCAAAGTCAATCCTATGCCGATAGGAAGTCAAGCGCAACCCGAAAGCAAGATTCGGATCATCATGAGGGATTTCAAGCAAAACCCCGAGAAGCCACTCTCCCGAGCCCGGGTAGCCCTCCGTGCCCTTTCATTAATCGCCTCCGGAACGGTAGCGGGAACTGTTGCTCACATGCTCTGGCATTATATCGACACAAAAGGCGAATTACACAAGGGAAAACCAGTCTGGCCAGAAAACCTCACCATCATGCCAACAGTTCTCATGTTGGCTATAGCACTTTACACATTCCTGACCGACTTGGGCTTCCTCATCGGGAGTGCCTGGAAAAACGTAGGCTCTCTCTCCCTCCAATCAATTCAAGGTCCTCCACCCGTATGCGAACTGACGGGGCAATAGTTTCGGTATTTGAAAAACAAAATCGCCGCTACCATAATTGCCCTAAATTCGTTGACCAGCTGTATCGGTTGGATTCTCTCAATCTTATTTTCCCACCAACAACGAGACAGCCCAACCCTGTGAGTTCTCAACCTCCTAAGCCAGCAATCGACCCCAACTAACAATTCCCCCACAGGCTCTGGGTTTGTTCCGTGAAGAGCGCTCCTCACTCAACTGACGACTCAGAGGGTTCCCCCATGGACTTTGCCCTTCATTGCAGTGAACTGGTACACCCCCACACCCAATTTCGCTAGATTCAACCTTCTGACCATTCTCCACAGAATTTCACATGGATCGCCGCCTGCGTTGTCGCCGCTGCACAAGGGCTTGTAGTATTCACCATCGTCTTCAGCTATTGCGGTGGCCGTCCCAAGAAGCCAAAGTTTAAGGCGCCAAAAGATGTCCGCCCGGGCGGACGCTGGTCCTCATTCGCGGATGGGACCTCTGGATGGGTGAATGAGAAGATCAAGTTATTAAAAAGGTAAAAAGTAATGGCTAGAGCTGCATCAATTTCAATGTAAAATATGTATGATTAGAAAGGGTTTTCCTTCTTTTTTTGGAGGGGTAGCATTTTCTTATACTAGGCGCAATTGGCTTCGGTAAATTTAATGGGAAGAAAGAAAAAATAGCAATAAATGTAAAGAGGAATAAACAGACGTTCGTATTCCCATGGGTCCTCATGTTATGCACCCTGTCCCTCACGGATACTACAAAAACAGTACTAAGTAAGTATCCGCGATCACAATATTCAAAGTGTCTCACGATCATGGCATAGCACCTCATGCACCTCATAGGACCAGCTCCATGCTACTAGTGCTCGCCGGGGCAAGAATACCATAGGACCAGGAGGAAAAAACTCATGTAACACGTCTCTCATCAACCGGCATAACAATTTCTAACCACGACCGGCTATTTCAAGAATCTCCGACTCCACTGCACCCGACGCGCGCAGAGAAAATCCAGCACTGAAAGCCTCCTACCTACCCCCTGCACTAGAGCTGATGCCCTGCGGGAGCCTGTGGCATTTTTGAAAGAATATACTTCCTTCCAGGCTCCACCGCAGCATACCACTCTTTTGCCGGACCAACCGGGAACTCTTCATATGGATTGCCTTCCATAAGCATAGCCCACGTCTCTTCGATAAAATCATCAATCGGCATGCCGAGCTGCCCCCCGTCTCTACTGTCTGTTCTTCAGTCAGCTCTCCATACCAAACCCAGCGGCGAACCCAAACTAAAGGCAAACAGGGGAGGGGTAAATAGCAAACCGGGTTGAGCCTCCTCATCGTGCGACTCCGTCTGCGCTGCCGGCGGAATGATCTCCAGTACATGCACTCCGGTACCCTTTAAATGCAAGCGTAGACTAATAATAAACTGGTGCAGAGCAGCTTTTGAAGCACAGTAATTCGGACACCGGGGTAGTGGGACCAGGGCTAGGCCAGAGGTAGTATACACGAGAGAGGAGAGCTGCTTCCTCAGTAGGAACGGTAAGAACGCGTGCGTGAGATATATATGTAGAGTGTAATTTGTTGCAAGCTCACTCTGCAGCAGTGGCATCGAAACAGTAGACGGCTTCGAAAAATCGAACCCCCGCTGGATGCCAGTATTCAGAAACACACAGTCCAGGTCGGGATGCTCTTTCGTGACTCTAAATACCAAAAGAAAGGTCAGCAAGACAAGGCATCTCCCAAGGGTATTTTAGGAAAAGGGAGGGGGTATACTTGTCCACCCAAGAGCTTATCTCGTCCAACCTTGCCACGTCAAAAACATAATACCGCATCATCTCCTTCCTGTATCTTCCCTCATACTTCCTGACAAACTCTTCCAAGAGGTCCTTCCTCCGACCGACAAGAACCACTTTCCGCCCCTCGGTAAGGAACTTTTCGCTAAGGCCGTACCCGATTCCGCTGGTTGCGCCGATCACGAGAATGCTCTTATAAGTGAAGTGCATCCTGGAGTGTTTGTTATCCGAGGCGAGAAGCTTGCTGGCCAAAGGAGTGGATTCATCGTGGATTTAGTACTCGTAGTCTGCTCGAGCAGACGTACGACTCGAGTAGACTAACAAATTGATTGCACCCTACTGTAGTTTGCGCTTGCCGAAGATGGACGAAGAGGTCAATGTGACATCAGTGCCAGAATTTTTCTGTGGCGGAAGCGGTTTGGTGGGGGGTTGGGTTGGACCAGGCTAAGGAGGTGCGGCTCTTTGTGAGGCTCTTTGTGAGGCTCTAGTTCTCCAAGCTTTGCTTGCAGATTCATGGCTTGGCAGACATAGATTCTCACGCGAACCTATGAACTGGGCCAGCTGAAAGGGCTGAAAGGGACGTTTGGCTGCTTCTCCGTACCTTGGTTCACAGAATACTTGTCACCAACACAAGCGAACCAGACCTTTGAGGGGGTTCAAAGGCCATGGGCTCTTCTCCCTTTGTCTCAAAGGCTATGGGACGGCAAAAGAACGAGTGAAGATCAGGTTAAAATACTGTATGGGCTCTAATAATTGACCCTAGCACAATAATGACTTCCGAAATTCCCCCACTTTTATAGAGGAGCGAGCGCAGAGCGAAACCGACCCCTCAATCCGAGCCTAAGACCAAGAGAAAGAGAAAAGAGCTAGTCCCTACCAGCAAAGGCAACTCCATCACTAAAACCGTAAGGGCTCGGATGGTTGGACACCACGTGAGGACGTTGAAGGAGGAGAAATGTTCGACATAGGATAGCAGGTTTCGTAGAAGTTCATAAAGAGTTGTACAAGAAAATTGAGCGAACAATGAATTAATGTAATACAACCGATTCTCGTGGTGTTCGCGTTCGTCCTTCCTCGTCCAGAAGGACCCCTTTGTCGTCGTTGATCAATGAATAATGTTCTTCTCCGTGTCTTCCTCTCTGCTCTTCTTTACTAACGGGGCAGCTAAAGGAGAAACGGTCCAGTGAAAGCTCTTCATCCAAGAACACTCCCCACGACAGCCACCTCACAAACCCTATCTAATGCTAACCGCAAATATAATACTTATGATGCACAAATTTGCGTGTTAGTACCAGACTCTATAAACCTAACATCACCCCACAACACCGTAACCTTCTTTGAATTGGGAAAACCTTGAGTCAGGAGCTAATTGCTTTTAGTCTGTCACAGGCCAGAGGTATGATATAATTTATTGTAGTCGAAGCCCCCCTATCTATACCCTTCTATGATGCCGTAGTTGGCACAAGATCAAGCCCCCGCATGGATACTGCCCCGCGGGAGAATGGATACATCCTGCCTAAACTATAACCACCAAGGAACGATTTGCCACTCCAGAAACCCACCAACCTCACCATCCAAGACTCTCCGAAGAGAAATAACGTCCTTTTTACCCGGGCGCTCGGGGACCGTTTTGGTAAGCCTGACTAGCAATCACCTCTCACCCCATCCTCCACCTCTCCCTCAACCCCTTCCCTCCACCGCTCGATCTCCCCTATCTTTCTCCGACTAAAATTAAACCCCGCCTCCCCTTCCCCTACCTCCTCCAGCTGCCCACTCTCAGGCACCAAAACCGGACACTCATCACAAACCTCGTAAGAGAGCAAAATCCTCTTGATCCGGGTGGGTGGAACATGCAGTCCCAAATGGCACATTCGCGAAGTTTCCTGCGTGACATAGGTTGTGTGGCCGCAGTCGTTGTGGATTGCTACCAAGATGCACATTTTTGCTGAATTAGGGTGGGTGGGTGGCGTTTTGGGGAGAATTGTGGTGTTAAGTCAGGGAGGAGAGGAGTTAATATGTTGTGTAGAGGGGCTGATCGTTTGGTTGATGGGAGGAGAGGGTGTTTCATGGGGGTATTGAAGAGGCGGGGTGGAAGATGGGATACATGATTACTAGGAGGTTTTCAACCTGGCTGTCCACACCGTGATAGGGAAATGGTGAATTGACCCAGGTGAAACTGTCAGCAGCTTGAAAACGCTAGGACTAAGATTTGGCTCGGACAAAACAATCTGGAAAATAAGGTATTCAAGAGCAAGCAACACAACCAAAAATTTCCAACATTTCATTATCAAGGAAGAGGTTCTTAACAGGAAACAATAATATCTCTAGTGTTTTATCGGAGCCAATTAAATGAACCTATTAGGTGGTACGCCACTCCCAAGAAGTAGAATCTCTCGTGAGCTCGCACTTTCATGTTTCTCTCTGAATGTTTGTGATTTGAATGCTCTTGATAACCAATGATGATCCGAGCTGTGCATTCCACACCGAGACATCACACATCTTTCCCTCATACTCGAAACTTGTATCAAGAGCTACATAGACTATCACTCGCCTTATCACCAATTGTGGTACCATTGCTTCACAAGATTCGACACCATAGCCATCCAGCACAATCCCAGCCGACCACATATCACCGAACCCAACAAAAGGGGTTCTAGACGATTGAGGGAACAAAGCACCACAATATATTTTAGTCGGGCGCGTTGATCTAAACATCCCAATATTCACCGGGCACGGTGCTAGTACACACTGCATTAAATTTTAGCACGAGTATAACTACAGGCTTTTAGAGGACCTGTAAGGTGGTTTAAAGAAGAACATACCGTGCGACAGAGAAGGTACGAGGCTAACAAATCGAGCGGTTGGTATCTGTTGTCAACGGTGGAAGGATTGTCTTATCGATATCATATTTAAAACATAATTGAAGTGGGAAGAAGGATTAACAAAGTGAGGGTTGGTAGGGTAGGGGGAATGACTAGGCTCGGCCGATGAAAAAAATGAAAAACATGGTGCGTATCAAGGAGCCCTATTTCCTCGTTTTTGTAGGTAGGGTTGGCTGGCATAAATGTCCATATAAAGGCGGCATCCATCCGCCTTTTTCCTCCTTTCCTTCTTCCCTCCTTCTCTCAACACAGAACGCTCAACACAACGACAACCACCGATCTGGAGGGCCATAAGGACGACAAGGACCATAGGACCACATGACTGGAAGGGCAATAATCGAAGTACGAATCAGCAAAAATCCAACACCGCTGGTTGGTGGGGAAGGATTTGGAGAGGGAGAACGTGGAGGAATGGTTAAAGAGGAGGGATGGCTGGAGTGGAGGAATGGTGGGAGAACGTGGAGGAGGGTGAAGAGGAGGAATGGCTAGAGTGTGGGAACGTGGAGGAATAGATGGAATAGGATAATGGATGGAGTGGAGGAACGGTCAAAGAGGAGGAATATGTGGGAACTGAGGGAACTTCAACTCATATGATGACAAGTTTAAACAACTCTGAAGAACTCTTCCCCGGTTGCTCCTTGTTTTATAGGAACTTCAGGGTTGAGCATAGAGGTAACAAAGCTATTCTGATGAGAAACAAATGCGAGCAATATATTACACTATCAGGAAACCTTGACACTATTGTACTCCTCCGGGTCAATCCTGCAGGAAAAAAGCACTTCACATAACTTGTTTTTCACTATTTTGGAGGAGGGGTATGGCTGAACAGTTATGCTCCGCTTCTAGAAAGTAATAGATAGCATGAGCCCTAAACTGAGCTGTTATTGAATTTTTTTTTTTGACTCTAACACCCTGAACGCTCTCAGGGTAATGATGTCAAGTAGACAAATATCTACATCTCGCTCTTTGGCTGGGACCTCACAATGATGAGACAGACACTGCTACCCTCCCAGGTTGCGGAGCACCCTGTATGGCATTGGGAATTAATGCCAAAGTGGCAACAGTGTAGCACAGTTAAAAAAGCCTTAACGATAAAAAAAAACGGAGTATCATAATCTAAAGAGGATAAAACCTCTTTGTCCCATCAGATAATTTACATGCTTTTGCGCAAGATCCCAAGTGATAGAAATTTGCTCCAGCATTCTTCCTTGGGACTACTGTAAATCCTTCACTTCGTTTCACTAGATTAGAGGAAATTCCAGGAAACCTAACCTCACATTCTGGCCTCGAGTTTTTTTCCTATGATATCTGGCAATGATCCCATTCTATTTTTGATTGATCCAAGACTGCCAGATATCAGTATAGAGAGACTTAGGCCCTGTTTGGCATGCCACCATATAAAAGAAGGCTATTTTTCTTCAAAATGGCTTTTTATGCTCAGGCTGTTTTAAAAAAATGTCATTTTTCAGAAATAATCATGTTTGGCAATACCTTCTCATTACTTCAGTGCTTACACAAGTACGATACACAAAAAAGAACACTAAACCATAGGTCTGTATTAGGTAAATCTAAATATTGGCACACTTTTTCATCAATGTCACTGCTTTATAGTTTTCCCACTGTGCACAAATGGTTTAGTAACCTCACAAAAAAATGCCATGGAAAAAATAAGACTAAAATTAAAAGAAATACCATTTCAATATACATGCCAAACACATCTCCATTTTATTTTATTTTATTTATGGAGGAAAAATGCCATAAAAGCGAGAAAAATGTCATTTTTCTTGCGTGCCAAACAGGGCCTTACTCTTGTGCTCATGAAATACGTTAGAGTTGATGGAAGCGGATAGTTGTCAGAGGGAAGGAAGGTGGATAGCTGAGGGGTAAGATGGGATAGTAGTTTTAGTTGTTTCACTCGTCCTAGACGGAAGGATAGACGGAAGGACAGACGGAAGGGTTTCTGGTTATGTCTTTCCTTTATTCAGAGTACGGAGGTATGCAGGCAAATGGGATTACGCATGAAGGAGATATCGATAGGTGTGGCGGACGATAGAATGATTGAGAGAGTTTTATTATTCTTATATAGACTTATGTTTGGTTAGTTAGTGGAGATGACGATGAGCAAATGAAGTTTCTGATTTTCCCTAGCATACCCTTTTAGTTGAGGCCTAGTCTAGTTCGACCGTTTGACCATTACGTGCAATTATCCCCGTAACAAAATACACATAACTTCGTAGTCCCCATCCCATTCTATGTAGAAGTTGTTTAGCTAGCTGCCAAAGTGCAAATTTCCACTGACGCCAGCGTTATCTAAAGCGCCCCCTGTGGCTAAACCTCTCTAACATGAGGAGGAAATTTTCACAATTCCTCCGAGCAGCCCCGTATGCCTAGCGTAAAAACCTGAATAATAGAACCCCATGCTATATAGTCAGAAATTCCCTAGTCTAGAAAGTGGGCTATAAAAACCGCTAAAAACGTATCCCCCTTCCCCCTTCCGTGACAGAAAAAACCAAAATTGTTGAAAATAACGAATGCTGAAGTAATGATCAGCCATGAGGCCTTTACACAGAGGAGCGGAATAGCTCAAGTGAAGACATGTAGCTTGTATTAAGCGGTGAAGTTCATTGGCCGTGTTGAGAATTAATAAAGGAAAGCTGTAAGGAAAGGTTAAGAGGTGAAAGAAAGACAGGAAGGAAGAAAAACATGTTCATCGAAGAAAACTCTTCATGGCTTGCAAATCCCCTCACCAGTTCCTACGTATGTCACTAAGGCCTCAGAGTGCGGGCACATCCCGCACCTAGTGCAGCTATTTTCAACAGGAACCTTCTAGACCTTACTCGGAAAGGAAAGTCCAGCAGCTTAACACACGGTTGAATTATTCAAGTTTTACAGAACATGTTGTGCGAGTGATTCCTTGTGACGGGCTACCGTTGGCCTACCTGCGCCTTTGCTCACTAGATTTATCTTACATCTATTACGTTCAACCCCTCCATTCAAGGGCTAACCTGAGAAATAGAGAATAAGTAATGAGAAAACTGCTAATAATGGCGCCCCGCCGCTACTCTCCGGGTGCTTGAGTTTGTGGGGGGGGGGGGGGGGGGGGGGGGGGGGGGGGGGGGGGGGGGGGGGGGGGGGGGGGGGGGGGGGGGGGGGGGGGGGGGGGGGGGGGGGGGGGGGGGGGGGGGGGGGGGGGGG
>Ga0307517_10015497_pt1 | contig 10123 bp, 5 predicted proteins | sample 23_EM_MG_FD_194515 | JGI IMG/M metagenome (GOLD analysis project Ga0307517, IMG submission 194515) | Populus trichocarpa ectomycorrhiza microbial communities from riparian zone in the Pacific Northwest, United States - 23_EM | ecosystem: Host-associated > Plants > Roots > Unclassified | place...
TTCGGTGCAGGGGGATGTGTTTGGTATTTATGTTTTGAAAATGTTTTTTAAAAAAAATTTTGTTTAAATTAATATTTTTTTGATATTTTGATATTATTTTGATGTGTTAATATTAAAAATAATTTTAAAAAATAAAAAGTATTATTTGAATATATTTTAAAATAAAAATCATTTTAAAAAACATTATTTTACAAGGTTTTGCCACCGCACGATGCTGCAGGCAACGGTGATAAGGACAGCACGTCAGGAACACATCAGTATATTAAGAAAATGTTTTGTCTTCTGTCATATTGTGTTTTTATATGATAGTGGTTTTTATTTAATTATAACTCTTAACATGGTTAGAAACTAGTGTCGGTTGCATCTGCAGAACAACCTACCTTTTCTGGTTATAACTAAAGAAGTGTTCGAGAATACACTTAAAATCTTGTTTCTTAAAAAAAAAAATTAATTATTTAATTTTTTTATGTTTTTAAATCATTTTAGTGTAATGATCAAAAGTGATTTTTTAAAAAATAAAAAAATATTATTTTAATACATTTCCGAGTGAAAATTAATTTGAACCGCAACCACAATTATACTTTCAAACATGCTCCAAATATATACTCTTTTATTTGCTGATGTGTTTGTTTTTAGTGGTGGGACTCACTACTAAAAGCAAAAAACACATCAGTAAAAGTAAAACAATTTAAATCGCAATCATAATCATACTCTCAAATAGGCTCTAAGTATATGTTTGTTTTTGCTGATGTGTTTGTTTTTAGTGGTTTAGTGGTGGGGCTCACTACTAAAAGTAAAAAACACATCAGTAAAAGTAAAATAATTTAAATCGCAATCGTAATCATACTCTCAAATAGGCTTTAAGTGTATGTTTGTTTTTGTTGATGTGTTTGTTTTTAGTGGTGGGGCTCACTACTAAAAGCAAAAAACACGTCAGTAAAAGTAAAACAATTTAAACCGTAACGGCAATTATACTCTCAAACATGCTCTAAGTATATATTTGTTTTTGCTGATGTGTTTGTTTTTAATAGTGGGGTTCACTACTAAAAATAAAAAATACATCAGTAAAAATATAAATTTACTATTTTAGCTCTTATATTTATTTTTTATTTTTTTATGGAGGGTTGTACCCTGCAATAAATATAGAAATAAAAACAAACTAACCTTAAAACTGAGATTACACTACAGGTTGCGGTAACTTTAAAAATAAACAGGCACCTAATAATTTACCAACAATACCATAACGTGTGGACTCGAATTATTATTTTTTTTACTTGGAGCTTCAACGTTTTTCTACAAAATATCAAATAGTTTTGTAAGAAAATGAAAAAAAGTGTACATACAAGGTTATCAAAAACTTTTTTTTTTTTTACATGATACAAAAAATACAATATAAACTCGGATGGTAAAATCATAAGTATTTTTTTTATATACATAGTTCATATAAATAGTAATTAATTTCATCAATAAAGATGTGTATTTGTTCTTGCATGATAAAATCTTTACATACAAGATCTAAGAGAAAAGACTAGAAGTGATCAGTAAGACTTGCGTTCAAGAAAAATATTAAAAACAATTGTGTCTTCACAAATATGCTCTCTTATTAGCTAACATCAGTTCCAATACTCCCTCCAAATACATGACCATATGTAATGATAATTTAATTTATCTAATATTTTTGGTCTTAATGAATAATACATCACTTTTAGATATTATTATGCTTTTTTTTAGATATTATTATGTTTTCATAAGTTTCAGATATTGTTTGTTACATACTATCAATCTCAACAAGTAAATCAATAATGAATTGTAGTTTCATATGAACTAAAATGAATGAATCAAACAATTTAAAGTATGATTTTTTTTTTTAATCTTGAAGACTGACTCCTTGTTAGATATATCTTAAACAAGTTATGAGATTTTCTATAAATAAATCATAATGTTGTAAATTTATTTAAAAAGACTGATATTTAGACATAAACACATGGTGGGTCAAATTTCAAAGTATGATCTATTACTCTTGTCCGTAAAAATATCTCTATGAAATAAGAGTTTTCAAAGTCTTGTCCCATAATAGACAAATTTTTATTTGTTAGGAAAGGTTTAATAAAGACTGTTTTTTTCATCCTTGAATTATTGATTGAATAAGGAATTCATTGATAGTGAGTAAACACAATAGCATGCAATGAGAAAGATAAGAATCTTGAATTTATAATTATTGTAGAATCGGTAATAAAACCGTAAAGAAAGATAAGAATCTTGAATTTATAATTATTGTAGAATCGGTAATAAAACCGTAATTTTACCTGATTTTACACATTTTCAATCTGATTTTATTATTTTTTGTTTTTTATATAATTTTATATGATATGCATATATTGACTTGTAAAATCATATGATTTTACTCGTGAATTTAAGAACCTTGTGCACATATATCATAGTGTTGTTTATAAAATTATTAATGCTATTAATATTTAGTTATTTGCACCATATTTATTATCAATGCTCATAATATTTTCTCTATAATTATGAATATATAATCTTTTCTTTGTAATTGTGTGTATTTCAGGGTTTTTTAGACTATATATATACATCATTTTCTTTTTCTTTTTTTCAAAATTATTTCATATCTCACGAAAAAAAACATGATTTTCCAGTAAAAATATTAGTTCTAGCCTACATGTCATAATTTCACTGATCAACCTTTAATTTCCAACAGCGTCAATAGATAAAAAATTGTTATGCAAATACATTATTAAATATTATATAGATAGAGGTACCATCCATCATGGGACCTAGTGTTGTGGCTAATTACTGGTCCGTACATGCACTCTTGTTGCCATAATCATAGCATTCAAATCATGCAATCACAGATTTTGGGTGAGATATTGAGTGGTTGAATATTCTGCAGGCTGTTGTGATACTGTCATGCTGCGAATGTGCAACCTAGTAATAATCTGTTCATTAGCTGGACAAAGCTGGATACCATTCATGATGCTTGGCACAGCTAGAGATTGCTGAACACTGATCGAGGCAGATTACGACCACCATTCATGGCTTGTTGATCCATGGTGAAAAGGGTCAGAGTTATATCCGATGAAGTGATATGCTACCAAAAGTGAAGGACAGAATTGGTGGAAAAAGAAACAGAGACATCATAGAAAGCTGAATGATTACTCTGCCGACATCAATGGAGGCAATTGCACAGAGTTAAACAAGTACTTTCTAAGAAAACCATTGACCAAAAAGAGGGGTGGAGGGGGGAATCGCAAAGTTCCTCTAAAGAAGAAACCACTTGAACCTCACAATGCGGTTCCATTTACAATAGTTTCAAGATTGCAAGGTTCCTGGGATTGTGCAGCTCCCATAAGAGGTTTCTTCTCCAAGCTGTTTGCTTGGCAATTCACCTGATAATCGGAAGAAATCTTGTACATGATTTTGTTAGAAGTCGAAATCTTAAGCATCAACCCTACCTCAAACCAGAGGCAGATGAAGGGTTATTATCAAAAACCCCAGGGGCAAACACTGGAAGCTGGTTTGATACTGAATCTCTTTTGAATCTAGATTCACGAGGTAAATTCAAAGCAAGCCGCTGTTGGCCCTCTCTCAAACCTAAGCTGCCCTCGTTTCTCGAACCATCCCTAACAGGGACACTCAAAAGTGGACCACCAAAGAAAATGGAGTCCCCTGTGTACATCAGCTTCTCAGCTGGATGTGCAGGAGCTTTAGCTGTGGATGATGAAAACTGTTGTGGTGGCACTACTTGCTTTCTACCATCATTGCTTGTTTCTGGATTGGATTTTGGCAATACTGTTTGCATAGCTGTTCTGTTGCGTGCTTCAGAAGCTGATACAGGAACTGATACATACCTTCCAGCCTCTTGGTCCCAAACAACAGATGTCCTTTTGACATCTCTAAGAAGAGAAGTAGCTGGAGCTGAAAGAAGCAATGGATCAGTATTACTTCCCTTCTGCATGATTTTTTCATCAAATCCTGACGTAGGATAGGATAACAGGTTGTTGGCAGTAGGTAAAGGAGCCTTAGAGGTTACATGATGATCAGGAATAAGGCCAGGGGCTGAGGTTGCTGCCTTGAAACGACCTAGACTGTGAGTTTGTGGTAGAGGACTAAGCGTGACTGATTCATGAACATGGCTTGGGCTGCTGAAGCTACTAATACTTTGAGTCCCAATTTCGTACTCATCCAGGCTTCCTTGACCTGGAGCAAAAGAGTTTCCTAGTGCATTTAATCTCAGCTCATTCTTGATCTCTTTGTTTGTCCCCATATCAGTGCTCACACTACTTCTGACACTCATATTACCACTGGAGCTATATTCAGTATCTGGTAAACGGTGATTATCAACTGGCTTTAGAACAGAGGAAGATGCCCTGGCCTTTGCTGCTGCTCTCATAGCCTCAGCGGAATCTAACTTTGCAAGTTTCCAAGCACTAATTCGAACCGGCCGTTTGGGTACCTTGTTACCTCTTTCTTGAGCTCCAGCAGCATCTGGATCGACAGTTGATGGAACCATCCCAGGGTCCAGGTGAGGTACAACTTCTTCCTGATGTAGCCAAAACACAAGTTCTATAAAGACCCATAAAAGTTAAGAGCTTGTCCAAAATAATTACATACATTTTTCAAGATATTCAAAACAAATTGTAACAAAATAACTAAAACATAGGATATACAGAAAGGGCAAGGAGCTCCTAGTAATTTTCACATGACAGTTCATTGACTGGGGAATAATATTATTAAGAGTGATTCGGGAAAAAAATGTCAAGCGGTGAAACTACAATCCTTAACATACAACAGCAAATTCTATTCCTAGTGCAGTGGAATAGTAAGAATTTGAAATCGACCAGGTTAAAAGAAGGACAATAATGGAAGAAAGCCTTGACACATGGTAAATGGTTTAAACCTTCATCAATTCATAAATGACCCGTTTAGAAAATTCTTTAGCCAATACCAAATGGCTAGAAACTAACTTGAAGGCCTCTGCAGGATTCTTTGCTAGGATCAGCACATTAGTTATCAATGATACACATGAAATGAGGGCATTACTAGACTTCAATACCTGATAATCCACAAATACCCTAGGAGGGGTACACCATGCTCCCTTGTACTGTAGGCCAAGAGAACTTCCACCACTGAAGCCAGTTGTGGCAGATCCTGATGGAGAGTACAGTATGTTCGGCAATTCCTCGTCCACAGATGCTCCAGCAGGTGCCTCGCTCATTGCTCTCAAGGCCACAACATACTCATAGGTGGTAATACCCTAATTTAACAAAACAGAGAAATGAAAACGTTTAGATTGCTGAAATTGCCAAATATGGTTCTAAATTTCAATTTTTAACTTCTTCTCATCCATTTTAAAAGCAATCAACAAGAGCACAAAAAACTGAAAATAGTATCCAGTCTCTTGGTCACTAACCTTTCTGATCAATATCATGTGGAAAAAGAAAAGTTCACCCAGAGGTACACATGCTAGGATTGAAACTACAGTACATACAGCCTGAACGAATTGAGATCCAGCATCAGCAATAGAAATTTGATGATTTTGAGATGAACTATAAGGAACAAGCTTCAGTCAAAGGTTATTGTGTACATACCACAACTGTTGCAAAAGGAGCTATAGAGAAACCATTTCCAAGTGTATCGACAATTTCAACCTTCATGCTTTGCTTGTTAACAAAACAACGTACAAAGACAGCAATACCAACTCCAGCTTCAAGTACAAGCTTCACCACACGAGCGCAAAAATGTTACCATTTGGAAAACTTTTTATAGAATAAAAATTGCCAAGAATACCACATATATCTGCATGAAACAACTAGCCACAACAGTATGAGAAATAAAAATCACATATAAGTTTGAGAGTATAGCACATACCCAAACAAGACTAATAGCCATTAGAGAAACAAAAGTCACATAGTTTTTGTACCCCACGCAATTGTTGAGCCACTGCAGTCACACCATAGATTTGGTTATTTTTTAGGAAATCATCTTTTGTTGAATTCCAAACCAGTTTAAGATAATTCAAGACGTGTGCCTGCAAAGACCACTTGAAACAAGATGAAAGTATACCCGGCAATGGTGATCAAAACCATCTACACATTTATCACAACTTCGACAGTGTTTGCTAAACTTGCGTACCTGCAATTTAAAGATGCCATGGTTAATAACTGGGAAAGCCAGTATTATTCTCTAATGCTGTCATTGCAGCATGCGGCCAACACTGAAGATAGTTTGGGGTGCATGCAATTAGCAGAATTCTTGGAGGACAGGACTGTGTGGTATATATTGAGTGCATGTAATCACATAGAATGATGTATAGCTAACTGAATCCACAGTGATAACCAAACCCACAACCAAAAAGGGAAAATTAAGACCACAAACAAAATAAGAGACACCACACACTTTTTACAGCACAATACCTCAGCATTGCACAATGTACAGAACAAAGCATCTTCACCATTGCTCTGTTGCTCAGCTATCCCTTCCTGTTTGCGGCAATCTTCATGAACAAACAGTGCACAGAAGATTAAACCAATATTATGAGAAGATTTTCTGGATGGAGGTTGCCCTGCAGTCTCTGCTCTCTCAATTTCTCCCACTGACCCTTTCTTACTAGAGTTTGCTGGAGCTATAGAACTTCTGGAAGGTGAAGAAAAAGACGAATGCATTGCACTTCCAGTTTCATCAAATTTCCTAGGCAGATCCTTCAATGACATCCCATGTTTCACATTGAGTTTATTTGCTACATCATCGGAATTGAATTTAGACATAATGCCGGGATCTGCAGGGTTAATTGCAGTACTCCGAACATATAGAATAAAGACAAGAAGCACCTGCATATCCACAACAAGGATCAAGAAAACAACACCAGCTATTAATCTTAGACATGTTTTTTCTTCAGAGAACAGTAGTTAGTACAATAAGAAGACTAAAGTGATCCATGACATACGATGCAGAGGACATCTAGGGTCATGCAACCAAAACAAATCCATTAAAACGGACTATCACCGGCAGGACTTAGAACAATGCTAGCAGGACAATTTATTCCCATAACATTGGAGCTTTCATTCGCTAAAACGTTACCAAAATTTTCAGTCCATGTCACAAATTTCTCCGGAACATATAAGGGAAACAAACTTAGCCTTGATACACAGAAATGAAAAAGAATTCACATACCACTGGAGTGTAAGTCCCGATAAGCACATACTCCCAGATTTTGCCTCCAAGGAAAGGAGCAAGGAAAGCATAAAATGCAATCACCAATAAGCAGAAGACAGTGATTGCAACAACCTATCAAAGACCAAAAAAAAAAAAAAAACATTTACCACATAAATTATCACTACATGGGACCTATGAAAACACTCATAAATTCAGTAACTACAAAATGCCAAACAACAAAAGCCAATTTCTTATGCCCACATAAAAAAAAATGCACAAAGATCACTTCTTTAGCATTTTTTAGAGAACCCCAGAAGAAAAGATCAGTTTTTTGAGCAAAGCTAAGCACTGCTGAATGAGTAAAAACAAAGCTTGATAATTGAGAAACAGCCTCAAAGTCTCAAAAATAGAAGGTTTTTATGGTCATACCTGAAAGGTGTGAGCTGGTAATTGCCATCCATGTTTCCTCACCATAACTCAAGCCCCAGAAAAGGCCAAAACCCTAAACACACCCTGAAAACTCTTGCTGGAAAGAGAAAAGAAACCCCAAAAGAAAGGAACTTTCCTCTCAACTACAGTAACCCAGATACCAAAATAAATGCAAGACCCTTTTCAAATCAAGAAACAGTAAGGTTCAATCGGGTTTGGGCCTCCGTCTCACTTGCCTTGCCGCTATCATTAACTAAAATGAAGGGACAAAAAAAAAAGAAAAAGAAAAGAGCTAAAGTGGGCAGCAAAAGTGAAAAGAAAAGAACAAAGTGAGAGGCCCAGGGATTGAGAAACAAGGCAGGGAAGTAGCACTTGGAAAAGCTAAACAGAGAAAAAGAAGAGGAATGTGAAAACAAGAGTCAAGGCGAGGAACTGTTAGAAGGACAACACAAGCTGACAAAAGGAAACAAAACTAAAGCGTTGACAGACAACAAAAATAGAAAATCAATCAATCTTGGTTAATGTATGGCTATTTTCATGTCATGTATGGTTGTTATCTACCAAATTATCATTTTTTTTAATGATGAAGTATGTACCTAAAATCATCTTTTTTTTTAAAAAAAAAACACCTAACAGATCATTTGAATGTTCATGATTAGATTTTTATTTTTTTTGAAAAAATTTATAGTGTCGGGGAGTAAGTATGATCCATTTAAAAAAGAGGTAGGTGAATGATGGGAATATATATATATATATATATTTTTTTGATTTTCACTTTCTTTTTCTCTCACTTCCTTATATTTAATGTTTTACACCTTGTAATTTATTAATTTATCAAATCTTTGATAATTTAGCCAAGTTACTAAGTGAATTTAATCCTCATATTTTATCTAGGTTTTAGTACCATACTTGACAAAAACAGTTCTTACAAATGTATTAGCTTGAAGACTTATCAAGAGGGACTTGATTTTCATAAAAGAAAAAAAGAAAAAAGAAAAAATGTCTTGAGTATCTTTAACTTAGAAAAAAAAAATTAAAAAAAAAATCATTCCATGTGTACGCGTGCTGTGTAGTAGGTAAGCTGGAATCTCTCTTTTTGCAATATTTAGAAAGAGGCAATGGTATTTTAATGGTGGAGGTTAGGCCTCTCGACTTTATGATGGCATTAAAATTGAAGTGGACAGCCCCATCCTCCGAGGCTTGCTTGGGGAGGCCATGTTCTGGCGGAAAGCAATGGTTGGCCCTCGACGACTCTAATTTGTCAAACCACTCTTACATCTATCCTTTGTTCTTCATTGCCGAGCTACTTTCCAAGGTTATTAAACCGGTCGGGTAAAAAAAAAAATTGTTTTAAAAAACTAGGGTTTGCTCGGGCCTGAATATATTTCATTGTCTTCATTCTTTTTTTTTTTCAAAATAATATATTTTTAACTTAAAAATAATAATATTTTTTAATTGATTTAGATTAACTTATCCAGCGCGTAACCCGTCCGCCAAGTTTGATTGATATAATCGAAACAAAACAAAACTATATATATTTATATTTTCGAGGAACTAAATTTTCACCGCTGGTTTTAATTATCTTAACTAACTCGGACACCAACCTCTCACCACCACAAGATCATGGACGACAGCAAACACGGAAAGCACCAAACCCTCGCGCCATGTGTAGCGGTCAAAGGTCAACAAAGGATAACTTATATTTTAACTCCTGAAAATTCAAATATATTTCAACCTGGTCCTCGTAAATTGAAAACTTCTAATTTTACACGAAGTTTCGACTTAGGCTCGAAAGAGAAGAAAAACTAAAATATTTAAATTAATAATTTTTTTTATTTATACTATTAAATTAATAGACTTGGGTTTTGTAAACTTAAAGTTAATATAGTTTAGTCTCAAGTTCATATTTTTTTATTTAAATTTGGTTGTTCTATATTAAATAGCCTTAAAAGGCTCACTTTCATAATTTTTTTCATTTAGTTTTTTCATTTATTTTAAATCTATCAACTTAAAAAACTCATAAATAAATAAATATGATTGAAAAGGCTCATAAATATGTGATAAATTTTGAACAAAATCATGAAAAAATCAAAAATATTAAAGAAATAAAAAAAATGGTCACATGGAAAATGACCATACAGAAACTGTATAGTTTACATTGAAAAACCCAATCTATAGAGACTGCGGTTAAGCATTGTCAAATATATAGGGACGAAAAATACAGTTTACCTTTAATTAAAGGACCAAAACCACCTCCACAAGAGTGCCTGCACACGCGCGATCTCTGTATCTCACTCGCGATTGAGAAACATAGCAAACAAAGCGAGAGTGAAAAAAACCAGAAACCCTAAAATCAAAGAGAATCAAAATTGAGGAAAAATTTCTTTCAATCTCCCACTCGCTCACCTCCCTCGCGTGAGCTTTCACCTTGCAACTTCACAGATCGAACCCAACACGCACAGAAAGAGAGAAGAAGCTCTATAGGTAATCATAAAGCTTCTTGGGGGGGGGGGGGGGGGGG
>Ga0307517_10015498_pt1 | contig 10123 bp, 4 predicted proteins | sample 23_EM_MG_FD_194515 | JGI IMG/M metagenome (GOLD analysis project Ga0307517, IMG submission 194515) | Populus trichocarpa ectomycorrhiza microbial communities from riparian zone in the Pacific Northwest, United States - 23_EM | ecosystem: Host-associated > Plants > Roots > Unclassified | place...
GAACGAATCTTGGATCTATCATATATTTTTTTTTTTCCTGAAATACGAGAAAAATGAGAATTTGTTAATTTACAATGCAATTTGAATTAACTAATTACGTACAGATACAATTAATTATGATTTAAGATACGATCAAAAGAGTGAAAATAGATTAGATTTGATTAGGGGTAATCATTTTCGGTTCGGTTCGGTTTTTATACAAAAAAAAGCAATTAAACCAAATTTTTTTTTAAAAAAACCAAAACCGGTTCAAAGAGTTTTGGCTCGATTTTTTCTGGTTTGACGCTGTTTTTTCAGTTTGGCTTGGTTTTGGCTCGGTTTGACTTGGTTTTTTTCCACTTTGGCTAGGTTTTTTTTATGATTTTTTTCGGTTTGGTTTCGGTTTTTTTAGTTTCAGGCTTATAAAATCGAAACCGAACCGGTTGGTTTTTTAAAAATTTTAATCGATTTTTCTTTATAATTTAATTTTTTTAATTATTTATTTTTCAATTTTCTCGGTTTTTTTCTCTCCCTCTATATTGGACTATCTTGCCAATTTTCAGTACACCTTTTCTGATTTTATACATCATTATTAACATTTCCTTCTTAAATTAATGGCTTCGTAACTTATTAATACCTGGCAAAACCATCTCTCTTTAATTTTCTTTTTCCTTTTTTTTTTTTTAACTTTCAATGTTTTTTTTCCCTTTCAGTTCAATGTATAACCTTTGCTCTTTAAAGCGTTTGGTATACAGATTTTTAGACGTCGTTCTAGAACGTGAATTTTTTTTACATATGTGACTCATAATAAATTTAATTTTATGAAATTATAATTATTAAGTAAAATACTATAGCTATAAAAATAACTATATAACATACATAATGTATCAATTATTTTATAATGAATTAATGTGATTTATGATAATATATTTAATTTTAAATTTGTTATTTTCCAGGGAACAAGATCTCAATGATGGTAACTTTGATGGAGTGATATAGTGTTGTGATAATGTATGAAATAATGGAATGATATTATGAATTAATTATTATTTGTAAAATATTGTACTTTAACTTGATGAATTGAAAATATCTTTCTAATAAATACACCAGATTTATAAATCATTTATAAAATATTTTATGCTTATCAATTTTTTTTATAAATTATTGTATACAAAACAATCGCGCTTTAACGTTTGAATTTAGCCTATGTGATAAGGGACGGAGACAAGGGGGGCTGGCACGAGCCCCAACTCTAGCAAAGAAACTTTTTTTCTAACCCCTCCTTTAATAATATTTATATTTTTTTAACCTAAGTAATAAAACAACTAATATTTTAATTCTTTTTAATTTTATTTTCTGATTCCGGCCTTGTATTTTACGATGTAATGTTATCTTCATGGTGACAGGATCTCAATAATGTCTTTTATAACATAGATAAAGTTATTAAAAGAAAAAAAAATATACTTTTCTCTATAAAAAGGTAGTTCTTTTCACAATTTTTCTCGAAATTCTATAATCAATAAGTTATCACTAATTTGGTAACTTCAAGCCCCCCAGAAGGCGTTACTACGTACGCATTTTCTAAGCTACGTACACCAATAAGTCATGCTCTTGGGATAGGAAAAACGACACATATATATAGCAGCAGGTGGCAACTGCAAACTTTTTCATGGAGCTAAAGCTGCAAACCACAACTCTGAATATAGAAAGCTGGATCAATGGCAGTTCAAAATTAATACTAAATATACTATCAAATCCAGGAACAGGTTCTTCATCAAAAGGTCCAGCCATTTATGGTGTTTGTCACTATTGTGTCAAGCTCGCAAGAATATTGACATTTAAGGCTCTAACCCTAAAAGAACATTACATGCATGGGCGTATATATATAAATGCCTACGCACTCCATGATTTCATTTAGGTCATTGAAGTGATTTTCCCTTAGCTTTTTTCGTAGGGAAAAGCAGGAAATTTTATAACCACACGTGTAATGAGATGTAGATGCATTCAAAGTAATAATATTGTGGTAGGACCCGAACCCTAAAGATGGAGAGTGCTCATAATAAAGCATGATGATAATAATTTTGCCATCAAGCTGTTATATCCTAATTAATGCAGAAATAACAAGGAACCTTAGCGCATGCACAAATTAAGAGGCGAGGGAGTAGCTCGCTTGGAGACATCGGGGCTCGCACCTCGCATGGGGGCTCCCTCCCTCCCTTGCTTCTTCCTTTACTATATTACTACAATTCAACTTTACCCTTTAACTTTCCCAACGCAACAAGGGGAGAGTGTTCTTGCTTAACAGGAGACTGAGCTCTCTATATAAATGCCAAAATCACTTCCACCTCTGAATCCTCGTGAGCAGGGAGTGCTTGTAATAATAAATTAAGGAGATGGAATCTTCCCGCCATTGATGGTTCCTTCGTTGATCACACGTTCACTAGAGAAATATAATAAAATAAAAAGCTAGAGAGACAAAGAGATGGTGCTGGAGAGAAAAGCAGTTTTTTCTTGCAGAACTTCGAGTTGCTGTCCATTTTCATCATTCTGTTTTTTAATATATATTTTATTTAAATTAATGCATTTTAAAATGTTTTTTTTAATAGGTTAATTCTAAAAATAAAAAAATATATATATGAAAAATACTCTGCACCATGTTAACAAAGTTACATATGAAAAACACAGTATATCTTGATAAAGAAGTAAATTTCTTATAATAAAATATTTTTCTTATGAATGTATTGATTTGAGTAAAAACATATTTAAATCTCTATCTTAATAAAATTTAGTCTTTATCGACCAAAAGAAGAAAAATAAAACCACCTCGTCCTCTCTCTCTCTCTCTCTCTCTCTCTCTATTTTATATAAAAAATCTTGGGCTCATTAAACAATTATTCATGAAACCAAAAAGTTAAACAGCCATTAGAGAGACAAAGAGATTATTTAAGTAGATGGATAAATGGGGTTTGGTTAGAGACACAAAACAAGGTTAAGGAAATGGGGTTCCAGAGAGAGAGAGAGAGAGTAGGCAGTGAGGCACATGGCATGTGAGCAACAGCTGTGTCCACTCCCCACTTGATAAATACCCTTCTTACAGTCTTTTGACTCTCTCTCTCCCCCCTAAGCTTCCTTCAGATAAATCCAAACTCTCTCTAAAAAAGAAACTAGAAAACCAGAGCTTGAAGCTCTCTACCTCTCTAATGGCCGCTCTCCAACGCTAAAGACTCCTCCTCTCTGTCTCTCTCTTTCAAATCCTATCAAGAACAATGGAAGCCCACTTCTTTGTCTCGCTTCTCTCTCTTATTCTCCTCTCACTACCACCTTTTTTTACCTCAGCAAACAAAGACACCCAAAACCTTATCAACTTCAAGACAACTCTCTCTAACCCATCTCTCCTACAAAACTGGCTTCCTGACCAAAACCCATGTATCTTCACTGGAGTCAAATGCCAAGAAACCACTAACAGAGTCTCCTCTATAGACCTCACTAACATTTCTTTAACTTGTGATTTCCATCCTGTGGCCGCATTCCTTTTGACTCTTGAAAACTTAGAGAGCCTTTCTTTGAAATCAGCGAACATTTCTGGCACTATTTCTTTCCCTTTTGGATCTAAGTGCAGCTCAGTTTTGAGCAACTTAGATCTATCTCAGAATAGTCTCTCCGGTTCTGTCTCTGATATAGCCGCTTTACGCTCTTGTCCAGCCTTGAAATCCTTGGGCCTTTCTGGCAACTCCATTGAGTTTTCAGTGCCTAAAGAGAAATCAAGTGGGCTAAGAGGGCTCAGCTTTACGTTTATTGATCTTTCTTTCAATAAGATTGTAGGCTCAAACGTGGTGCCTTTCATTTTATCTGGAGGCTGCAATGACTTGAAGTACTTGGCTTTGAAGGGAAATAAAGTGAGTGGAGATGTTGATTTTTCAAGTTGCAAGAATCTGCAGTATCTTGATGTCTCTTCAAACAATTTCTCTGTGACTGTTCCTTCATTTGGCGACTGCTTAGCTTTGGAGCACCTTGATATCTCTTCCAATAAGTTTTATGGTGATCTTGGTCGTGCAATTGGTGGTTGTGTTAAGCTCAACTTCTTGAATGTTTCAAGCAACAAGTTTTCAGGTCCAATTCCAGTGTTTCCAACTGGGAATTTGCAGTCTCTTTCACTTGGCGGCAACCATTTTGAGGGGGGGATTCCTCTGCATCTCATGGATGCTTGCCCAGGTCTTGTTATGCTTGATCTTTCTTCAAATAATCTCTCTGGTTCTGTCCCTAATAGTTTTGGTTCCTGCACTTCATTGGAAAGTTTTGATATTTCTACCAACAACTTCACTGGTGAATTGCCTTTTGATACTTTCTTGAAAATGACTAGTCTGAAGAGGCTTGATTTGGCATATAATGCTTTTATGGGTGGCTTGCCTGATTCTTTATCACAGCATGCTAGTTTGGAGTCTTTAGATCTGAGTTCTAATAGTTTATCTGGGCCAATCCCTGCTGGCTTGTGTCAAGGTCCAAGTAACAACTTCAAAGAGTTGTATCTTCAAAACAATAGGTTTACCGGGTCTATTCCTGCCACCCTCAGTAACTGCTCTCAACTTACAGCACTCCATTTGAGCTATAACTACCTCACTGGAACTATCCCTTCGAGCTTGGGAACGCTGAATAAGCTTCGCGATTTGAACCTTTGGTTCAACCAGCTCCATGGAGAAATCCCACTTGAGTTGATGAACATAAAAGCACTGGAGACTCTGATTCTAGACTTCAATGAGTTGACAGGAGTGATACCTTCAAGTATAAGCAACTGCACCAACCTTAACTGGATCTCATTGTCTAACAATCGATTAAGTGGTGAGATTCCAGCATCAATTGGCCAGCTTTGGAGCCTTGCAATTCTCAAACTGAGCAACAATTCGTTCCATGGTAGAGTCCCGCCAGAGCTTGGAGACAGTCGTAGCTTGATTTGGTTGGATCTTAATACCAATTTTTTGAACGGAACAATCCCACCTGAGCTGTTCAAACAGTCCGGCAGTATTGCTGTGAATTTTATCAGAGGAAAGAGGTATGTGTATCTGAAGAATGAAAAGAGTGAACAGTGTCACGGGGAGGGAGATTTGCTTGAATTTGCCGGAATAAGATCGGAACACCTGATTAGAATCTCCAGCAGGCACCCCTGCAACTTTACCAGAGTATATGGAGATTACACCCAACCCACATTCAATGATAATGGGTCAATGATCTTCCTTGATCTTTCTTACAATATGTTATCTGGCAGTATTCCAGCAGCGATTGGGAGTATGTCGTACCTCTATATCTTGAACTTGGGCCATAATAATCTCTCCGGAAACATTCCACAAGAGATTGGAAAGTTGACTGGTCTTGACATTCTCGACCTCTCCAACAATAGGCTCGAAGGGATGATTCCCCAGTCAATGACTGTCCTTTCATTGCTTTCAGAGATTGATATGTCCAACAATCACCTCACTGGAATTATTCCTGAAGGGGGCCAGTTTCAAACATTTTTAAATCGCAGTTTCCTCAACAATTCAGGCCTCTGTGGGATACCTCTTCCTCCATGTGGGTCGGGCTCAGCATCAAGCTCGAGTTCTGGGCATCACAAGTCTCATAGGAGACAGGCATCCCTGGCAGAGAGTGTGGCAATGGGATTGTTGTTCTCACTTTTCTGCTTCTTTGGTTTGATTATTGTTGCTCTGGAAATGAAGAAGCGGAAGAAAAAGAAAGAGGCAGCCCTTGATATCTATATAGACAGCCGCTCACACTCTGGCACCACAAATACTGCCTGGAAGCTGACGGCTCGTGAAGCATTAAGCATCAGTCTCGCCACATTTGATTCGAAGCCCCTGCGGAAGCTCACTTATGCAGATCTTCTTGAAGCAACGAATGGCTTCCACAATGACAGCCTCATAGGCTCTGGAGGTTTTGGTGACGTATACAAGGCAGAACTGAAAGATGGAAGCGTTGTAGCCATCAAGAAACTGATACATATCAGTGGACAGGGTGATAGAGAATTCACTGCTGAAATGGAGACCATTGGCAAAATCAAGCACGATAACCTTGTTCCACTCCTTGGTTACTGCAAGGTCAGAGAAGAGCGACTCTTGGTGTACGAGTACATGAAATATGGCAGTTTAGAAGACGTTCTACACAACCAAAAGAAAACAGGGATCAAACTGAACTGGGCTGCAAGAAGGAAGATTGCCATTGGTGCCGCCAAAGGATTAACTTTTCTTCACCATAATTGCATCCCACTGATCATTCACAGGGACATGAAATCTAGCAATGTCTTGCTTGATGCGAACTTGGAGGCCAGAGTCTCCGATTTCGGAATGGCAAGGCTTATGAGTACAATGGATACTCATTTGAGTGTTAGCACACTCGCAGGCACGCCTGGTTATGTTCCTCCCGAATACTACCAGAGCTTTAGGTGTTCCATCAAAGGGGATGTTTACAGTTATGGTGTAGTCTTGCTTGAGTTGCTGACAGGAAAAAGGCCAACAGATTCATCTGATTTTGGTGACAATAATCTTGTTGGGTGGGTGAAGCAGCATGCCAAATTGAGAATAAGCGATGTCTTCGATCCGGTGCTTTTAAAAGAGGATCCGAGCCTTGAGATGGAGCTCCTAGAACATTTAAAGGTAGCTTGTGCTTGTTTAGATGATCGATCAGGTAGAAGACCCACAATGATTCAAGTAATGACGATGTTTAAAGAAATCCATGCAGGGTCAGGCCTTGACTCACAATCCACAATCGCCACTGAAGATGGGGGTTTTAGTGCAGATGAAATGGTAGAGATGAGCATAAGAGAAGGCCCATAGCTAAGCAAGCAGTAGGTAAACAAGTCCTGTCGATTTTCCAGTGAATTCAAAACACAGGAAAGCAGAAAGAAGGTGGTGGTGATCACTGAAATGATTCATTCAGCTCCAACGAAATTTTCCTTCTTCTTCAACACTTGAAATGGCATAAAACTGCCTGCCTGCTTGATCGGCTTCTACAATTTGATGTATGTATCATGTCTTGTATCCCTCCCAGCAAACTCTCCGTTATTTTATACATAAAAAAGGTTGTTTAACTTGTGAAAAATATGTAAATATACAGTCTCGTCTGTTGTTAAGCTGCTTTGGAATTTTTTGTTAAATCTTCTGTTACAAACCAACCTCGAAATATAGAGCCTGCTGGGCTGGTTATCTGTGACCTCGGCATTAGAGACCTAGTAGAGGGTTGGATCTCTTGCCCCTTTCTTCATGCTCCTCCATCTGTTCTCATTCTCCTTTTCTTAAATTTCAGTTGCATGACAGCATTCCCATAATTTCTTTCTCTATTCTGGTAACGTAGGGTATTTTTGAACACGTTTTCTCGCACCAGGACTGATGAAATGACGAGAAAACAATTTTCTCATCTTCTCTTAATTTTCTTACAGCATGTCTTAGAATTCATACCCTAAGTGTGCCCACTATGTTCATTCTAAGGGGTGGAGCATGATCCCTTAGCCTTCTACTATAGATTTTTCTTAAATTTTTTTTTTTAAGTTAAAAACCAAATTAACCAAGCAAACCATTAGTATTAGATTTGAATGCCAGAAATCATTGCATTTTGAAAAAAATAAATAAATAAAAAGACTATTTCTATTGACACTTTCTCTTACAATTTGAAAAATCTCCCATTATTGTTATAATTCACATCATCAAGGCTGGACGAGGACCGTTCAAATCCATGATCAAAATGTCGATCCCATAATTGTAAACCGTACACTCATGATAAAGCTTGGCATCAATGATGCCATGAGTGTAAAGGTTGATTGGTACTAGTAAATTCACGATTTGGCCTTCCTTGGAAAATAATGTAATCAATTACATTTGTCTCTTTTTCATGGATAATGTGCATGGCACGTGCTCTGTACCAGGCAATTATAATTTCCTTTATAGCTTGGAAAGTGTGTACTTCTTTTTGGAGCATGTATGTATATATATATATATATATAAATAATAAAAAGACTAGTCTTGCAGTATGTGTTTGTTGCCCGTGATGTGTATTTTCCAAGTTCAAGGCTCACATTTTGACCGGCAGCAAGTTATGATATTACATGTGATATATAGTAAGTATTAACCTTTTTCATTTCCATTAAAAAACTTTAGCATTGTTATTTTTATATGATAAAATATTTAACATGAACAATAAAAACTTATCCAGTATATCAAACAAAATTAATCAATCATCATATGTGTTAATAAATAAATTTAAAAAAAATAGTATGATTTGTTCAATTTACCAGATCAAGAGTGAGCTAGTTGACTAATTCAAATAACAATCTAGTTAAAAAAAATTCACGTAATTATCGTTCTAACCTTACTTGACCCTAGTTTAAATATGAAACAACAAATTATCAAATGATTAAATTAAAAACAAAATTAAGAAAATGAAATGAAAAGATGACGACACACTGTATTGACCTGGTTAACATGTAAAATTTATAATCCAGACAAGATAACCAAATATACTAAAAGGGAAGGGGAAGGAGATGATGCCTTAGAAAAATAACAAAATAATCAACATGAAAAGAAAATAAATATCAAAGCTTTGATTGTTTTGATTTTAGTAAATCTAACTATAACATAAAATTAAAAAAAGCAATAACACTCCTAAATTAAAGGGCATGTAAATTATTATTATTATTATTTTTTTTTTTTTGTCTCTAAAGGCAATTTAATATTTTCACTGTTTATATATAAAAATGACCCTAATACCCTTCTAAGCATGACCATTTATTATTTGAAGGAGGGACAAGTTAGTAATTTCATAGTTGTAGTTCAATATGAAATGTTTCTAGATCTGCATCTGCAGTAAAATCATATGTACAAGTCAACCTGCTTGATGACTCATTAATTTCTTAAGCTCGGATCCCAAGACAGAGAATCGAATTTTGATGCCATTTTTCATCTCATTTTTTTTTTAATTTTTTATTTATCTTGCCATCTAATGAGTTGATTTTGCATGAACTTTACGTGCCACTAAAAACTAAGATAATCCAGCTAGCTACTAGCTGTTAAGATATTAATTATATTAATTGATTTAGTATAGGAAATGTTTTCTCCTTGTCTTGTTTTGTTAGCACACACAAGCCATGGATACTTCAACTTGTAATAAAGTTCACTTGACCTGATTAGTATACTAATTAATCTGTCATTAGATCAAACTATATAGATTAGCTATTAATTAGTGGATGTTGCCACGAAAGGACGTATGGTACATCACCCTAAGATTCTTATTCCTTTTCACTTTCAAATATAACTAGTTTCTATGCATGCACTTAATGTAAAAAAAAAATTATCCAGGTAATACCGTAATAGATTCCATATCATTAATTGTTATTAAGTATGAAAATACAGCTGTTTCTAGTCAAGAATTTTTTTTTCTCGGCATATTTGTTGTTTATCTTAACGAACGAAGAGGTTTTTTTTATTATTATTATTGTTATTACTGTTTCTCTTACAATAAAAATATTTTATGATTGTTATATAAAATTAATAAAAAAATATCAAAATAGTATGTCCAAAATTTATAAGTGATTGGAAGTTAAAAAACCATAAATGTGATAAAATATCATGTTTAAAATCATTTTAGATATACTAATTAATTTGTCAGTAGATCAAGGTATATGTTAGCTCTTAGTGGATGTTGCAATGAAAGTACGTACGTATGGTGTAACACCCTAAGATTTTTAGTGGTTGTTTGGTATTGTGGTTGCGGGTGAGGTTCACCCGCAACCATAATTTTTATCGTTTGGTTATGCTTTTACCATCATTTTTCAATGATGGGTCCCACCATTTATTGTGGCACAGCCGCATGTTACAAGAAGTAGCAAGGAGCTGCTTCTTGTGATGGGAAAATGGATGAACAGTGGAGATGCTCCATTGTTCATGTTTAAAAATTAACGCAATACAATGATTTTGTTGCTGAAAGCTTGAACCAGCACATGGAAGTTCGAAATACTTGGTATTTTTTTTAATTATTATGAGTAAGATTAATTTGTATTTATTACTTATATCATTATTTTATAAAATAATTATATCCAAAAAATAGAAATAATTCTACATCATAAATTAATAACAAATTTTTATCATCTGTGTCATATTTAGCATAA
>Ga0307517_10015500_pt1 | contig 10122 bp, 6 predicted proteins | sample 23_EM_MG_FD_194515 | JGI IMG/M metagenome (GOLD analysis project Ga0307517, IMG submission 194515) | Populus trichocarpa ectomycorrhiza microbial communities from riparian zone in the Pacific Northwest, United States - 23_EM | ecosystem: Host-associated > Plants > Roots > Unclassified | place...
TCAAACAAAAAACACACAAGTAAGGGTAACCTTTCTATTGAAAGGATGTTTTAAGGGTGGTGTCTACCTTCCCTTAATCATAACTAACCCCGTACCCGAGTCTCTGGGACCAGTGTCTAATTTGGGATTTCTAGTTCCCTCAAATTACTAGATGGCGATTCCAATAAAATCTTTGTTTCCCCCAATCGAGAAAAAAAAACCCTTTTTGTTAAATAAACAAAAAAGACGGGAGCCGTCGCCCGACGTCGTGTATCGACATATGTCATAACTAAATAAGAATTTGTTTAAACAGATTACGTGAATGACCTAGCAAATATATTTATGGACTGGTGGGCCCCTAAGAGAAGGTCTAGTCACGTCATGTGCTCCAAAACTTTTTACTCCTATATTATTTTGTAAATTATTTTAATTTTATGTGCTAATTTTCCAATTTGTCAAAAACTTTCATCCAAGAGAATATGTGCTAATTTTCCAATTTGTCAAAAACTTTCATCCAAGAGAATACCAACTTGTCTCCTCAAAACAATTGCGAAAACTATATAATATTATTTATAAAGTACAAATTTGAAGAGAAGGGAGAGTAGGAAGATAGAAGACAAGGTTAGTTAAGAGCCATGGTCATGGCAAGGTAAAGCTAAGATGGTCATGGCAGGCAAGCAAGAGAATAATGCAATGTAGAAGCATCAAACGCGGCTGAAGAACCAGTGCGCAGTGATGGCAATGGAGATAAGATATTATTGAACTCAATCTAAACTAGACATAAATAACCCGGGATATATATATCCTGATAGTTGATAAGATATAAACATCTAAATTTCTATAATAAAAACCATGATAATTCCATTGTCATCCCTTGTTAACAAGTAATTGGTGATCTCAACTCTCAAGTTCTACAACAAAATAGATTTCACCGCAGATAATAAATTATCAAGCACTATAATATATGAACCAGAAACAACACTGCCATGCCATCAATGCCTATTTCTAGAAATTCTTATCGGGAAGAATACCTTCCTTTTTGCCCTTTTGGTCACTGATTTGCTTCGCACCCAAAAAACTGGATCAGGAAGTCATTGTATGAAGCAGGCTGGAATTTTAGCACCCTTCTGGAGGTTTCCAGATGATATTTTCTAGCTGAGCACAGAAGTTCTTGTAGAACTGAAAAGGGAAGGAAGCCAATGATAAAGGTGTTGCCAGCGTTGAAAGATAATAGCCTTGCAGGCTATTACAAAATCTGGACGTCTATAATAGCAACAATAGCAAACCAATGAATTCTAAATCACCATCAGATGCTATTAAGACATCTTTTATGAGTTAGCTGATCCACCAAAATCAACAAATCAATAACCCTTAAAACTTCCATTATGAGAGCAAACACTCAAATTCATGCTAGCTATCTCACTGGAGATACCTGAGTGAAGGAAAAAATCTGTAATACGTGTAATGCCAGCACTATCCAGTATCATTAGAGTAGCAGTTAAGAACATGACGAAAGGAGGATTCTTAGGATTTATTAGCAAACCATAAGAAAATGTGTTTGAACCTAGTCAAATAGTAGGAAGTCAATATCAGAGCTTCCAATGATCTTAAGTGGAGAACAGGCTGTGAACACATTTTAACAATGAAAGACCAAAAATAATGTGCTGAGGCCATGAGACAAGACATGTAGCAAATATGATCCTTGATGCCTGGAATCACAAAATTAAAAATGAACATCATATAAGATGCCTGCATTTCCCCCTTTCAGAGCTAACCAAACCATATTGCTAAAGTGGGCTTTTATCTGAGTTGCCTAAGATTCAGCAGGTGTTAAATTCCAGTGACCTACTATAACAAAGTTACTTCTGTTCATACATATGATTGAGCGAATCTAACTTCACCCCTCCTCTCTCTTCTCAAGGTTAGATGGGTTCTTAGCACTACTATTATGCATAGAGTTGGGCAACATTATCATATTCTTAAAAATAAAGAAAAGAGAGTGTGTGTGATTTCTAGATGGCAGGGGAAATTTTTCAGGATTTAAGTGAATTCACCTCGTGATATTCAAGAGTTTCCCCAGATGCCTTCCGTGCATCTACCATGAAAAGTGATGGAGCAACTTCATAAACCTGAGCATGAAAGACAATTTTTTGGTATAGTTCTTGTTCTGAAACCACTGACACCTTAGTTTTTGCAGATTAAAAAATTTGAAGAGAGGAATGAAATGAAATCTAGGAAGTTACCTCCAGAACAACTGCAAATTGTCCAGCCTTATTTTCAGATATTCCTTCGAGTCTTGTCTACAAGAATTACTTTCCACAATCAACAGCAATGAAATGGAGATAAGCTCGTTATATCTTATTCAAATCCTACATATCAGAACCTTCAGTAGCTGAATTTTCTGGCAATTATTTTTCTGTAGTACCATGAGGTTGCTTGTGTATTTAGCTTTGTTTGCTAATTCCTGGCTTGTATTTGCTCTTTATCAGTAACATTTTCCACTCTTCTCTTATCATACAATGCCCCATTTCAGACAAAAAGTGGGGGAAATGTTACAAGGAAAATTCATGGAAATTTCTGCACCAAACTATGTTATTTAAGAAATGCAGGCAACTTATTAGTGGTTTCTACCAAACTGGGGCATATGCAGATCATGATCTGTGGCAGAATAACAGCGCAGCACGCCAAGAGGCATGAATGAAAATGTTAAATTGGGATTTCATACAAATATAACAAGTCAGGTTATACCTTGTAATTATGTGTATGGAACTTGAGATTCATTGATTCCGCAACAGCTTCAAATGCTGAAATTATAACTTTTGCTGGTTTGCGGGATACAAAACGAGTTTGTTTTTTTACATAATCCTTCCAGAGGAAAAGCGCACCATCAGCCAAAACACATAAAGGCACTTCGATTTATTATCACATACTGCTTGAACCAAGGGAAAGGATCTAATAACCACAGCAACTACAAAGAAACCAAGTAAGGCACTACGAGAAGCAACAAGATCAATATTGTTCACCATTACAATGACAATGTTGTTGCTGGATATCATAGATAACATTCTAACTGATGGAAAGTTCAGGAAGTTGATCACATGACTCTTGATCATGTCTCCACTATCTTATTCTTTGCTTTTCTTTTATCAAATAATCTTAGCCTCGCATGAAATTCGACTCCAGAACCTTGACCTACAACAGGCTAGACACTAGTTTTGGTCATAACTGGCAGCATAACTCTGAAAAATTTACTGTACCTGACGTCTATCGAACAATGCTGATAGATTCAGCCCTTGAGATAGGGCAATCATCTCAAATGCATTCATTACCAAAGGACCGCCCTCACTGTTCTCCAATTGCTCTGCTACATAATGATCCTGTAGCTCCAAGAATCATCAAGTAGATAGAGAAGTAAGAAAGCTTAAAAGGCAATAAAATGATGTCTGCAGGCCATCAGGGAACATTACGGTACCACAAGAAAGTAAAACAAAAGAAAAAAAAAGAACCCACCAGAGAACAAGGGGTATCAGATGATGCATGTTACAATGCATTGGTGATGGTAGCATGCATTCAACTGCAGAATTTAATGCTTGCATTAGTATTTTAAAAGTGATGATACCAACCTCGATGTCATCAAAAACTGCATGAACATCATCCAAATTCACTTCCTCTTCTTCACTATGTCCAACAGGCTCATAGCTTTTCCGAAACCATGGATGTTTTTTAATTCCCTCAATCCCTATACGCTGCAGCAACAGAGAACCACTTTTTTCAGATGAAAAGAATACCATGAATACGAGGTGTACTGAACTGATATTCAAGTCCTTTCTAATCATAAGTTTCAGACATGATGTGATCCAGACCACAACAGTTTTGCATGTGGGCATTTAATTTCCAGGACAAAGTCCCAGATCAGTTATAAGGTTAATATAATGAAGTAAAGAACTCACAGTTTTAGGATTGGGATCGAGTATCTTATCTATCAATGCTTTTGCCACAGGAGAAAACCAAAATGGACAAGAATACTTTGCAGCATTTATCCATGCATCAACAAGAAAAACAGTTAGGAGTGTCCACATCATGCTTGTGGAAATTATAAATACATATATAATCCAACGTAGTACAACAAGTAAGGTTGTGTTTTGAGGAATAGAACAAGGTGTACAAAGGCTTTACACCATTTCCCCATGCATGGTTAGGAGAAATGCAAGGGTATCAGTGCCTGTTTGGAACTGAAACCTACAAAGACAAGATATATAATGCTAATATAGGCATACACATGGGAATGAGTACCCAGAACAACCAACAAAAAGGAACAAAAAAAGCTGCTCTTGCTATGTACTTGTACATGCAGAACTGCAAGTGAAGAAAAAGAACAAGAGTGGCTGCTCGAAAAGCTTTTAATTTACAAATAGGAACCCTTTGTGTTGAATAAAAGTGCCCTTGCTGAACTTGATAGTAAGACAGTGAATGAGTGTACAATTGAGATTTTGAAAAAATAACTAAATGACATACACGAAGCACTTCACTTGTTCACTTCCTCCAAAAGAAAAAAATGAAGCAGCTAACCTTTCGGCACAAGGTTGGAAGGTCTATCTCCTCAAATGGAAGATATCCAGCCATTAGAACAAAGAGGATGACTCCACATGACCACACATCAGCAGCAGCTCCATCATAACCCTGGTGACCAAGTACCTGATAGGTAGTGGTTTAATGTAAGAAACTGTGTTAAGAAAACAGAGGAACAACACTACACCAGGAAATAAATGGAGAAAGTTGCATTCATGATTGGACTACATGGAAATTCCAAAACTACAGATTACTTGCTCTAAGAAACAGTGAAGCTGCAGATGAGCCGTGAAGAAAAGTTCATGTATAGCAGATGAGGAGGAATAAGTTCCACAAAGTACATAGATTAAATTCAAAGGATGAGCAACCAATTCAAACATATTGACATTAATTCTCCATCCTCCAATATGATCCTCAACCCAATGCCGCATTAGACTTATCCATGTCCTCAACCATCAACCCCTTTTCCATAACAAAGAACAAATTAAGAAAAGCAGAGAGAAATAATTTGTGAAAACGATGCATCTCATGTTGGAAATCATACAACAGCGCAGGGTATCAAATGCTGGCATAGATGGAAAAATTATTTAAAGTAATAGAATGCAGATATGGCACGAGAGACCAAATCATATATTTCCACTGTCTTTTGAGAATATACCTCAGGTGCAACATAATTTGGGGTTCCACACGTTGTATGAAGAAGTCCAACCCCCTCCATTTTTAAGTAGAAATAAACACAGACAAAACACACACAGTTAGAGAGAGATGGATAAGAAAAATCGATAGTATGTATATGTGTGTGTTTATTCGAAGTAAGATAATCATATGCTTACTTTCTGGCGCAACGCGCTCAATCCAAAGTCTGAAACCTTCAAATTCCCAAAAGCATCAAGAAGAAGGTTTTCAGGCTACACAGAAAAGAAAAGAAAAAAAAAAGGAGACTTAATCAGAGCAGGGCCAATCAGAAAATCAACAAGTCAAATGCTCAACTACACAATCTGTTGGTTGTTCACCTTCAGGTCTCTGTGGTACACACCCTTCCGGTGACAGTGAGCAACAGCATCTATAAGCTGCTGAAAATACCGCCTCGATTCATTTTCGGAAAGTCTTCCTTGATGAACCTGTACATCCGTCCATCCACATCAAGAAGCAACACAAAAATCCTTCACTAGTATATTTGCTAAACTAACCACTAGCATTAATAATAGTTTTACTTAGAAACTCTCAGCATTTCCTCAACATTTCAAGACAAGAGAAGCTAAAAACACTGACAATTTTATCAAATAATTCTCCTCCAGTAACAAACTCAAGAATTATATATATCTTCGTCCGGCTCGACAAAACCTATAATTCAATCAATCAATAAATCAAAATAATTAAGCAATAATACCACAAATAAATTAAAAAAAGGGGCCATAATTACCGGTAAAAAAGTAATAAATAAATACATAAAAAATAATTACCTCATGCAGCCTAACTATGTTAGGATGTCTCACAATCTTCATGATTGATATCTCTCTTTTTATCTGCCAACCCAGAAAATTAACCTTACTTACCTCCTCTCTAACTTTCAAATAAATAAAAAATGATAATTAAGTTAAAAGAGAGAGATTGAGTGGTGATAAGCTACCTGATCAACCATTTTGTGCTTGAGAATGGTTGATTTAGCGAGAATTTTCATGGCTACACTCTCTCCAGTTTCTCTATTTTGAGCAAATTTGACCTTGGCGAAGTTTCCTTCGCCAATTGTACGGCCAACTTCATATTTTCCTACCATTCTCGTTACTTTCTTCATCATTCTAATTACAATTAGTCAGCTCATCTTTTCTTTTCTTTTCACTCTCAATCTAAAACTCAAAACTGCAAGAATCGAATTCTGTTTGATTACCGGAGGAAACATAATAACTTTTGAATTTTTGAGAGGAATTACCCTTTTCTCATCATTAGCGTTAATTCCTCTCAAAAATTCAAAAGTATATATATATATAATAAAAAAGTAAAAGATATAGTGAAATTACTGTAGAGTGTAATGTAGATATAGACACGTTCAACTTTTGGATTTTAATAGTGAAGTGACTCTTTCACACTTGATTGATCCGCGAGAAGGTTTATGTAGGAAAAAAAGACAAAAGGAGAAGGTGAACTTATGGAGTTGTGTTGGTTTATACAGGGAAAAAGACAGGGGAAGGTGAACTTCTACAGAGATAGGAAGGGTTTGTTTCACATCACGGTTGGTTAAAATTTATTTGTTTTATTTAAAATTATTTTTTTTAATGATTTTGGTTGTTAGAGATGCTAATATTAAAAATAATTTTTTTTTAATGTATTTTTAATTTTTAAATAAAAAACACTACCACATTACATCTTCTAAATCTTAAAAGGAAAAAAAAAAATAGATTGACGTTTCTCAATCCCTCTCTGAGATATAGAGGGAGAGGAGGAAGGGGGAGGTGAGAAGATCTTAGAAAGAGTTGCCAAGAGGGTTTCTTAACAAAGGAAAAAAGAGAGGAAGGAGGAGAGAATAACTTGGGAATAGAGAATGGACGGTCTAATCATGGGCCTCATGGACATGGCGAGCGAGAGTGTTTGTTTTTACTGTAATTGTAATTGAAAAAATGTAATTTTAAAAAAGTATTTTTTATGTGGTTTGTGAATATATTTTATATGTTTGGTTAAAAATATGATTTGATTTTATTATGATAAAAATATATTTAGTTAAAACTGTGATTGTGGTTGATGTTGTACATAAAATAACTAAAAATAATATAAATGAAATAATTCTGAGTTAAGAGGAAATAAAACATGTAGTCCAAATAAATACCGGCAAAAAAATAAAATTGTTATTTATTATTATAAAATAAATATTATTGCACATGAAATGAAAGAATTTGTTTTGAATATTTTACAACACAACCATAATTTCAATTTTCAACCTGCAAAGTATCGGTAAAAGACATTGTCCATGGAAGAATTTGTTTTGAATATTTTAAATTTTAAAGGCGACATGAACTTAACCTCAAACAATTACGTTGGAGCAATCTCTAATTATTGCATATATTTTACTTATAATTAATGAATTCAATATTTTACAACACAACCATGCAATTATATATAAAAAAAAAGGGAAAATATCTGTAATAGCAAAGTACCTCAAACTATAACCAACCAGCGCAAACCAAGGCAATCATTGACCCAAAGTTATCAAACCAAGCACAAGATCCAAAATAAATTTGCTTTTAAAAAACCCAATCCTATCATGATCCATTTTCGTAGTCCTCCAATATCCACAACCCAATCCTATCATGATCCAAAATAAATTTGCCACCAACAATTGCCAAAACATCCATCAATTTGAACTAGACGCGGATAGATAGCTCCTAACCTTTTGGCACTGTGGGTAGGATAAGAAGCCAATAATTACATGTAAAAAAACACGAGTATTGTTATTTTTACCCGTATGCAATAAAATATTTAAAATGAGGAATAAAAAATTGAGTAGTGTATTAGTTCAAATAAAAATAAAGATTCATAAATAAATAAATAAAAATCATTATAACTTGTTCGATCAAGCGGGTCAAAAGTAAACTCGTCATCCTATTCATATGGTGATTTAGTTAAAAAAAATTCATGCAGTCATCGTTTTAACCTTGTCCAACACTAGCTTAAATGGGAAATAATGAACCACTAAATGATTAAATCAGAAAAAAAAAAAGTGAGGAAGTAAAATGAAAAGACGATGACACATTGTATTGACCCGATTTAACACTTGAAATTCACAACCTATGTAATGGAAATGATCATAATAAGTTAACCCGGTTGGATAATCTGTCACTTTTCTTTTCCTTCCCTTCTCTTCTTGGTTGGGTCTTGTTTGGGTCTTAATTGACCACAAATTAGATTAAATCTAGAAGTAAATTGAAGAGTTATAAAAAAATGTAGAATAAAATTTAAAAAATATGTAACATTATATTGACTCCGATCAACTTAAATTAACCGACAAAATTTACAACTCAGGTCATGGACATAATCTCAATTAGATATAATTCTTTTAAGCCAAATGATAAAAAAGGGATGAAATTGCATTTATCTCTTTATTTTAAGTTAAATAAAAAATCAATGATAACAAAGGTTAAATTATATATTGGAAAAACATTTAGGGGAAAACGTATAAAAAAGGCCTAAGATATTGTGTAATCCGTCAAAACTGTGATTCACACTAAGAACCAAACCGGGTCTAATAATTTTGTTTTCTTAAACTTATTTTGCACCTAAAAAAAAGAAGAAGAAAAAAGCCTTAAAAAATAACCGGGCTGGTGGCCTATGCCCGAGGGTGTGTCTTCTGTCTGTCCAGATTTTAACCACTATAATGATGGCTGGAAAATCAAGACAGAGTTGTTTTTTTCCCTGAAAACCCATCTTGTAACCCATTTTCACCAAAAAAAACACTTCACGAACAACATAAAAAACCTAGAAATCAATTTATCAACGTAAGAAGCTCTAAAAACAGTCATAAAACAAAAAATCAAATCGGGTTAGATTTTTTTCCCTTAACTTCGATCTATTTTTTTAGGTATTACTAAGGTTTTAAACAACCATCATCAACCTGCTTTCATTATATAGAACCCGTGGACACCAAGATTAACCAATTTAATGGACGGAATATACAAAAACAATAACTTTATCCAACATTATAAAGCAATTGGCTATTAATTGAAAAGCAATTGGCTAGAATCCAGCAAAAAAACATTTCTTTCCTTCACAAACTAGGAATTGAAAAAAAAAATTTATATCAAAATTGAATTTAAAAAAAAACGTAAAAGGTATACTTTTAGATTGGAGTAATAAATTGTACTTTTCATGCCAACTTTAAACACACCACCTATTCTAGATGCTTTTTATAAGTTGGTCCTTCTTCTTTCAATTTTTTCCTAGCCAGCAATTATAAAGCAATTGACTATTAATTTTATAATTAAAGGACTCAATCGATGAAAAAAAAAGTTAAGGAATCAAAATAAAAAAGAAGTGCTCTAGTCCATAATATACTATGAGTATGTGAACAATATTTAGCACTGTTTAAGACCACCCTTCAATTTTAGTTTACTTTTGTCGAGAGGGCCAAAATCATCCCTTTATGTAGCATGCATATATTAAAAAAATAAACATGCTAATTTTTTATATATCGTTATGTATAAAGAAATAAAAATAAAATATTGTTATTTTTTGTATGCAATTATATATTTAGCTTGATATGCTGTGAGCTTCTTTTTTTTGCCAAAGATTTTCATGTTTTTATTTTTATTTGGAATAATTACAAAAATCTTTTATACTTTACTTTATTTTCTGTTTTTTATTTAAAGTTTGAGAAAATACAATTTCTTTTCTAAATTTTATTTACTTTATTATACTCTACAATCCTTGTTTCGCGCTAAAATAAAAAAGTTCTGCTATTATAATAATTTTAATGACCAACGTGTTTTGGTGACTAAAGGGGAAGAAATGCTCCCTTACTGTAATAATCACACACCATCAGCTTCTCATCTCTAGAACAGCAGTGAGCTTTCAGTTCAACCACAT
>Ga0307517_10015501_pt1 | contig 10122 bp, 10 predicted proteins | sample 23_EM_MG_FD_194515 | JGI IMG/M metagenome (GOLD analysis project Ga0307517, IMG submission 194515) | Populus trichocarpa ectomycorrhiza microbial communities from riparian zone in the Pacific Northwest, United States - 23_EM | ecosystem: Host-associated > Plants > Roots > Unclassified | place...
GTACCGATACGTTACAATTACCTCCACCATCATTGGCCCGATTCGCAGCCTCACCACCATTCGTCGCTGACCGGCACTTTCAAGTTCGCCGCTGTTGATGCAGCTCAACTTGAACATGGGCTGATTCGGTGAAGTAATTTAGCACCAGTTTGGTGACTATTTATCCTCGCTGATTCGAACTTATTTTTCGCACGTCAGCGATATACATGGGTTTATCCTGATTAGTAGTCAATCAGGTCCTCGTGGCCAAACTCACCTTGTCCACGTTGGTCCTTGTCAGTCCTGATCCTGACTTGAACCACCCCATCATTTCGTCTACCTTCGGCCCTCCGCGTCAGATGGCTCTCTATAACAACTGCGACGTCAACATTCATGGAGGCTCTTCAACGATTGTTGCTAGGGATCAGTATATTCACAACTATCCGTCAAGCCCAGGTGTGCCATAGTTGTCCTATCCCTACCGGTTTGGTGCCGACGTCCCACTTCGGCAGGTTTTGAACGTCTCGAGAAGCAGGTCGCTGCAAATGCCCTCCACAATTCCGGCGAGGTGTCAGACCAACCGAAATGCCACCCAGGAACTCGTGTTGCCATCCTAGACCATCTCATCGCTTGGGCAGCAGCACTCACCTATACGTGCCCGATCATATGGCTACATGGTCCCGCAGGATCGGGTAAATCTGCAATCCAACGAACGATCGCCCAATTACTTCATGAAAGAGGACTGCTTCTCGCCAGTTTCTTTTTCTTCCGAACAGCCGCAGGTCGAAATACCGCCAACAACTTCATCGCCACCATCGCCTATCAAGTTGCCCTAGTGATCCCTGCCACTCGTCCACACATCGAGCAGGCCATCGCAAGGAACCCTCTCATCTTCTCCCTATCGCTTTGGGATCAAGCGCAGGTTCTGATCCTTTCTCCTATCCTTGCTATTCTCAACGAACCTTCCTTCAATGCCAGTCACCGCCCACGGATTTTTATCATCGATGGCCTTGATGAATGCGATGACCCTGATAAGCAATGCGGAATCCTGGACGTTTTGTGCCGCGTCCTACAATGCCTACAACGCCTTCCCGTTCCATTCGCCTTGATAATAGCGAGTCGTCCAGAACATCATATTCGTGGAGCATTCGACCTCGGCGATCTCAACAGATGTTCTTCGCGATTATCACTTGATAACTCCTACAACCCTGACCTAGATATCATGAAATTTCTCGTTGATAAGTTCGGTGACATCCGAAAACTGCATCCTTTCAGAGCATACCTCCCGAAATCCTGGCCCACGCCGAGGGTCATTGATAACCTGGTCGCCAAAGCCTCCGGACAGTTCATCTATGCATCGACAGTTAATAGATTCATCGGTTCCATTCGACACAACCCAGCTGAGCGTCTTGATATCCTACTTGGTAATCTCGATGCCGGAAAGTTAAAGCCCTTCGAACAACTGGATTCTCTGTATTCCGTCATCTTCCATGCCATTGATCAAGCAGACCTAGCCGGTGCGCTTCGCGTCCTGGGTATCGTCATGGTCCTGTCCCTTCGTCGTCGTTGCACTCCCTTCGACCCCTATTATCCTCGATCTTCCGATGACCCCGCCCCTTATTCACCGCGATTTCTCGAGCGCCTACTAGGGCTCAGGACTGGTGGTGTCCGATACCTGCTATTTGATTTGGAATCTCTTCTCACTATTGACGATGATGATGGGGATATCCGCTTTTTCCATGCCTCACTTTCAGACTATCTCTTTGACAAATCTCGATCTGGACAGTTTTGGATAGACGCAGAAATGATTTATGCTGACGTCGCTCAGCAGTGTCTTCTCCGGTGTATATCTGAACCCCCGGAGTGGATGGGCAAGTAATATGGCAGTTATCTCATCGGATAGGACCTTACACCTTTGCACAGGCTTTCGCTCTTTTTGTAAGTTCGAAGGGGAACTCATTTTCTCCATGGCCGCGCCAACCCACGACCTACATGAAACCATCGAAAATTTCGATTTAACAAAGCGCGTCGATAAATTTCGTCTTCAACCGTTGGTAATGCACATAATCCGACGCTCAGTGCGGTTCATTATCTTCGCCTTTTTATGCTATCTTAACGTCTTCTCAGAAATTCTCCGATGCGGAACAGCTATATCGCACTCAACTGGGTTTATTTGCTACGTTTATCCGAAAGAAAATTCAATTGTATTTCGGAGATGCGCGTACCCGTTTCGCCTTGGTCACGGCAATTGCTTCGGATCATAATGTCATAGGTCTTGGCGCACTGAGGGATATATTCGACCTGTCGCTTGAGATGGTAGATGATGACAGAAACAGTGGCTTTAAGCTTCTATCCGAGTATTTAGATTCATATTGGTGTCCGGCGATGAACGATCTCCTTGAGGACCCCCAAGGAGAATTTTTCATTGATGATAATCAGTATGCAGATATTGCGTTATATATGGTGAAGTACATGTCTGCCGATTCGGAGTACGCCCCACCTGCTGGATATCCTGACCTTGTTATTAATGTCGCATTGCAGATCACATCCACCTGACGAAGCTTCTCAAATACTTCGCACTATGGCCGAGACCTTTCCCAAAATCCTGGCCAAGTCGTCCATTCGGCCTGACCTCGTTGAATGTTTCAGAACCCCCACGTTGGCGGCAGCTTATCTGAAGGAGTATTTAATTACATGTGCAATAGCAACATATATTTTAGTAAGTAATTTTATCGCTGTGCATCCACTATGCCTTACCCATTCTCAGAGGTACGACGGTGGTGCAGAAAATTTCTCCAACTTCGTGCGGCATGTCGAATCTCAGGTGATATTAATTTCTTAAGACCGAGAGTAATTTCCATCCTCAGCCTCCTGGATAGTATGCCCCATCAATATCAATACTAGATAGCAAACCTCAGGTTAGTCATTGCTTCAAGCTATGCCCCTCTTGTTATGACTGAAGTAAATTCTCGCAGAGCGCGACTGCGTCTAACGAATCAGGTAACACGAACTCTCGCAGACCCCAGAATTCAGAAGTCAGTTGTATTAATCCTCGTCATTGTTGTCGTTCCTAACAGTGGCGATTGTCTTTAGAGTGGGACAAGTCAAAGTGTGACGGTTCAAGCGAATTTAGGAGGTAGCTCGAATATCGCCGGCTCCCGTACTCCCAGAGGTACAACCCCTATTCCCCGATCCCAGCCAACCAACATCACGAGAGCTACCAGCCGTCGGAGCTTCGGTACTACTCGCACGCCTCTAAAGAGAGTAGCTCCAATTCCTATCCAGGGACCGAGCACTCCGGATGCGCCTCAGCTCCATGGTGCAGAGAACGAAGCAAATCAAAGTTCCGAAGATCCTGCTGAGGCTGTTCCTACTCACAATAATGCCCCACTTACAAGCACGAGTGGCACCCAGAAGTTTGGGAAGTCCTTGGTCGCTTCATCTGGTATAAGGAAGAGAGTGACGCCCCTAAAAAGCCGTGAGTCGCCCTTCATAAAGTTAATCTACCTTCTTTGACCTCACGCCCTCTCAGGTCCTGGAAAGGATAAGAAATAGGGAATTTAGTTCGATATTTCGGTTGAATATCGCACTACTATACTTCATATATTCCAACGTAATATCTATCCAATAGAGGACACACGATCAAGGTCTAGACGCTAGGAAGCATCGAGAGTTAACAGAAAGAAACGATAACTCGCTCTTGAGATTCCGTTTTCGTCCCTCTCACAACATGCCTTCTTGACCGTTGGTAGTCATTTCCATGGGTTATCTTTCTTGAATCTTCAGCGAATATGCGTTCGCCGTGGCGGACTCGAGACGTTGGTAAGTGTGGACAGATTGGCCTTAACATTGGTGGTGGTGGCGTGGAGAGGGTCGTCGCAAGAAATGGGTGAGGACGTGCCGAGTAGCGGGCATGATCCGGATGATCTCTAAGCATCTCCTTCACAATGCAGTGAGGCTGTTCAGAAATACAAGCGAACTGACATACGAATGCGTGCCTACTTAGCCATTCGCAGACTCTGTGAAGGTGCCCCTCCGTCTAGGCATGAAATATCCAATATTACTCGGACCGATCTGCATAATTTGGTAAAGTGATATCTCCAATGTCGAGGTGTTGAAAACATGACCCTACAAGCCAAACAAGTGAGCCAAATGCGAGGGCCATTAAAACCCACGAAACCCCCAGACCCAATCTTCTTTCCCAATCCGAATACGCACGATGGATGCATATTGGACGATGCCAGAAAGTTAGGAGTGGTTCGCCGAATCTCATTCCTCGGAGACTTGTGAATTTCAAAAGGTGAGATGCTCACATCAGAGGGATACTGAACCGAATTATCTGTTGGCAATTAGTGCGTTAGATCGAGGATGGTTTTTTAATAGCAACCCCGAGGCTGTCTACAATGTGAGTGTTGCCACAATTTGGGCGTCATACTTTAACCTCACGTGGATTAATTGCTGTTAGGGCTCGATGCTTTGCCATATTTCTGGACGGAGCCCCAAGTTCTAGAGCCGAGTCGGTGCTCCTGTGCACTGTTGTTCCTAGAATTGTTCTCTTCATGATAGAATTAGGCAAGCAGGATGTAAACTAATCACGCAGACGAGTTGATAGATGTTGAATGTTCTGTTCCAATAAACTTCTCTAGGATAGGAGTTCAAAGACAGCGTGAAAATATTTAAGACGATTGTACATCCGCGCACACTCAGGCTTATGCTTGATCATCATCGCAGACTCGGTGTATGTACCCCTATTTCTAGGAGCCTGCATTCCAGAGTTGATCGAGCGCTTGTACCCGTCCTTTTCGTGCGTTTTCGATCCAGCTCTTGGGGAAACGGTGGTGATCGTTCTGCAGGCGGGATTAGGAAGAATACTCAGGAGATGGGTGGTTATGAAGTTACTGCTTCATAAATCCCGCGTGATCGCTCATTTTTGGGAGTAGGTATATGCATACCGTTAAAGCAACGTTAAAGGGTGGCTAGAAAATTAACCTACAAAGCACCGTCAGGCCTCCGAGGAAGATAATTAAGGTGGAATATGCGCAGCTGCACCTCCAACTGTTGGTCAAGTCGCTCCAGTATAGCAAGCCATTCATTTCCGTACGTTCGCAAACCAGTTTATCTCAGACTGTCGGCTTCGGGTTCGATTTCGACCTCAACAACCTGAGCCGCTCGTTCATTAAACTCGAGCCAAGGAGATGTTCGTGTTCGCTCCCGGTTATTTTCTATCGGAATAGCACATTGTTGTCAGAGAAGTTTATTTATAGGCGTTGGCGGGGGACCCGGTGGGGTGAAGCGTAACGGTCCGGTGAACTTTCGAATTTCGACTGGGCCAGAGTTTCCCAGTGGGTGAAATGCGTTCGCTATTACGGGGTGAAATTCGAATTAATAAGTAAAGGGTTTGATCATCGAGGTAAGTCAATCATTACGGACCTTACATTCCGTTTGTAAATAAACACGAGGCGACTCCTGCATACACTGAAATACGAAAAAGGAGCAAAGGTCGGTAGGTTTGGCGCACGTGGTCGTTGTGTCGGATGTTGGTAGCTTACTTCGAAAAAGAAATGTTGAGAGGTGGTCAGTGCATACCCAGCTGGATAAGTAGCTGTCAATCTGACGTACATACTGAAGGAGTGAGGGAAACTTCACTGCAGATGAGGCGTCTGTGTTTGTGAAAAATGGCACATGTGCTTGGAGGGATGATCATCATGGGGGTCGAGGTTCTGGAAAGAGGTGAGGATGAGGCTACACGTTGCTGAGCCGCGTTAAATATATCTGAGGGATTTCGCGATGAGTAAGATAATACAGGGTTTTTTCTATTTATGCTTCGGGTATCGTTACCGGGGTCGTCGGGCGGGTCGGGAGAAAATGCAAGGATGCCCTTACTTTGAATCTGGTGGCCTCTAGCATGTTCGCGGTTGTGAACTGACCATCTGAATAGATGGTTGGTAAGAGCGAAGGAAGGAACCCAAAAATGTTCATGGTCACTTGGCATATCGTTCTCATCTGCTCTCAAATTTTCCTCCTCAGGCTTGGGGTCGACTTGGATGGACCATCTCTGATCCAACAAATAACCCTGTCACTGCATGGATGGATGGCAAGAAACACGGTAAAGTCCTTTGATAATTATGATCTTGTGGTGCGGATGAAACGACGCGGCATTCAGAGTGGGATATTTCAGTGCGTACTCGAAATAAGGTCCAGTGATTATTTTGCCAATGAGGTGTCTCTGATTTAGGGAACGAAGGAAACATAACCGGCACCGTCAGATGTCCGGTGGCTGCCTCTCCTATCGTGGGCGATTTGAGGTTCAGAAAAGACGTCGATTTTGGTGCGAGAGATATGCCAGCCATCCAATCCAACCAATATAGCTTGATCGTGAACGGGTGAAGTGGAATAGCATGAACATCAGAGGTCGGTTGGAGAGCATCATCACTGTTTCGTTCTGTTTCTACCGCTAAAAATCTTCGGTGAATATCCCCAGAGAGAAAAATGTCATTGCGAGGTTGATACGTTCTATCAGGAGATGGGAAAGTGTGGTTTTGCCGGAGACTGGTATGCCTGCGCAGTGCGATACCGACCAGAATACGGTGCGGCCTTGCAGTACTGAGAAGCTAAGAGTGTAAATTTTTTTTTGCATAATTCTGAGTACCACATAGTTCGCACTGGTCAAGCCTGTCCACAAGGATACTGGGCTAGTTCTTCGATGTCGATGTTCATGCTATATGAGCGTTAATTTTTGGTTAATCGAAGGTGATGTCACCGTCACCTGTCACGGATCCTACTTACCCGCACCTCTTCCAGTAACCTCATCCACTTGTTGACTATTTCGGACCATCAGCTCTCTTCCAACCACGCAAAACCGCCTCACCTACTTTCCTAGGTGGTTGCCCCCATGCTGCTTAAAAATCCACCAAGAGTCCGTGCACACACCTGACCACATGTTTTGGCGACCGCCACTTCTTCTCCGACCACACGACCCTCGTTCTACAGTCCTTGGCTGGTCTCGTCAACACCCAACCCAACCTCTCTGTGATTCTCTCCTTCAAGACCGTGATAAACGCCGACCACGATTCATAAGTCACGTTGATCTGTATCCGTGGTGGAGGCTCCGGTCACAAACCTGGATCAATGGGTTTCGTGGGTCGCGGTCTGCTCTCCACAAGCGTGTGTGAGGATGTGTTCGCCAGCACTAGTGCGCTTCAGGCTTATGGGGCGATGAAGGCGTTGCCGAGTGAGTTGCATCTTTCCTATGTATGAGATGATTTGAGCTTACCATCTCGCGACAGATACGGACGACAACTTTCATTTCGGTCTTGCGTGTCAGCAGGCGCAGGCAGATGGAATTGAAAATGTCGATATTCTTCCAGTTTGCGACGATGTCTGTGGCCAGATCGAAGGGTGCACTCGTTGGTAGACGTGCGTTGGCAGGCATAATACACCCTGGCACCTCCGCTGTATCGTTCTCATGGTTTTTCAGTTTTTTTTTTTTTTTTTTTTTTTTTTCAAGTTTCTAAAATTATGGGCGCAGCCCTCAAACTTGGCCAAGCAGTCCCTGGAGCCATAGCTTCAATAGCTTGTGCACTCGACCATGGTCACGTTCCAGGACGCTCCGAATACTCCGTTATACCCCTCAAAACCGTCGAAACTGGCCTAAGCCTTCAGCCTTCACAACGAACCTGTTAGTAACTATTTTACATGCGTCTGTCTTGATGACCCAATTTTTAGGGAGTTAACTCTCGACCTTCATCTTCAGAACTTATCGAGTAACTCCTCAAGCCCATCCTCGACATGGACCACCCCGCGCCTTCGTCCCATTGACGTGCCACATGCGTCTGCTGCGTGGCTACCGACAGTATCATTTGGTTCGACTGCTGAAGCGCTGAGGAAACAAACTCGGGAAGAGAGGTCGATTTATGTTCCGGAAGGAACGGCCGAGGTTGTGGTTGGTGGCCCTAAACTTTACGGTACGTTGAGGCGTGATGTTTTTAAAAGGTTGTGGAGGATTGATCGGGTTGATTTCGTTCAGAGTGAATCCTGATGCGTTGAAGCGGGTGTTGAAGCTGGTACGTAGGCTTTTTTGCAATCTGAGCCTGACCTGTCGAGATGGGTTACAGTCAGTATTGATTATTACTTGCGTTTGGTATTATCATTGATTCCCCTTTTAGGTTGTCGGTGATGGTGACTGGAGAGACATGTGTAAACGGTGCTAAAGGTACTCCTTCCTAATCTTCTTATGATCTGATCTTCCCTCTAACGGCCCACTCTTCTATAGCCGTTCTCAACGCTGTGGGCCTCGGCGCCGATGGAGAGGTTATTGAAGTTCTCCGTATCCTCATAAAACTAATCGGTGGTTCGTATGCATCACCATTCTCATTCCATTTCAATTACTCATTATCATATATCCCAGAAAGACGCGGTGGCGCCCTCGGTGCCATCGTCTCCATCTTCCTCGCTGCACTCACCGCCGAAGCCCGATCCCTCGCTGGCGCATCCACCTCCACCTCCACCTCCCTCGAATTTTGGGGCTCAGTCGTCACTCACGCCATCACCACGCTGCAGCGGAGCACCGCCTTGCGCAAGGTCACCGCACCGTCATGGGCGCCCTTATTCCATTCATTCGTCGCTCTTTCTAAAGCGACGACGTTCGGAGACGCGGTGGGGGTGTGTAAGCTGGGTGGAGAGTGTACGGCGAAGTTGAAAGGCGAGGCTCAGGAGGACGACGTATGTTGTGGGAATTGAGCTTGAATAACTTGATGGTGTTTCCTTTCGTAAGTTTCATTGAGGACAAGCTTAAGAGAAAATTAGTGCATTAGGGATCTTGAGACCCAAGACATTTCTACCTAAAATTTGAACGGCAGGTTACAGCGTTAAGTGACATCCCAGTCCGAGATAGTGATTTGAGGCGCAAATTTCGGGTTTTCGACTTATTAGGGAGCTTCCTAGGCCCTGGCGGACAGTCCGGAGGTCCTGAGTCGTCATTAGAGGGTATGGGTCTATCTCGGTATGTTCTACGCGTTGGCAGCAAGGCAAGGCATTACCGCCAGTCGGTCACCGGCGTTGGCCCGATTGGCAGCGCCACCATCATTCGTCGCTGCTGCAGCACCACCGGCTCTTTCAAGTTCGGCACTGTTGATGCGGCTCAACATGAGCTGATTCGGTCAAGTAATTTAGCATCAGTTGGGTGACCGTTTATCCTTCCTGATTCGAACCCATTTTTCACGCATCAGCGATTGACATAGGTTTATCCTGATTAGTAGTCTAATCAAGTCCTCGTGGCCAAACTCGCCTGGTCCACGTTGGTCCTAGTCAGTCCTGATCCTGACTGAACCACAACATCACTTCGTCTACCTTCCGCCCTCCGCGTCAGATGGCTCTCTATAACAACTGCGACGTCAACATTCATGGAGGCTCATCAACGTTTGTTGCTAGGGATCAGTATATTCACAACTATCCCTCAAGCCTGGGTGTGCCATAGTTATTCTAGCCCTACCGGTTTGGTGCTGACGTCCCACCTCGGCAGGTTTTGAACGTCTCGAGAAGCAGGTCGCAGCAAATGCCCTCCACAACTCTGGTGAGGTGTCAGACCAACCGAAATGCCATCCAGGAACTCGTGTTGCCATCCTAGACCATCTCATCGCCTGGGCAGCAGCGCTCACCTATACGTACCCGATCATATGGCTGCATGGTCCCGCAGGATCGGGTAAATCTGCAATCCAACGAACAATTGCCCAATTACTTCATGAAAGAGGACTGCTTCTCGCCAGTTTCTTTTTCTTCCGAACAGCTGCAGGTCGAAATACCGCCAACAACTTCATCGCTACCATCGCCTATCAAGTTGCCCTGATCATCCCTGCCACTCGTCCACACATTGAGCAGGCCATCGCAAGGAACCCCCTAATCTTCTCCCTATCGCTTTGGGATCAAGCACAGGCTATGATCCTTTCTCCTATCCTTGCTATCCTCGACGAACCTTCCTTCAATACCAGTCACCGCCCACGGATTTTGATCATCGATGGCCTTGATGAATGCGATAGCCCTGATAAGCAATGCAGAATCCTGGACGTCTTGTGCCGCGTCCTACGACGCCTTCCCATTCCCTTCGCCTTGATAATAGCGAGTCGTCCAGAACATCATATTCGTGGA
>Ga0307517_10015503_pt1 | contig 10121 bp, 5 predicted proteins | sample 23_EM_MG_FD_194515 | JGI IMG/M metagenome (GOLD analysis project Ga0307517, IMG submission 194515) | Populus trichocarpa ectomycorrhiza microbial communities from riparian zone in the Pacific Northwest, United States - 23_EM | ecosystem: Host-associated > Plants > Roots > Unclassified | place...
ATTATAATTTGATTGTTGCAACCAAAACAACCAGATTGTGAAATTAGATGTATTTCCTAATGAGCTTATATATTATAATTATAATTATAAATAAACTTAAATGGCAGCGGTGCTTTACTCTGCCTCCAGAAACAAAAGCGCAATGGTGCTTTGCTTTACTCTGCCTCCAGAAACAAAAGCCCTAGCTCCTCTTGTGTTAATGCCCGCCCTTATTTAAAATCCCAGGCAGTCAGGCTAGAGGTCCATGGAGAACTACAAGTCCAAGGGCACTCTACTAAACGCCTCGTTGACTAGGGGTTTCACTCTTGTACAGTGGAGCATACAAGTACATTGATTGTAAGCCACATAAACGCTGCGAAACTGATTAGCAGATAGGTGCCCCGTGGATATTGAAAGTCATCTAGGGTAGCATTTGGTTATCTTCATATAATAGTTGAAGAAAAAAAAGATTTGAGTGTTGAAATTAATAATATTATGATGATTTTAATTATAAATTAAGATTGATTTAGTGGGTTAACTTGGAATTGGGTCAACTCGAGGTTTAGATTGATCTGAGTTTAAGAAAAGAATGAGAAAAGATTGACTTGATCTGAACTAGTCAAAAACCCGAGTTGATTAAGGATAAAACAAGAGTAAAAAATATGTTGATTTTTTTTGAAAATTTCTTTAGTAAAAGGTTGTTTTAATTATTTTTTAAAAATATTATCAACCAGGTTGACCTTTCTAACCTTTGACTTGAATATTGTATCTGATTAATTTTTGAGTTGGATTTTAAAATTATAAAATGAACTATTTTTATTTATATGTTGAAAAACAACGTATAAAATAGAAATCAAGACCAAGATAAAAGATTTCATTTATATATATATATATATATATTAAAAAAGATTAACTTCTCATTCTAGTGCTTTATTATTATTTATAATTTATTTATTTATTGATTATTATATATTTCAAGTTAATTGTATCAACAGATATATCTTTCTTTACGTCTATGATGATTTATAATATTTTTTGGTATGTGATAATAATAATTTTTCTAGCTAAATGGAACATAAAAGTTGAATTGAACACAAGATGATGTCTGCTTGCAAGTTTTAAATTTAAAAAGTTTTTATTTAAGAAGATTTGTTAAAAAATAATATAAATAATATCTTAAAACATTACCCAATAATCTAATTTTCTAGCTTGAGATAATTGTTTTTTATCAGATGTGAGCATAAATCTATATCTATTGGGATGAATATTTGACATAAAAGAAGCTAAATGGACAACAACAACACGTGAATTATAAAAGATTTAACTAGTGAAAAGTATTGTAAATATGAATTTTAAATTTATAGTTTTATTCTTTAAAAATAATGTTATGAAAATCTATTTTTTAAAAGGTTTGCAGTAATTTTAACTAGACCATAATACTTTTACTAGAAAACAACTAAGAATTCAAAAACATAATCTAAGATAAAATAATAAATCCAAAATCACCTAGAAAAATAACAAAATTATCTTAAACAATAACTTTGTGAGCATAATTTTGAAAGAACCAGTAGTCCAATAAGAACAGACTCATTTCTATATTAAAATTGCTTATAGAATCATTTAGAAAAGTTTAAGTTCAAACCAACAATTATATCTATTAATATATTCGTTTTAAATATCTAATTTAATCTTGTACCATCATTTTTTTTTTGAATCTAAACCTATATCACTAATTTATAAAAATATATGTTAGGTAATTCGTATAGTTTTTTTTTATTAAATTCTCATCTAGTTATTGTAGATTTTTAACCAGTTATAACACCTTCTCATTCAAATGTTTAATTTTAATTTTTAAAGAAATGTGTTTTTTATTTTGTTAATTAGTTGATCAATACTTCAACATTTCTTCATCATTTCCAAATTAATTTTCTTTATTTTTTTGTAATATAAAATATATATATATATATATATATATATATATTTATTCACTGCCAACCAAACAAGATAAAAATATATTCACTCTATTTTCTAAATCACTATCAAATATAATCACGTCTCTCCTGTCTAGTGTTTCCATTGAATCAACTTTCTCTATTCCTTTTTTGCCTTTTCGAGTTCTTGTTGATCGAAGAATTGAAGAAAGAGGTGAACGGATTTTGACCAGTTGGAGAAAAAAAACAAAAAGAGGATTCGAGAAAGGTGAAATTGGTAAAAATTGGTCATTTTTGAATTATAGCTGTTGTTGTAATATTGCAATAGCCCAAATTTTCAGGTCAGTCCACCATATACATATACAAGCCCAATTCTACAAAGAGTAACAAGATGCCCTTTTTTAGTCACGGCAGCCGATTCGTGGTCTTCTGCAAAGTCGAGTGCTCATGACCTGCAAAAACTTCTTGAAGCTTTGCAAGCAACCGAAGAAATGTCTATAATCCCAACAACATAAGCTAGCCCTGTACTCTCTCTCTCTCTCTCTCTCTCTCTCCATATATGAAAAAGTTCCAGTTTTTAAGACTCTCGGTTGCTTTGTATCAACAAACACCTCTGCATATGCTCATGTTTCTCAAATTTCGAAACTTTTCCCATTCAATAAAATCTACACGGCTAAAAAACCAAAACCCGTGTTTTGAATTGTTTAGATTCTGCCATTTTGATTCAAAACTGGGTTTGGGTTCTTCAAGCCTAACGCCGACTTTATCACCTCAGAAACCCCAAAACAATGTTGCAATTTTCTGGGATTTGGACAACAAACCCCCCAAAACTGTCTCTCCATTTGAGGCTGCTATTAAGCTTAAAACTGCTGTGTGCTCATTTGGGTTTGTTAAATACATGGTGGCTTACGCTAATAGGCATGCATTTAGTTACGTGCCTCAAGTTGTGAGAGAGGAAAGAAAGCAGAGAAAGTCGTTGAATCAGTTAGAAAATAAGGGTGTGATTAAGCCTGTAGAATCTTATTTATGCAGAGTTTGTGGAAGGAATTTTTATAATAATGAGAAGTTTATTAATCATTTTAAGCAAATTCATGAGCGTGAGCAACAAAAGAGGTTGAATCAGATAGAATCAGCAAGAGGGAAGAGGAGAGTTATGTTAGTGGGTAAGTATGCAATGAAGATGCAGAAGTATAAGAATGCTGCTAGGGATATTTTGACTCCAAAAGTAGGTTATGGTTTGGCTGATGAGTTGAAAAGGGCTGGTTTTTGGGTTAGGACTGTTTTGGATAAGCCACAGGCAGCGGATGTGGCATTGAAAGATCATATGGTAGATATGATGGATAAGAGGAGAGCTGAGTGTTTCGTGCTTGTATCAGATGATTCGGATTTTGTTCATGTTTTGAAGGAGGCTAAATCTAGATGTTTAAAGACGGTTGTGGTAGGGGATGTTAATGATGGGGCATTGAAGAGGGTTGCCGATGCAGGATTTTCTTGGCAGGAAATTTTGATGGGGAAGGCTAAGAAGGATGCAGAAACGGTTGTGGGACGGTGGAAGGACCGTGATGTCTTGAAGAGATTGGAGTGGACATATGATCCGGAGGTAGAGAAAAACTTGCATGGCATGGTTTATGAGTTTGATAATCATGAGAGCAAGGATGAATGTGATGGCAATGATAGTGAGGATGGAGATATTGATAATATTCTTGATGGTGATGATGTTGGTTGTTTGCAAAAGGAAGATGCCAGAGGTTGGTGGGAGCTGGACTCTAATCCTGAGGTCACTTCTTCACAATCATGCTGATGGTAATTGGTAGTTAGGTGTACAATCAGTTTTATGGCTTTTGTGGAGTTCACAATTGTCCTGGATAGCATTTAGAAAATTGTATAAGCAGAACCACCACAAAGAACACATGATCAAACACGTATTGTAAGCAAATGGAGCTATATAGATCTGTTAATCTCTAGTATGTGTTTTCTGGAGTTATTTTCCACCTTATATCTTGAATAGTACTTGCAGCCTAAATGAATTGCTTCTTGTCATTTCCCCTTTTTTCTCTGCCTGATTAGTGTTTGTTTTTTCCATTTCTGTTCTGTAATGTTGAAATCTGTCATTTGTCATTGCTTCATTAAGTAAATGGTGAAATTCTTTCTTGCCGTACTTATTTTCTGGCTTTTCTAATTGTCACTTTCTGGACCAGAGAAAGGAGGTTGTTAGGCAACTTGCAGCCTCACGGTGATAAAAAAGCTCATTTATTTTAATGTTTGGATCTTGATCAATTGGGATATTGAAATTCTTAAAACAGAAAGAAGAATTTGTATGCTGTTGGAAATAAGGGACCTTTTAAGCTCAGTAGCATATAGTCGCTCTAGTACTGATGGTAATTCCCAAGGAAAAATTTTCTGCTTGTTCTTGGTATGCATCTTAACTTGCTTAGGCTGTTAGGCTGATGGTATGGACAATAAAACCTTGGATTTTCGATATTAATGTGTGATTCTGCATGAATTGTGAGAAATCTTGAGTGGAATAATGCTAGATGTCAAGATGGAAAAGCAAGACTGTCAGTGGTTGCAGAGTCCGTCCTAGTCAAACCAAAAGAAATTCTGAAAGCCTAACTGTTCTTGGGCCAGGCAATTCTCTGCAGCTTGACATTTTCTTGGCAAAGTAATGCAGAAAAAATTGCAGAATAGTTAAGAAGAAAAAATGCAACTAAGTTGCATAGATAGGCGCTGCAAAAAGCTAGTCGATCTCATGCGCTTGAGTAGGAGTGGTAAGTTCAGTTTCTTTTTCAGTCAATTTTCTCTCATTTTGTTTTCAGGTAAAGAAATTGCTGATAATTGCTTGATGTCCAGGAGCTTTGTACAAGGACATTGATTGTTACTATGTTCTGGTTGATTTAAAGAATTTCTCTGGAACAAAATGCAATGTTCGTATTTCTTTACTCGTTTACTTGTAGTTGAAAATTACATGACAAGGTGTTTGTTTAAGTTCCAGTTTGAGGATTGTAGATAGCGTTGAGCAAAATTACTGGACAAACTGTCTGTGTTACAAGTGCTTCAAGGAATATGTTTTATGTTTAGTTTTTCCTTCGTTGTTAATTGAATATTGAGCAACTTGGAGAGGCTCTATACGCCATCGCCACCAATCAGTTCGCAACTTGCCGTGCTTGACTTGATTCGTATGGAGAGGTTCCGCGTCTGGATAATGTCATGGTTGAGAATGAGGCAAGATGAGGACAGAAGAAGAATCTCAAGACGTGATTTCCAGGATGTAGGCCTATCAGTAAGCGTGAGGAAGCGAACTATCAATAATGGAATTAATCAGACGTAGTTAAGTTATTAGATGTAATTGTATATAATTAGATGATATTATATGATTAATACACCCATTTACCAAAGAGAAACGTTTATCATAAAGTATATTATATTTTAGTGCCATGCACTAAAATATCACAAAGAGGTGTTTAAAAATATAATAGAAATTATTTTTTAAAATATTTTTTTAAAAAATTTATTTTTGATATTATCATATCAAAATTATAAAAAAAACACTAAAAAAATAATAATTTAAAACAAAATTCTTTTTATATTTTCAAGAAACACCATTACCAAACAATCACTAATGAGCTCCGTAGAAACAACGCTTGTGGAAGTGGAACAAGTAAAGCATTGTATGCTTCTGAATTTTCAACTCAAGACTCTAAAGTATAATCCTGCATAACTTTCATAGAGAAGCCTGATCCTGAAACTGTTTACAAATTCCTCTCGATAATGGTATAATCTAACTCAAACCCCTCATTTTTTCTCAATATAGGGACAGTTGAATAAAAAAAAACCTAGAAGTGCGCGTCGGGCAGATAGCACACCAGACCTGGCCGTTTATCCACGCAGTCCAACCATGCTCTTCTCATATTTTATTTTAAATTATTTTTTTATATTTTTTAAATTGTTTTGATATACTAAAATCAAAAATAAATTTTAAAAAATAAAAAAAATATTTTAATACATTTTGAAGAAAAAAATTATTTTAAAAAATAATTATTATTACAAAACCAAACACTATCTAACAAGTGTGGTAAAAATTACTTTTTAAAGTGTAGAAATAATATTGATTTGGAAGCAATCACTGCGAGATGAATTTCGGATTTACTACCTGTTAAAATTAGCTTGCAAATGAACAATCCACAAGCTTTCAAATAATTCTGCAATCTTAATACCGCTGATAAATCTTGCATAACGGAGCTGATTTCTTAATGTTTCATGGATGCTCCAACATGCCATAGATTATAATTTATACCAAGACTTCCCTTGCCAATTGCCACAGGTCATACCCAGATGCTACTGGGTTCCAGGGCTTTACATCACACCTAGGTTGCATTCCGATAGTCCAAAGACGTCTTTCAATATATTGGATGACAAAAGGACAGCAGGTATTACTTTTCAGCAAAATTCCCCAGTTCTCTCATGTTCTCAACGAGCATAAGCATTAAGCAGTCGTTTATTCACAAATCAAGAGTGATTCAACTAGTGAAACAACGCAAATTGGCTTTCTTCCCAATCTGATCAACGAAATACAAGTCTTATATGCACTCAGGTTCGGTGTGATTAAAGATGACAGCAGCGGGAATACAAGACACTCTGTTTTTTGAGAGAGAAGAAGAACAGAAAAGAACGTTAAATCTCGAGAGCCAACCAAAAACTAACAAGAACGATTAGTTTGCGCACAAATTACTATTTAGCAATAGAATCAAGAAGGGTCCTGGACGAAAGCGTCCACTAACAACAGCTCAAAACTTGCGAGAATAACATCGGAGAGTGAGGTAAAAACAACATAAAAGATTGCATGCCAAGCAACGTACACGTACTTGCCTAACTTGAATTAAAATGGTCCTAAGGAACACAAATCTCATACGACCTGCATAGTTGAATGCCTGACTAGATTAGCTGCTTTTTCATTGATAAAAGAAGGCAATGTCCATGACATGAAGAAAGGCTGCTCAAAGGGCACCAATCTAAAATCAAGAGCAGAATAATTTAACATCAGAACTCATCTTGAAATTATTTTCCAACAATAATTTCATTTTCTAAGACTATAAACCTAAAACAAATGAAGTAACCTGTGGAAAAAAAACAATGAATAAAACACTTCTACTGAGACGATCAGATATCTCCTGCAAAGAATATGCTTCCACCTAGCATATCAAATGCATTGCAAGACAAATAGTCCTCCTTATATCATAAGCAATGACAAGTTGGCAAAGTATATTTCAACATGATAAAATTCAAATTCAAAGCAAGTCATGTATAATTCACCAGGATTTCTTCTTTGACCCTGAAAAATAACCAGTATACCATCTCACAAACTTCTTGAGCCCCGTCTCCAAATCTGTTGTTGGCATATATCCAAGCTCCCTCTGGGCAGAACTAATATTGGCATGCGTAAACTCCACATCCCCATTTCTAGGTAACGGCAACACCTTCTTCTTAGCCTTTACCTTCAAAAGTTTCTCCAATATGCTCACAAGCTTACTCACAGGCACCGGCGATGTATTCCCCAAATTGAACACCCTCAATTGCGCTGGTCCCCTTTTCTTCCCTCCGCTCCCAGTACTATTTTTTGCTGTATCCAACGCTGCTAGACACCCCTTCACAATGTCATCAATGTAAGTAAAATCCCTAGCCACGCTCTTTCCATCTGCAGTCTCATATACACCAATCTCCTTCCCCTTCAAAATATTCTTAGTAAAAAAGAAATACGCCATATCCGGCCTTCCCCAAGGCCCGTAAACTGTAAAAAACCGCAACCCAGTAATCGAAAGACCATAAATATGATTATAACTATGCGCAAGCGCTTCACCTGCCTTCTTAGTCGCTGCATATAAACTCGCAGGCTGATCAGTCCTATCCTTCTCCGAAAAGGGTACTCTTTTATTAAGCCCATAGACAGAACTCGATGACGCCCACACAATGGCAGGCTGTGGATCAGCTGATTTACAAACCTCGAGCAAGTTAACAAACCCAGCAATATTACTATTCACATAAGACTTAGGATTCTGCATCGCATAACGCACCCCCGCTTGAGCAGCTAAATGCATAACATGAGTAAAATAAACAACATCAAAAAGTTTCTGCAACAACTTAACATCATTAATATCTCCTTCAACAACGAAAACCCCTGATCGTTCAAGTACCTTTTGTCGGTCTCGTTTTAAATTAACATCGTAGTAATGATTGAAATTGTCAAGTCCAAGAACACCATCGCCGCGCCGCTTCAGAGCAACAGAGACATGGGTGCCTACAAAACCGGCGGCACCGGTGACAAATACGGTGAAGCCGGCGCGTAATTTGGGACGCGCCGATTTGAGGACTTTTTTCTCCCACTGAGAGCCTCCAGGGAGGGAGTTGGTGATTTTGCTGCGGTTGGAGGGAGAAGAAGGAGAGGAAAGGAGGGAAAAGAAGAGGAATATAATGAGAAAGAAGAAAGAAGAGAGAGCGAATTTGGAGAGTGAAGAGTAGAGGCGGAGGGAACGTTGGTGGTGGGTTTGGAGGTAAAGTAATGATTTTTCTTGTTTTAATTTGCCTGGTGTGGAAGGTCGGGTTGTGTCAAGGAGTGACATGCTTTAGAGATTCTAGCCTTTTGTAGAAATAGGTTTATAGTTGCGGCGGCGGCGGCGGCGGCGGCGGCGGCGTGCTGCTGGCTGCGGATGAGGCCGATGGTTTTTTGGAGGGTTGGGATTTGTCTTCTGGGAAAAAGTGGAGGTGTTTATAAGGCAAGGTGTGGTGGGAAAAGGAAAGTTAGAAATTTTGTCCGAAAGAGAGACAGAGATAGCCGGGCAGTGTTGGGAACGGGGTTAAAATCGGTTTATAAAAAAAAATTGATTTTTTTAAATTTTTTTAATTATATCGATGTGAAAAATAGTTTTTTTTTAAAATAAAAATATTATTTATATATATATATTTTAAAAATATACTTAAAAAAATATTTATCATACTCAAACATTCTCTTATTTATACTTTTAAGTTTTAAGTTGGAGGTTTTTCTTTAATTTATTATTACATGAAGTACTAAATTTTATAATTAGTGATTTGCTAATTTTCCTTTTATTTTATTAGCAAAAGTGGGAAAACACGGTCATTTACAAAAGAACAAAGCATTTAATTGGCTGAATCCAGCTGGGATTTCTGATTAAATTGAAACGGAAAAATGGAATATGATTTTGTTTTGAATGTTTTTGATGATTGGACGGCAGGGATGTAGCGACTTCCATGTATATATATGTGTGTGTCTATATATATATATATATATATATATATATATTCTGCACAAAAGAATTGACATCATGGTCAAGAAAATACTAATTCAATGAAATCAATAAAATATCTCATTTAACGACAAAAAGAAAATTAAATTTCTCATTTAAGATTCTTTGCTTGAATGCTTTGTTTCCTATAAAAAACAATTATTTGGAGTTTGGACACATTGCTAGTTTGCCCCTTGACAGGCATAGAACGCATCATGACACGTTTTTCTAATACTGATTGGCTCAAAACAAAACAGAAAATCAGTTTTTTCACGTTAAATAATAAATACCCAAATGGTATTTGATGAAAAGAAAAGTTATCATACTCAGAATTTGGGTCTTGAAAAAAAGTTCTTAAACCTACAAATTATTTGAAGGATTGGGACATGAGGATTTTAATTCATACAAATTATTTGAAGGATTGTGGACTCTGTGTGAGTGGAATTTAAAAATAAATTATTTTGTTATGTTAAAACATAGTACAATTATGTGAGAATTAAAACTTATTCATGATCGTTCAACTCATTAGATCGGCTTGAAAACAATTATAAGCTCATAATTTTCCAATCCATGTATAATTCATACATATACTTTACCTTATAAGATAGGTTCAATATCATGGTAATTAGACAAACTGATGTCACTGGCCCATTACCTGACACTAGCCCCATTACCGAGTGACTAGTTTCACCGTCCATTACCAGACACTAGTCCCTTTATCAGGTAACTAGTTCTCCATTTCTTAATATGAAAATAAAAATATACCACATTTAAAGTATTTGTCACTACTTGGTATAATGAATTTGTTGAATAAGATATTAAAGTGTCGAGCACCTTTTCCACAACAATATTCATTCACCTGCTGACTAACTCACATGTTAGATTTTTTAAAGTTCTTCTTCTTCCTCTCTCT
>Ga0307517_10015505_pt1 | contig 10119 bp, 12 predicted proteins | sample 23_EM_MG_FD_194515 | JGI IMG/M metagenome (GOLD analysis project Ga0307517, IMG submission 194515) | Populus trichocarpa ectomycorrhiza microbial communities from riparian zone in the Pacific Northwest, United States - 23_EM | ecosystem: Host-associated > Plants > Roots > Unclassified | place...
AGTGCTGGTGTGCAGATGGGTTGTAACAATTTGTGGGGAAATTAGAGTTGGGGGAAACTTTTTCATATCAGCTTTAAGGTTGGATGGACAAAGGAAATGTTATTGCTGTTTGGGTGCCTCATGTTTCTTTGTTGTGAGAGCTGATAATCACCCTTTGTTCACAGAGTTGCCACCCATCACCTAGCAGGTGTCCCATCTTGTTCAATGTATGTTGGCAGGTGCAGGACTGTTCATGCTTGGGGGGCTACTGGTGTTGATCAGAGTCATTGTGCGAGTAGGGAAGAAACACTTATGTGTTCTTCCTGTGTGAGACATGATTGGACTCTGCCTTGATCTGGCAATGCCACCACTTTTCAGTGCATGGGATTTTCCTTTGAACATAGTGGTTCAGGATCAAGGAGCCCCATCAAAATTTTCATTGATTGATTAATTTACCACTATGACCATAGGAAAAACCTTTCAAATACACAACTATGCTAGTTGCAGAGGTCATAATGGCCTACCACCATATGTGATATACCAAAAAATTCAGAAAAATGAGTAGAATCCAAATATGTAAAAAGCGAAAGGCTTGGCATTGTGCCTGGCACATGATGTGGTAAAAGAGTGGATTGCTCAAGTAGCTCTCCCTCCCCCCAAAATTGACAGTTATATTTACATAAGACCTAACAGTGATTTGGAAAATTTTGAAGAATGGGGGTTTTGATGGAGAGAAAATCAATAAAATATTTCAAATCCATGGTCATTCATAGTAGTCACATTTATATATAGTCATTGTATGTGATATATTGTATCTTCCTATGGTTTCCACCTGGGTCTTAGATCTGTCCTTCCAAGCTTTGGCCTCATCTCACTGGTGCTCTTTACCCTTTTCACCGTTGATTTTTCCATCTCCTCGAATCCTTTAACCAGATCCTTGACACTGTTTCCACTGCTTCTCCTAGGTCTCGAAACAAACGGTGGAGCAACAGGTTTCTCAATAGGTGGCTGTAATGGATGAAGCTCGACCATTCGTTGCGGCTTCGCTTTGGGGCGGGGAAGCGCAGACGGCAGGGGAGGAGCAGGGTTCAGATTAACGAGCTCTTTAGGTGCCTGCACCCGGGGAAGAGCAGGTCGCGCAGGCGTCGTCACTGGTCCGCGTGGCTTCTCGAGAATATCAGGTGGGGGCAAGGGAAGACCCGGTTGGCGTAGAAGTTGTAGCTTTCGCGAAGGGAGCGAGGAAGGTGGTTTGGAGAGGGTAGGCAGGTATGAGAACAGGAAACCCTTGACGCGGTTGCCGACCGTCGTCTTCGGTTGTTCTTGTACAGGCGGGCGAATAGTAACCGAAGTAGCCAGGATCATTGATGTGTCCTCCTCTCGTTCGTTTGAACTGTCACCCTGTGAATGTTCGAAGGACCGCGAGTCCGACTCAGAAGTGAAAGACGATTCCTCTCCTCCCGATTGTGGAGTAAAGGCCGCAGGCAACTCGCCTTCACGGCTAATCGCGATCGCCTCTTCCAGAAGATGCGAGTATCTTGGGGCTAAAAGGGTAGGCGGCAATCTCTTGGTCGTAGACATCCTTTCCTTCTCCACGTTGACCGGCAGGTTCGAGAAGGGCGCGTCATGGACGATGGGGGATGGCAGTACAGGCCGTGACTTGCGTGGATGTGGCATCGCCCGACGACCAACGAGAGGTGTAAAGTCAGGCACTTCCACCCGCGGGGCTCTCATTTTGCCTCCTAATGGGTCGGCGAGCAAAAAGGGAGAGGCGATCGAACGGGACGTGGAAAAAGGTGTAAAAGGCGTACTGGGACGCGCAACATGTCCTGAACGTTGTTTGCGTTGCAACGCACGAGCTCGTTCTACGAGATTATCCCTGAAATACATAATGTAAGTGATCAATCAGTCGAGAAAAAAAAATAGAAATACGAACCTGGACCACGCATCTCCAAAACTTTCCACAAGCACTGTACCACCAATGAGATCCACAAAGCGATTGACGACAGCCTCGACGGACACCATATCGACAGGCGCCATCGTGCCCTCCTCCGCGCCATGCAATTTTGCGCCTAGATCGAGCCTTTCGTCGGTAAAGCACGCGTCAAGGTACTTCCATTCTTCCTTGGTCCACGGCTGCTCGCCTCCTTCATCGCTGCGCATTGCGCCCTTTGAAGTTGTCGACATTGTTGTCATCGACCGGTGCTTGTCGACAAAGGGAGTCTTGAAGGGGTCTCTCTGTCCCGTACCCTCCAACTGCACTCGGTCGCTCCATAACCGCGATGCGAGCTCCGGGGTTTCGCGAAGGTGCTCGTGCTCGCGTTCAACCTCGAGCTCCGCTTCCTTGAGGAGTGCTGGAAGGGTTGTCACGGGAGTACCAGGAATAAACACACGATTGCCAATAACACCCATGCCTAATGTCGACCGTCGTCTATTCTTGCCTACGGATTTGTTGACACCCGAGGGAGCAAGGTTGCGCCGACGAGAATCTTTGGCAAAGTCCTCGATCGCGGAGTTGGAGGCGCGGCGTTGGTTCGCCTCGGATTGTCGTCGTTTCATGACGATCTTTGTGTAACAATCATAATCGTGCTGAAATATGGTTTCAGCAAAAAAAATAATTCTATGTATGAAACTGAAAACGAACCTGCTTAAGAATTGCTGCTGCCCGCGCTGCCGCACGAGGATCTGCGCTAGTAATCTTGACGATGCCTAGTTCGGCCTCTGGATCGCTGCTGCTGTCTTCCTCGTCATCATCATCGAGCAAGTCTTCGCCTTGGACGGGAGGATCGTGCATCTGAGTATTTTCATCGACGAAGGCACTGTTTGCTGCAAAGACCGAGGGAGACCGAGGAAGATTCTTTGATGTTGAAGAAGGGCCAGCTTCTGGGGATTCCAAAGAGGGAAAAGCAAAAAAATTTGAAGACCGACGATCAGCGACAGGAGAAGGCTGTCGCAGGGTAGAATGATTCTGAACATTCGAGTCGAGATCCTGTTCCTCCTCGTCGTTGTCGAACTCGACCGACATCTGGCGAACCTCGCGTTCTTCTTCGTCTTCCCCCTCTTCGAGCACTGGTAGCTCCGTCGATTCATCAACATGGTTTTCTGGCTCAACCGACATCCTTCGAACCTCCTCTTCCTCTTCCTCGTCCTCATCCTGAATGGGCGCTTGTTCCTGCTCCCGTTCCTCGTCGCTTTCTTCATCCTCCTCGCCCAACAGATCCATTTTCTTGATCTTGGGGAAGGGGCTAATGGGCCTGCCCCAGGCGTCCATCCTTTCTCTCGTTGCACTGCTCGGCGGGTCCAGCTTCGTCCTAACCTTCGACATCGTCCACTTCCCAGTATATTCACCCTCGCCTTCCTCCACCTCCTCTTCAACTGTTTTGAGCCCCATCTCCTCATCACTGTCACTCCATTCTCCACCATCGCCCGCATCGTGCTGACCATCAAAATCAAACAGCCTCACAGGGGACACCTCCGCATCTCCAGGATCCAGCCTCATCATACTATCATCCATCTCCGACGTGTCGCCTCCCATCTGGGTATCACGATTCCAATCGAGCGTCCGCAGCGCCTCTGCATCCTCCGAGTTCAACGGCGGCTCAGGTGAGGAAGGCGGCAGAATATCATTCGGCTCCGCCTGGACAGACGCCTCCCGCTGCCTCATCGACAGCCTCCTCAGCGGACTCGACTCCGGTTCGGGAGGCCCGCTCAACAGCAGCGGGTCGTCCGACGGACTGGGCGGGGGCATCGGCGCAGACAAGTCGATATGATCCGGTAGTTCCTGCTTCACCTGCTGGGGAATCGTCACAACCCTCAGCGTCGACGCCCTCGCGCCCTTCTTCTTCGCTGCAGGCGTCTTGCGTTTGGAGCTCTTCGACACCGTCGGGATCGCCGGACTCAAAAACACCTCTCTCGGCGGGGTAAACACGTCCGGCGGAGGCTCATATGGCGGGATGGGCGTCGCGCTCCGCCTCGACCCACGCGCAGAGAGCACAGCGCGTCGGGCAGGCGGCACAGAAAGTGCCAGAACAGGAACCTCTGGAATCCAATCCGCATCTGGGTTCTTTGCGTGTGGGCTTTGCACCAAGTCCCTCTTGGGCTTCGTCGGGGTTCTATTCGCCTCCTTGCCTAAGTTCAGAGCCTTCTTCCTCCCGCTGTTGTTGCCGCTCGTCTCGGTGGGGCTTCCTGTGCTAGGAGTGGCACCAAACGAAGGTCGCGTGGGCGATTCCATAGAGGGCATCCTCGCATGTCGCACTTGTTTCCTCGGTTTCGGATTGGGGGTTTTCTCGATAGTTTGGTGCGCCTCGCCGGCCTGTGGGTTATTCGTTGTGGCAGTCGCGTTTGCAGAGCCCAGAGTCGAGGCGGAGCCAGATGCGTGCTGGGTGTTGGTCCGTTTACGCTTCGACGTGCTCCCCGAGCCCAGCTCGGGGGATGGATTGGCGAGCAACGAAGGCGTGAACGGGACGTTGGCATTCGTCCTTTGCTGCTGAATCAAAAAACGCTCAGACCCTCATACAACGAATTGATATAAACAAGAGGGTATGCTCACCCCACTTGAACCCGAAACTCTCCTCAACATCTCCTCAGGGGGCGGACTGATGAGCTGCAACCTCTGGTTCTCCGCCCCAAGCAAATTGTTTTGCCTATCGCCCCTCTCGTCGGCTCTTCCACCATCCTGAAGCCCGCCATTGCGTTCGAAATCGACGGCATCGACGACGTTATGGTGCCGCGTAGCCAACACCGCAGACGGCCCATTCATTCCTCGACCCTTCTTCTTCTTCTGTGTCCTTGCCAACGCTTTGAAGTCGATATGTGGGCTACCGTTGTTCTTCCCGTTCGAGCTGCTTGTCCTGATCCCAGTGCCGTTGTTGGCGCTCCAATCGTTGTTGTAGTCGTAATCGTCGTTGTAATTGTTCATAACGTAATTATGGGTGCTCCTATTCCCGTTGCCATACAGTCCATTGTTGTTGTTGTTGTTATCATCAACGCCCGCCATTCCAGGGCGTCTATTCTCGTCCATCCTGTATGAGGGTCAAGGGTATCGACGAAGGGCGTGGACCAATGTGTGAGGTAAAGGAACAAAAGATAATTTAACAATTGTCACGCGGCGATGGTTCAACTTGAACAACACGTGATCGCGCCACTTAAGTTGGTCACAATGAATCACGCGTCGCGTCGCGGATTGCGACGTTGACGCGTTTGCATTACAGAGCTCAGATACTTGAGACTGAGAATCGTTTATTTTCCTCTCCTCACACTTTGTCCGAATATACCTCCTCCAGTCGCGCGCAAGTCACGTAAAGAATGCGATCCACAACAGTTATTTATTTCCGCGGTCGAAAAATAGTACTACACATGTTATTTCTATTTCCTTCCAGAACGAAACAAGGCTCACAGAGCCCATCATCCGCGGTCATTGCTACCTAAGAGATTGAAGGAGAAATAAGCAATGGAAAGCGATAGAAAGCAGTCAAGTGAATTGTGTAGGGCACAAGGTACGAAATGAAGGGAGCGAGGTGTGGAGAGGGTGTAGTAGATGTTATTGGGGAGACAATAATATGGATACATGCAAATAGCTGAAACGGAAGTTCAAAGTGGGATTGAAAAGAAACTATATTATACTTTCAATGAGTGAAACCAGAACCAGTTGTGAATCATTACAAGTCGTTAATCGTCGTGAGTGAGTCGTGACAAGGTCGTGGCCAAATAATGGGAGCACCAGCGGTGCCGTGGTGTGTAGTGCAAGATGAGTCGTAGTCTGTTGTCGGAGTCATATGTGGCGTTCGTTGCAAGAAATGAAGTGCATAAATATTCTAAAAAAAGATCCATGAATGAATTCAAGACGAAGACCCCGCGAACCCTGACGAGCTGGGCGGCCTCGAAGAATTGGAAAAAGAGTTGGCACTTTCGCTCCTGCCACGGGGACGACCGGCAGCGGCAAGTGCCATCTGGACTGGGATAGGCCTCCTAGACGCGATGGAGATGTCATCTTGGGATTGGGGCCGAGCGAAAAAGTCATCCTCTCCTTCGTACGGAGAAGAGGACGCGTTTATCTGCGCGAACATGAGTCATTAAGTAAACTCATTTCAATGAGCGCAGTAGTCTGACGAACCCATTGCCCCAAGACATCGGCAATCCTCGAGGCCTCTTCCTGACTAAACCTCCCACCGCATCCCTTTTCCGAATGTAGCTTCAACAGCTCGCTAAGAGTCCTCTTTCCGTGGCCTTTTCCCACACTCGGGCCATCCACACCTCCGTTCTTGCTGTGCAAACTGCCGGATGACGAATACCGGGTATGTCTGCCGGGAGTATCCTCTGCTGGAAACACAACGGAATTGCGTGGTGTCGTGGATGGCTGGACAACTGAGCCGAGTGGCGTGTTTGGGCGAGGGGGCGTTGATGGGAGGGGAACTGCGACGACGTCTAGCAGAGAACGATCCCAGTCATCCTCTGGCTGTGAGTCGGTAGAGTTGATGGAAAGGGCGGAGAGGGAGCGGTTGAGGGAGTCGGACATAAGGAAGAGGAGGAGGAGGGGGTGGTGGTAGTGGTAGATAAACAATAGTGGTGCTAACAAGTGTAAACAACACGGTCGCGTAAAAGTGACTGACCAATTTGTTACCAATCGCCCAGAACACTCTCGTTCCCTCCCAAATGAACCAGAGTACATTCGCAGTAATTATTTTTAATGACACAAAAGCAAGAATAGAGTAAAACGGATAGACAATGAGATGAGTCAGACCCCAAATGGCGGGTGGCCGGGGGTCCCGCATAAATGCTGTGCTTTAGCTTTCGAAACCCAAATCTTGACCATCGTCTTGAAGAATAAAACCCAGCGTTGGTACGGAATCTCTCTTGTCATGACTTCTTTTTTGACTTACCCGATTGCAGCGCCATCGATGGCCACCTACGCCACCGCCGCCTATCCTGCACCCTACCAGCAGCAGCCACATCACCCCAGAAACTATGTCCCAAGACCGCCTCCCCCAAACTGGGTACCTCCGCCATTCAACGGGCCCCCTCCAATACCCAGCGGAATCACGGTAAATCCCCAGCAATGGCAAGCAGGATTTTGGAAACCCAACCCAGCATGGAACGGGGCCCGTCCTACCGCCCAACAGCAACAGCAGCAGCAGCAGCAGCAGCAGCCTCAGCCCCAGCATACGCTGTGGATTCCGAGCCAGCACTGGACGCATCAGCAGCAGAAGCAGCAGAAACCAGGAGCCCGGCCCCAGCAACAACAAGCTGCCAATTTTAACCCTTTCAAACGAGTTATCCACCCTCCCAGTGCTGAATATCTCGCCACCAAGCTATCCGACAATCCACTCGGGCTCATTGACATGAAACCCGCCACAATGTATGTCTCTTTTGTTTTTCATCTATCCATCGCTTAAGCTAACCCCCCCCGCTCTAGTGAAGAATACTACAAACAAGGCCAGCCAGTCGAAGAACAACACACTCCTTGGATCTGGAATCCTGCACATCTCGAAGACGAAGATGATGAATCTACCTCTCCGTCTCGACGCAACTCGGAGCCCGAATCTTTCACCTCCCAGCTTGAGCTCAAGCCCACCTTTTCCCCCGGTATCGTCCGTACCCCCCAGCACTACCGCGATACTCCCTCTCCCACTGTTCGCCGCCCATCTCGCGCGTCCATTGACTCTACCCTCTCCGCCCAAATGGCCACTCTCTCCACTAAACCCTCCATCTCCCGAAACTCCACCATGCCCTCCTTGTCCAACGCCTCCTCTTTCGATTCCGATCTCAAACCTCCATCCATGCCCTCCATGTTCCTCTCCACACAGCTCTTCGACGAGCCCGACAGCATGCTCTCTCCTCTCATCATCGCCAACACCCCAAAACCCCTTCCACCACACTCTCTCAGTCGTATTAACGGTGTCCGCAATAACCATCCCAACCCCATCCTCGCCACCCAGAGTCTTGACACCATCCCCGAGGCCCCATCTTCCCACTACCGCGTGGCAGCCAATGAATCCACGCACACCACTCCAAAGCCCCGTTCACGCGATGTGGGTCCTTCGCCGCCGCATGTCAACAACCTACCAACCTCACCCACCCACGGCTACCAACAAGCACAAGTTCCCACCCTTCCACGTTCCCAAACCGATTGGCAAGAGGTAAAGAAGCAGCGAGAGCGAGAACAAGAATACAGAGAGCGAGAACAAGAACGTGTTGAGCGAGAGCAGCGCAAACAACAGCGCGAACAACGAGAACGAGAACAGCGAGAGCGAGAACAACATGACCGAGACCTGCAAGAACGCGAACGTGAACGAGAGCGTATCGAGCGAGAACGTAGGGAACAAAGGTCAGGCATCGGGTCGCGGCATACTGTAACCGCCTACGTGGATCCATTCGTCAACACATCCACAAAGCATTCTCCAGGATACAGCGCGCGTCCTTCTCCCACATCAGGCTCCGTCCACCCCTCGCCCACGCACTATACCCCTCCCCGCCAAGTCCAAGCCCAAACCACCCCACCCTCTGCCCAACATCCAACTTCTCCTGCTAATACCACCGCCCCACGCACCACCAACCCCCTTCCCCCACCCCCAGAACCCTCCAACCGTGTTCCCCTTACCTCCACCCCCGCCTCCGCCTCCGCCTCCACCCCTGATACCCCCTCTAAAACCAGGGCTATGACCGAACCCTACCACCCGCCCCCCCAAGGCCCTGAACCCGCTTCCTACATCTACAAAACTCGCCACGGCTACTGGAATCGACGCGGCGACCACCTCACCCCTACCGGCTACCTTGTCTACGCCCCGCCGCATCTCGCCAACCCGCCCGACCTCCGCATATATCCTCCCGAAAACGAAGGATACATGGACCACAACGGCCTATATACGACCTGGTGTCAAAGGCCTGAACTTCCTGCGAGTCTGCCTAGAATGGGCAAGGAGCCTGAGCTTCCATATGAAAAGGTTTGTTCGTTATTGTTTTGAAACGATGGAATGCTAATTATCTTTTTTCTTTCTCTTTTACTCATAGTTCGTGGTCTGGGTTTATCAGTAAAGTCAACCGTCCAACGCATCCCATTCACACTCAATCGTGCCAACCACCCATCCATATACCACCATACCCCAATCTGTGCATACATACCCAACAACACCCAAAAGAAGAACGGGCGAAGGCGCAAGCCGACACGCACCCACCATCATGTAACCCTGCACCGCCACGCTGTATCATGATCAACAAGCATCGTATTATCTATCACATCATTGACTTCTACATCAACATCACCTTTCATTGTTTCTTTCGTTTCACCGTCGTTTCACCTCTTCACTTTTTCATGTTTTCACGTCCCCATTTTCTGATCTTCTCATGCCCTGATCATCCCATCCAACCTACGTAATAATCTAATATCTTTCCCAATCCATCCCGGATTTACATAATTCAGCGCCTCCGACGGTCGCATTCCTCTCTTTCGATCCCCAGTTGCCCTTTTTCCTTCCTTCCTCTTCTAAAAATCTCCCTCTCGTCCTTTCCTTCCCCTTCCGTTCATCTTGCTTTTGCTGCTGTCTCCTAAAAATAAAATACGTACGGAACACGCTTCTTATCTAATTAGTCCATCCTTCCATTGAGTAGTTACATCACTACACCCACGTTCATTCAAACCCTGCGTACCTAAATGACCCAAAATCTACGTGATCTTACCCTCGCTCAATCGAACTATGTTGGTGGGGGTGGGCGCGCGTCTATCTGTATCTTTGCACTCGATTTTTAGAATCCATGTATTACTATTTGTTGCTTACCTACTACCTACCTATAATCTATTCATTCATTCATTTATGTAAACTGACCTGAACCTCAAGCGAGCAAAAATGAATTAATCATGATTCCTATCTTATCTAATCTCCGCTTAATCCTGTCCCACTATAACCTCTACTTCCTGCTTCACAACCTCCACTACGATGGCACTTATCGAAGTACGTACGTCCTCCTCGTCGCATCATGCACGGATGCGCATATCACCAGTATGCCGACAGTGCTCACACCAACGATTCCAGGTCATCGCAAATTTGAAATGATCGACTTGGGCGTAAAAGGTAAGTACATGCATTTCGGTTCACTGCTTCTCAGTTCATTTCATTAATATATACCTCGAATGCATTAAGCATCCAGTGC
>Ga0307517_10015506_pt1 | contig 10119 bp, 7 predicted proteins | sample 23_EM_MG_FD_194515 | JGI IMG/M metagenome (GOLD analysis project Ga0307517, IMG submission 194515) | Populus trichocarpa ectomycorrhiza microbial communities from riparian zone in the Pacific Northwest, United States - 23_EM | ecosystem: Host-associated > Plants > Roots > Unclassified | place...
TTTAAACCCAGATCAGTTCATGTCCTGAGTCGACTGAGTATCGGGTCAACTCGTCAGACTTATTTAGGTTTTTTAACAAGAATTATTACACTATTATTAATTAATCTAACACTTTCATAGAAACTAAAGTAAATTAATATCTTATTATTTTTTTAATATGTAAGCTTTATAGTAATAAAATAATTTGTTTTTATATTTTATTTTTTCTTGTTCATCACAACTAAATAATATATAAAAATAGTCATTTTATTTTCTATATCATTATCAAACATAATTTTATTTCTATTTTCTATTTTTTTTCTTCTTTATTTTTATTATCTTTATTTTTTTTATCACAGAATATTAACAATCGTTACTTTAAAAACTAGAGAAGCAAAAATAATTAAATCATATCGAAACGTGCAACGGACTCTGAGAAAAGGGAGTGGGAATCAGAAAAAGGATGATATTGGCTGCAAAAGAAAAAGGTAGCAACACTTTTCAATACATAAAATTATTATTACTAGTAAGCATCAACTAATCACCACTTAAATGTTGAGATTCAATGAATGTGAACAATTTTGGAAAAAAGCAACGTGTTTCTTTCAATTAACACGCAGAGTTGACATAATTAGTTAATAATTAATTATCAATGATTTTAGCTTCTGAAAATAAAAATAAAAATAAAGATAAAGATGTGTGCCTTTAGATTTCTAAATTTATAAACTTTATGGAAATATATAGTATTTAGTTACTATTCAAAGACTGAAAGAAAAAAAAAACATAAAAATAAATATATTTCTTGAACAATATAGAGTGAATTTTTATACTGTCAAAACATGAGGTATATAAAAGACATGTTTCGAGATACAATATATATATTGTATCTCGAAACAATATCATCGTAAAAAACTTTTAATTTAAAAATTATTCAATTGAGATATGTAAAGAAAAAAATAATTATTATTATAGTTTTAAAACCCAACTCAGGAACTGATCCAGGGCAAGACCCGGGTCACGAGTCAAGAGGGTCAATCAGGGTTGGTTCTAGTCAACGTAAGAATAAAAGTGGATATTATCATATTTTTAAGACGCAACTAGGAGGTCTACCCAGGGTAAGACTTGGATCACGGGTCGGGTTGCCGTTGACTTAGGTACCTGACTTGTGACTCAGTTTAATGTAAGGATCAACGTGGTTATTATTATAGTTTTAAAACTTAACTCGAAGGTGAACCCATACCAAGGCTCTGGTCACGAGTTGAGAAGGTCAAACTAAATTGACCCAGTTCAATGTAAAAATAAAAGTGGTTATTATCATAGTTTTTAAACTTGACTAAATGATGGATCTAAGGTAAGGCTCGAGTTAGGGGCCGAGAGGATTAACCCGAACTGACACAATTTTTTTAAACAACCAAAGCAATCTTTTTTTTATCAGAAAAAATTACAAAGAAAGTCAACGAGCTTTTGACTTGGGTTTTTGGCATCGTTTCTCTATTTTTTTAACCTGAACTGGTCTAGGTTTAGGTCAACCTATCAGGCCAATCTGAGTTTTATAATTAGATTTATTATAATATTATTAATTTTAACACTAAATATAAACTAAAATACAAAAAATAATATCTAACTATATATATATATATATATATTTGACAGTAATAGTGTACAAGGTAAAATAATTTTTTTTTATAATTTATTATATTTTGTTTACGCTAACCAAATATAATACAAAAATAATTATTTTATCTTGTACACTATTATCAAACACATTAAATGCTAAGAGATATTCTAAGCATTTGTTATAAAAAACTAAAAAAATCAAACATAGAATAAATAATATAAAAAGAAAAAAAGAGAGGAAAGAGTAGTCAAAGTTAGCTAACATAGGCAGATTGTTTGGACTTAACAGTCAGGTAATTAAGAACAAATTATGTATAAAATAATTAAAATATCACAGTTTTTTTTTTTGTTTTTTACAATTGCAGCAACATTTAAATACAATCAAAACACTAAATAAAATAAATACTTGCTCTTAAAAATAACTAAATCTTAGCAGCATTACTTAAATAAACTATTAAAACAACCTTAATTATATAAAATCTACTGCAATTCTAGCTTCTACATCATTCTTGAATTGGAAGAAACTTATTCTCAATTTACAGTCGTTATTGCCTTAATTATAAAAGTACTGACCAATTAAAAATTACCAATCCTTTTTTTTTCTCTTTAAATACACATCAATAAAGATTAGTAGTTTTATTTAATGTTTAGCATGACAAACTTGTACTTGCTATTCATTCCTTCAGTTTTTGTCTCGTACAATAAGTTGTATATTACATCTTTATATTATCAACATGCACAACCATAATATAATCTATATAAAAATTTATTTTTGTACTTGTACCAAGCAAGTAATCAAAGGATCTTCATAATTGCACTTGAAGTCGTGGCCTAGCGGGGGAAGGGACTTGTTTCCTTTCTCTGCACCCGGGTTCGATCCTCTTTGTGCATGCCTATTACTCCCGCGGTGCCTTACCTGTCTATTGGGCTTGCAGGGTGTTCAATGGGCCCGGGAATTAGTCATAGTGCGCGTAAGTTGGCTCAGACACCCTCGGTTATCAAAAAAAAAAAGAATCTTCATAATTTAAGCCAATAAATTCCTTTTCTAAAAAAAAACTACAATGATATAACCTTGATATTCAATTGCTTGTTTTTCATGGATGTTGCTACCATCATCTTTGTTCGCCTATCAAGTACATCATCACAATAAACATTATAGCTGAACATGCCAATCTATATTTATCTCAAAGTGGTAAACTTAACCATTCCATACACTTCTTTTTTCTCAGCAAATAGTATTTGTTGTCTCTAACTCTCTTTCATCATTGGTGTAGTGTTGTTTCCCTCTTTCCATCCACCTTACACCGTGTGTATTTCTTATGCCATATTAATTCATTAACTTATTATTATTGTGTGTGTGTGTGTATGTGTCATTGAGCATTACTGTTTTGTATAGCTCATTATAATAATAAATGTTTTTCTTTTAATTTTTAAATGTATGCCAATCATTTTCCTTAGAGAAGATTCTGTTTTTAATAAGTCATGAGAAGTTTATATATATATATATATAAAAAAAAAAGCGAGTAAAACCCATTAAGCACCACACCAAATAAAGGCTAAAACAAAATAATAAATAGTGGGAAGCCCACCACTACACCACACTACACTCCAATCAGCCCGAGAAAAAAAAAACAATAAACTACTACAGCCATGATCCCCCAGGACAACAGCATGTTACATAAACAATAAAACTCAAACTCGTGTTGTGGGATAACGCATTGATTAATTAATTATAAAATTCCTCTCCGCACTAATTTGATGAACATTGAACAAAAAGGAAAACTAAACCAATTGATTTCATTGAAGCACAATCGATCATACACCACTTACTCTAAGAATCCGAATTAATTGTAATGGTGGGACAAATAGAAAAAATACCAGCCATTAATCACAAGAATCAGAAACTTCTGCCTGCCGGATTTTATGCCATCAGAAGCATCATTTCGTTATTATATGTGTTATCTCTACGGCTGGTGGATCAAGCCCCGGAGCTGTCCGATACCGGTCCTCAAGCACGTATAATATTCAGGAAGACCAGTCCTTACTTTTCCTTAACGAAGTTGGCAATTGCGAATCACGGATTATCAAGAAAGGAGGAGCCTTAAGAGCCACAGGATCAATTGATTAAGATATTGATCAGTATAACAGAACATATCTTACAATAACTTCTGTGCATGGCTTAGTTGAGATTATGTTTATCCTCACCAAGATACCATCATCACTGCAACTCAACAGAAGAAGCTCGAATCAAGCTACCTTTCTTCCTTCCTCTTTTGTTCATTCACAGATTAATAAAAGAAGAAAAGAGAAATGTTTAAGTGGTCTAGAGTGTAGCTGACAGTGCTCCATCCCTGAAAGTGAAATCCATCTACATTACGATTGATGCCAGGCACAAAATACTGTATCCCTTGACTGTTTTTCCCACACGCAGTGTCATGATATGTGACATTAGTTAATGTGGTAGGGTATATGTCATGGCAATGATCAGAGTGACTCGAATTTTTCTTGAGAAATCTCTTTTTGTGAGTATGATCAAGGCATGAAATCCACTCCTCAGTTTCAATGCAATATTGTCCACAAAGGTTGGATATATATACTCCATTCATTAATAAATGTTTCAGAAGCAGGCACAGGAAATTCTTGATGTGATCCTTCAAGTGCATGTGTGTGTGTGAGAGAGAGACCTAATCTTTCTTTGTTTGTTCTTATCGATAGTAAGCGAATTAGCTAAGTGTTAATATACAAGTATTGCATCCATTAAATTGATTGACATACAAAGAACAAATCTTTTAAAAAAAAAAATCAGCAATTGCCATATTCTTAATGTTTTTGTAAAGGGTACGGCTATAGAATCTTTTTTTAAAAAAAAAACTATAGAATCTATCCATTGATTGACAATTGCCATATTCTTAATGTCTTGTAAAGGGTACGGCTACAGAACATGGATCAGCAACCTCGGATTTTTCACTTGTTAATTACTATGTTCATATCGTTAGATTTCTAACCTAACTGTCAACTGGGGTGGCTGTTTTTAAAATAACTATATATTTTTAAATAAAATGATTTCATGTAAACACATTTAGTAATTTCATAGTATCATGAAATTTAAGTTTTAAAAATATTTTTTTAAAAAATGATTTTTTTATTTTAAATTAATTTTGTGTGTTTTTAAATTATTTTGATATTTGATATAAAAATAATTTTTTAAAAATAAAAAATATTATTTTAATATATTTCTAAACAAAAATACACTTTAAAAAACAATTGCTATCACACTCTTAAATTCCCTTTAAAAATCCAAATCAAATAAAAGTTGTCACGGTGAAAAAGAGAATTTGAGCCGTTGTAAGAGTAAGAGTATAAAATTATTGATAGAAACATACATATTACACAGGTTATGGTTTATATTACATTTCTTTCTTACATAAAATCACAACTAATTAACTACTTTCACAATCACCTTTGCTGCTACCTCCGCCGTGGACTTCCACTTTTGAGCCCTAGCTAGGATTAGGTAGAGGAGATGAAAGCTTCATTTTATTATATGTCCCAGTAACACAGACACAGGGGACTAGATCACACTCACACAAGATAAAAGAAAGCAGAATTGGAAGCCACATGCTTAAACAGCAGCCATTTTGGCGCCCAGACATGCATCCACAGCTTCTCCGATTGTCAAGAAGACCCTTCCTCCTATTTTGGTCACAACGTTGGCTACCCTTAGCTTATGAATCACTTGCCACTTAGGGTTTGTTATGGCTAGCTGAGAGACAAAACCGTTCATGATAAGAGAATTTGCATCGCCAAAATACATATACATTCATAGTATAGGACACAGTCACTGTATTACCTCCATTCCACTCGAGGCAAGATTCTTGTGCAATTCCACCAAAGAAGTGATTCCAGATACATCAATGTTCATTAAATCTGCAACACAGAAAACGATTTTGAAAAAAAAAAATTATCAGAGAGGAAAAACTTTTGATACAGTCCGTAACTAACACGAACCCATCCTTGATTTTTCCGTAAACACTTACTGGACATGTCAAGAATCACAACTTGAATAGTCCTTTTCCCTTTACTGCCCTCTTCCTCTTCAGTTGCCAATTTCATTATCCTTCAACAGCAGATTAGAAAATGAAAAGGAATAGAGCTTAGTTCATTATTGTATACTGTATATGTTATGAATAATTAATGAACATTATAGCATATCAAGTCCTTACTTTTCTTTGACAAAGTTTGCATTTGCAAAACAAAGCAAACCAGACTTAACACGGATTATGAGGACCTGAGGATTCTTAGCAGCCATAGGGTATTGATCAACATCACAGAATATATCAGTTTCAGGGAGTCTTCCAAGTACTTCCGCGCCTGGTCTAATTGAGATTATAATAATCTTCACAAAAGATATTGTCACCTGAAACTCAACATAACCGTTCAAATTAAGTGAAAATTTATCTCATCAAATATAAAATCAGAAAAAAATTTAAATGGTCTGGATGCAGCTGACTTTTTTAAATTCCTCATAATATATAACTTATAATCCGTTTGTGTTTGTATTTAAATTGTTTCTTGATAATATATAAATATAATAAAATAATATTTTATTTATTTTTTAAAATTTATTTTGAAATTAATATATCAAAACGATTTAAAAATTATTAAAACATAATAGTACAAAACAATTTTAAATAAAAAAAATAACAAAACGAGGGTTCAGGCACGACGGACCCTTGCTTCATACATACGCACTGTACACAGTCACTGTTTTTGCCACACATCCACTGGCAAGATACATGACACTTAGTCAACTTGGTGGGGTATATGTAATTGTAATGCCAATGAATCAGTCAAATTTTGGTACTTTATTGGTCTGAGATCGTTTGGCCTTTCCACAAATTTCTTTTGTTAATTATGAGCTCCACGAAATCCACTTCTCAGTTTCCATCAAGTATCTAATGTTGTCCGCAAAGGTTGGATATATATATGATCTATTCATTTATAATTTTTAAAAAATTTCTTGTATGAGGAAGCACGAAAATTCTAGATATGATCCTTCAAGTGCATAAACTATATGAAGTTGACATACACAGTACTCAGGCCTAATCCTACAACTTGCAGTAAATTACCAGGAAAAAAAAAAGGAAAGAAGAAAGACTTTAGATAAAATCTAATATTTCTAAGCTTTCCATGCATTCTTAGTTTCATGAAACAAAAAGAAAAAGAATTTATTGAAACAATTTTTATTGTATTGACATGCATTTATTATCTTTATGTATATGTATGCCCGGGAAGTAAAAAGCAGAAACTAATGTTACCGCAGCTAGTAGACCAATCTCCACGGAAGCAAATAAGACCCCAATGAAGGCCCCAGCGCAAGCAAGGAAATCCAGCTTATCAATTTTCCAGATATTGTATGCTTCATGAAGGTCAACGAGTCCAGGTAAAGCAGAAAGAATGATTGCAGCAAGGATTGCAATGGGAGTGTAATACAATAGCCTTGTGAACAATTCCAAGGATATGATCACTGTAATGGCCATCACAATATTTGACATAGCAGTTTCACAACCAGCACTAAAATTGACAGCACTGCGCGAGAACGAACCTACATAGTTTGATGGTTAATTAATACATGCAAGAAAATTAATAAATGTAAGAAAATGGGTTGTTAGATATATCCTACATAAAGTCTTGGAAGAATCTCTCACCAGTTGCAACATAGCAAGAAGTGAAAGATCCCAAAATGTTCATAAATCCCATGGCAACCATTTCTTGGTTTCCATTGATGTGGTATCCTTTTATGGATGCAAAAGACCTGCCTACTGCAATTGCTTCCTGCATTTGGCATAACAGCAGAATGGAATGGAAAGTGAGCAATGTTGATTGATTTAGTACTTCTCATGAAAATTAGAGTTGAATTGTTTGAAACCTACAGTGAGTGCGACGACAGCGACTATAAGCCCAATTTTAGCCACTTCTCCGATGTGTGGGTTATTGAACTGTAACTGATGGACTGAGCTTGGGTTTAAGCCCCTTTTAATGTGTTTTATAATCATTACCCCATGTTTATCTGCTCTTGTCAGGTAAACTAGAAGAGTTGATAAAACAACTGATATCAAAGGAGCAATTGCTGGCAGCCAGAAGAGCTTCCTGTTCCTTCTACCCTGAGAGAATCACGAATCTATCATCCTTAATTAAATGACTTTAATAACGGCAGAAAGAAATTTCTCATATTCCTAATCAGGTTTAAGTTATTGCTATTAGGACTTACCACAAATCTGGTTATTAGAATAAAAGTTAAGAATGAGCATCCGAGTATAAAATTATGGGGATTCCACTGTGATCAAGATAGAAAAACGAAGGATAAGTTGGCATTTCTACGGCAATATATGTAATCGAGTGAATTAATAGGCTGACTGAGGAGAAAATCTAGGGACAGTAACATACAGAATGATGAACTGCTCTCCAAATAGCTTCCATTACAGAGATAACATCAGTCTTATTTGTGAAATGAGTAATCCCAAGTAGCCCTTTCATTTGTTGAAGACCGATGACAATGGCTGCCCCTGCTACAAACCCAACAATTGCAGCATGGGAGAGAAAATCCACAAGGAAACCCAACCTGCGAATTCCAATAAGGAAAACTAAGCAGCATAAGTACTATAAAGGTTGAAATAACACTAACTAGCAAAAAATACACTTTTGAACGAACCACCTGAATAGTCCAAATGCTGCTTGGAAAATTCCTGCAAAAAAGGTTGTTGTAAGAACAAGATTTCTGTAGAGAATTGGATTAGCCTCAGGATCTTCTAGTTTCGGAATCATCGAAGACAAGAGCAGTGAAACCACAGCCACTGGCCCAATTGCTATGTCTCTTGAAGTTCCCATTACAGCATAAATGAGAGGCGGGATAACACTTGTATCTGAAAACGAAAATCAAATTCACACACACAGTTTAATTAAATCAAAGATAGCTAGCTAGCCTCAACAGAAGTTCAGTAAGGTAACTTACAGAGGCCATATTGAGGATCAAGCTTTGCTAGAGTTGCATATCCAATACTCTGCATGATTTTGTATTATTTTCAGACAAACTAAGAAATTAGTTACTACAAAGAAATAGCAGTGTTGACTGTTTTTGTGACCATTGTAAACTTCCGTGATTACTTGTGTTTTTACCTGAGGAATGCAGAGACTAGCGAGAGTTAGACCCGCCAACAGATCGTTCTTGAAATTTGTTGCCTTGTAGTTCCGGCACCAACAAAATATGGGAAAAATTGCGTGCAGGAATGAAATTACAGTCTTGGAAAGGCTACCCTTGTCCTTGACAGTTGGGAATCTCCTGGCATGAGGCAAAACTGTTTCCCTGATGGAACCCGTGAGCTCTTGCCACAGGCTAGGTGGCTCAGGAGCATTGAGCACCCACTGAGCCTTTTCAGCATGCCCATTCCTCTCAAGGTCATGGATTTCTTGATGACCTGTTTCAATTGCCAGAGAAGCCATGGTTGATTTGAAGTGTTTGGGAAAACTCAAAGAGTCTCTGTCTCCGATAAGTCTCTCAACCTATGGAGATGAAAACATTCAGGCTACAGAATGGTTCGCACAGCACCAAGCTTAGAGAATGGTGTGATGCTAAAGTGCATATGTTACCTTTATACTAGTCTTTATCTTTATATACACAGAAAAGGCAACTTCAAAGGTCGAGGAATTTTTACAAGGAGACCATCCAAGACCTATGATTTGCGAATTTAGGTGGCATAGATGACCTGTGAAAGTGGGGAAATGCAAATTCCTTCCATAAACTACACATGGAGAGTCAAATGTGGTTCCAAGGGAGAGTAAACTCATTGCCCCTGTTAATGATGTTAGACAATGGGTGTTAAAAAGTGTGGTAGTGATTGTTTTTTAAAATGTTTTTTATTTAAAAATATGTTAAAATAATATTTTTTTTATTTTTAATATCAACAGATTAAAATAATTTAAAAAAACATAAAAAAAATTATTTTTTTTTTAATTCAAACTTTGCACAACCCCATTGAAATATGTCAGTCTCCAGACAGAGTCTATTACAATTTAATCGACTATTTATGAAACACAGTTGCCGTCTAAATTTGTTGTAATTGGATTTTCTGACTTTGAAATTAAACAGTTTTATAAAATATATATTCTCTCAAGAAAGACTGTTTCATAGAAAACAAAATTATTTGAGAAGAAGTAACTGCGAGACCAATGCAACGGTACTATGGTAGAGCCCAGAAGAGACGAGCCCCTCCAAGATCATGGGAAATTCCTGATGAATTCCTTACTTGTCGTTGTTTTGTATGAACATTAACTGATCAATGTCTTTGGGGTTTTTGAGGAGAGTTTATCCTTGTGCTCAGAGAAAATCACAAGAAATTCTTTTTTTTTTTTTTTAATGCATCAATCTAAGAGTTGATAGTGAATTCAAGATACAATTGAGGAGGAATTTGATTTTGGTACGCAACATAAAAACCTTAATTAATTATTAAAACCCTATGGTCCAAC
>Ga0307517_10015507_pt1 | contig 10118 bp, 6 predicted proteins | sample 23_EM_MG_FD_194515 | JGI IMG/M metagenome (GOLD analysis project Ga0307517, IMG submission 194515) | Populus trichocarpa ectomycorrhiza microbial communities from riparian zone in the Pacific Northwest, United States - 23_EM | ecosystem: Host-associated > Plants > Roots > Unclassified | place...
TGCACAGAGAAAAAAGATGGGACCATGCATGATTGCCAGCATGGCAGTAGTGGGGCCCAATGGAGATTGGATTTTTTTTGTTAAAAAAGGAAGAACTTTAACGAGCGGCCGCTGTGTGGGGGTTAAAGTTAGGGGTACGGTATTTACCCAGAGAGTTATATATATATATATATATAGAGAGAGAGAGAGAGAGAGAGATGAATGTTGTCTTGGCTGCATGGTAATCAAGCGGATGTTTGGAAAATAATGGAGATTTTGTTGAACTGGCTTTTGAAAATATATTAAAATAATATTTTTTAATTTTAAAATTTTATTTTTGATTTTAATACAATAAAATAATTTAAAAACATAAAAAATTAATTTAAAATAAAAAAATTCAATTTCTTCTTTACTAAACACCATTTAAATTTGGCCACCTTTGAGGTATCTAAATTTAACTAATCTAACTAAGTTTTTTAAAAGGTCTAACTTAAATTTTACCTAATTAAAATTTGATTTTATTTAAAAAATTAATTTAAAATGATATTATTTTAATTTTAAAATAACTCAAAACAAGATATTTATTTTATTTTATTTTATTTTATATTATATTATCTCTGATGACACTGACATTTCATGGCATTAATTTTTAAGATAAGCTATGCTGTTAAATCGAGGAGGGTCGCATCGGAAACGTTGGCCAAGATTTGGCCATGATGATGCTGGGATAGATCAATGGAGTTGTCGTTTTGTTTTGTTTCCCAGCTGGTTTTACTATGGGAACGTTCAAGTTTGTTGATCAAGATTTAATAAATCTTGATGATGATCATGATAACAACGTTGATCACCATTTGATTTGGTTTCCATTCTTGGAGTCACAATGATAAATTATTTTCAAGAAGTCTTTTAGCAATGGGTGTTGCTAATTTCATCTAAGAACCGATTTTCATGAAAATCCCGTACCGGATGATTGAGCCCACAATATTTTGACACATCAATCCCATAAATTGATTAAAAAAAGAGTGATTTAGAGGTGATTTCTTGGATAAATTTAGCATTATTGCAATATTTTTATCAAAATATATTATTTTTTGATGTGCATGATCGTATTCTTTGTCCATACCTTGAAATAGGTGATGAGAAATATAAATTATACGTGAATTCTAAGTAATTTTTTTATAGCTCAATAGATAGAAATCCAATTTTAATTTGTAAAAAGTTAATCAAAGATAGTTTTTAACCGTTGATTTCTGAATCGGTAGCAGCATAGTTTGGCTTTTGATTTTTGAATCGACAACGATGCAATTTTTAATTATTGATTTTTAAATTGACAACGACATAGTTTGGCTGTCGATTTCTGAATCAGCAGCAATGCAGTTTTCACTGCCGATTTCTAATTCAGTTTTTGCTGTCGATTTCTCAATCGATAATGAAACAATTTTTGAATGAATTTTTGTAATTTTAAAACAAAAAGAATATATAGAAAGATATGTCTTTTTTATTCTAATTATCTTTTATTTTTTAAAAAATTTCAAAATAATAACCAAACACTATCTAATATATCAAACTTGAGTAATCTAATAGAGAAGTCATTTGATGAAAAATGATTTGCTTGATGCATGCGAGAATATCTTACATGGCTATATATATATATATATATATTATAACAACAATATCATTAATCCTAATCGAAGACAATTTAATTGTGAAATCTGACATCGATAAATTAGATCAAGTGGAAGAAATAATTATCTGCTAGCTCCTGACCAATGTAAGTGTCACATGCACACATAGTTCCAAGGTCGCAATCAATGTGTATTCTCTATTACATGGCCAAATACAAAGTTTTGAATGGCTTAGTTAGAAAATCTAGAAGGCACAGTCCATCTACGACGTTTCAAAGATGTTTCATAGGATTTTGCAATTGCTTCCTGTCATGGTATGCCGGCATGAAGCAAGTCAATTTCGTGGAAATTTTAGACATTATTAATAGTACTGATAACCTCGAAATTAAGCTCTTGGACAAAATGCATGGCTTGATAATTGTTTGTGCTCTAAATTAGAATTTAGTGTCTGTCCCTTTTGACTGTCTTAGCAATCACCTTGCCACAGAACAATCTTCCAATTCTTCAACCCATTAGCTAGCCTGATGAAATTCGTTCTTGACGTGCATTTTTTTCTCAGGCAGGATCTCGGATTTCCACATGCAGGGCCTACACTTTCATGCATGGAATTGAATTCCATTCCCATTTGACATTACCACGCCTCGACCGAAATATGTTGTTTGACAATCAAATATTCTCTAACTGATTTCAAGTTTTCAAAATCACGACCTGAATTTTAGCCGATGTATAGATTGAATAATTCATCTCGAAGATTATATAACATCTAGGGTTTGTTGTTGATGCTGTTGTGTAATATTTTCTTCCATAAATTCAAGCCACCAGGGACCACGATGAGAGGTCATCTAACACATTTTCTTTATTATTATTATTATAAAAAAGAGGTTTGAATACGAGATTTTCGCCAGTTGAGCTACATGCTCATCGGGAAGAGGTGATCTTACCTACTTAGTTCACAATTTTTGACAACCTGCCTGCCTTGTTAAAAGCTACAAGTTTAGGATCGATGGTTTTAATTAAAGGGACTAGGCAATATCGGTCGATCGTTAAATAGTCAACAACAAATTAGTAAAACAACACGGTTTGAGTAATGAATTCATGTTTTAATCGAATCCATTCATTTTTCAACTCGAAATTTCCATGAATTCAATGAAGCTAGCTAGCTGTACTATCCAAATTTGACCATATTTATGCAGCCTAACTGCAGCCTTCGGTTTAGGCGCCATGTAGTATCCAAAGTCTCATTAATTACTCGATCGACTACACCACCACACCAAAGTCTGCGTGCGGCTATACACATAGAATAAATCTAGGATATATAGTGTCCGAGAAGATATGTTAATTTGAAGAAATATTTATTTAAAAATATATTCATTTTCATGTTTTATATCTGTTTCTCCTATTTTAAAAAACAACGAAATACCTGGGTGATAAAAAAAAATGCCAGAATAAAATTACGAGAAAGTATTTTGATGAGTAGAGCTATCAAGTGGAGATCCCGCCGTTGAGTAGCTCTGAAAATTAAAAAGAAGAAATCAATGCTTGTTCGGCATCTCTCTTTGACAACTCGTGCCATGCCCTAAACGGCTAAACAGCGCTACCCTCTTGTTTAGATATTATCAAAATAAAGACACATTTAATCAGACCATTCCTTAATTAATACATATAGATCCGAGCTTGTATTTAATTATTAATTTTAGGCACATTAACGGGAGGAACATGGCAATTTTACACACTGCAGTACGTAGAAAATTCAACATAATGTGAATTTCTACGAAGTCTCCTCTTAATTGATTAATTAAAATATCAATCAATTCAAGTTCCAATTTACTTAATTCCCTTGTCGATCTTAGCTCATTTGTGTGTATACATATATTTTTTATGGGGGCAAGAATAAGCAGATTAGCTTCAATTCAGGGAACAAAACGACAAACAATTAGTCATTTAATCACTGTAGCATCACTTGGCATTTGTTAATTAAACCATGCCAACTCAGGTCCCTATACAATTCGATACTAATAATGTCTTGATATCATATCCACATGGGCAATATCATGAAACTAATGCCTGATCGATTATAAGATAATACGCCGCATAAGGCAGGCCGTACAGACACAGCAAGGCCATGCTACATTGTATTGGTATTTCAAAATCATCATTAATGCTTTAAAGATTAGCCTTAAGTTAAGGACACCTTCTATATATATATCTATATGTGTGTGTGTGTGTGTGAGAGAGAGAGAGAGAGAGAGAGAGAGAAGCTATGAAGATTGAGGAGAAATTAATATTTTTGATGCAATTGCAGTTGGGGCATGGTAGAGAGTACTGTTAGGTGATAAAACTTTGAGTGGAAAGGACTCTATAGGTTGGACCATACCTTTCCCATATTTCCATAATGTTATAATTGCTGATCAGTAGAGTCTAGAAGTTAAGCTTTTAGTGAAGTTCAAGAACAATCCCACAAAATAAACTAAGAAATTTGAGTTCAATAATGGTTAAATTATCTTGAAGCTTCGTAAATTACGAAGGGGAAAGAAGAAAATTGATAGAGAAAAGGAAACACACAACAGGGAGATTAGGTAAAGTAGATACATAGATATTGAATGCTGTATTCACCTTTCTCTATTATTCTAGCTCTATTATTGCATGCATCAAGCCAACCATATATCAACTGCACTTTCGTTTAATCACCACCGAAATTGAAAAAAGAAAACATAAAAAGCAAAGAGAAAAAACAAAAGTTGGGAGAAAAAAGGAGATCTAATTAGATATTGGGTCACAACCCATTTTACATTTTGATGATATAATTACTTTATTGCTTGATGAGGCATGTTGTCATGATAAATTAGGACAGTACTACAATAGTAATACAATATACTAAAAAAAGAAGAAAGAATTGGTGAGGATATAAGAGGAATCATGTGTGTTTGTGCTTCCCATCTTCTTAAGGCAAAATGTATTGCATGATTTTGACTTGGTTTGTTCTTCGTGGAGTCATCTTTTCTTCTATTCAACTCAAAGTTGATGGAGTATTCCACATGTGATCTCCACCCCCTTTTTAACCCTCAACACATTATGAGAATCTCAATGTCTCTCTCGCACTCATGTACATTACATGGCTTTGTTTTTGCTTTTTGGGAATCTCATTCATCACCCCCACAAACAAATAAAGCCAACCCTTTGAACATGTCAAGCTCACTCCTCTCTCTCTCTGTAAATTAATGCATATAATAATTCAAAGAGAGAAACGTAGTTGAAGAATGGGAGCTTTTTTGTTTATTAAGAAGCAAAAGCACTAACTTTTCTGTCTTCTTCTTTTTTATTTGTTCGAGTTGCCAGAGTTTGGTTGTGATGGCTATGTACTGTTATGTTTCCCGCCAGGGTCAGATGGACCATCATTATTTCTTGTATTGGAAACATACCTTACTTCTCTTCGCCATACTTGAAAAGGCGTTAGCTTTGTATCTCTGCCAAAAATTTGACCGTTAGGTTAGGAGCTAGAAATGTGAGAGGGACGTATAGATATATGCATTAATCATGCATATTTGTGGACCCAATTGGTAAAGGTGTGTAGGGTACACGATTCTCTCTATCTTTACACACATTATTGATTATTTTTTTTTTGGATTTGATGATAAGAAATATTTCCGAGATGACTCGGTGCCCTTTTTTTCTCTCCAAATAATCTTAAAGACGGCTATATATATATATATATATAAACGCAGAAAATCAAAGAAATTATCGTACCTCCTTTAACTACTAGCCATCTCTTTAAGATTACAAATACTCTTGTATTATAATATTTAATTATTCACCTCCAAAAATCTCAGTTCTTTTTATATAAGAACAGTTGAAGAAAAAGTGATTTCACTATCAAGAAATTGAATGAGACACGTAAAGCAAGAAAGAAAGATGAGAAGGAGATATCAATAGGACTGGCTGGGTTGAATATAAATGGGAAAAAAGAAGAAGATAAATTCTGCTTAAAGTATACATGTCGCTTTTTTCCTGTGATTTTCTTTTTTGCTCTAATATGGTTTGCTCCTACTGTTTTCTGCCTTTATGTCTCCATGTGCATCCATATGCTTGCTCTACAGACAAGGACAAGTCAATTCACATTCATTTCCTAAATGCTTGTTTGCTTGCAGGAAGATGCTTGCTTCACTCATGCCGGTACCCATTAACCAGAACTGAACTCTGGAAGGACAAGATTCTTATTACCGTGCATGCAGAGTGTTTTATTGCTTTCCATTTTTTCCTACAACTTCCGCTCGAAGGTTTTGATACAGCTAATGCAAACATTTGTACTTTCTTGTTACCCTCTTGTAGTTAAAATCTAAATGGGCATGAAAATTGCTTTGCTGATATACATCCAAGAGGTTGCCATATAAGATTTGGGAGGCTCTTGACTTGCTATCCCGTTTGAAAGACAATAAATATGATGGCTTTAGTAAGGGTGGGCCTAATTGCAGAAGTTTTTGGATACATGCTTCCTTCTTTAACTTATGATAGTGGTTAAGAGAGTTGTTGAGTGACTCACTGTCATTAAATAAGCAAAATTCTATTCTCGTGATCAAACTTAGAGGCAATTCGGCTACCATCAGCAAAGTTGGATGGCTAGAATAGACTCTTTGGATTCTAGGTTAATAATAATAGCATGTAATTAGGCATATACTAAGCTTCAAGAGCTTTAAAGGCCCAAACATCTGCATAGGCTTCGAGGCTTCGGCTACCATCAGCACAGTTGGATGGCTAGCATAGACTCTTTGGATTCTAGGTTAATAATAGCATGTAATTAGGCATATACTAAGCTTCAAGAGCTTTAAAGGCCCAAAAATCTGCACAGGCTTCGTAGCCCAAATGACAAATCTCAAGAATTTCAGATGGAGGGCAGTCAAGCAAGTTAAGGCCCTACACTATCTAAACCTACGAATAAGCTTAGCATTTAGCACTCCGAAGAAAGGAATATTAAAACTATGGATGTTATTGGTTTTGGGTTTCAGCTCTTGACATTTAACTCTTTTAACCTTGTCCAGATTTATTATAGGAGATTGCATAATATAAGATGTATATAATTAGGAAAGGTTAATAGGTTTACTCTTGTGTTATAATCTCTACATTAACTATTATAAACTGCTCTACATATATAAATAGTAAAGGTTAACTAATTAGTTAAAGCTCTTATTATTCTCAATTTGATATCAGAATCTTAAACATGTTAAAAAAAAATTTTCTTCTCTCCAATGGACTCTACTCTTGTTGCTCCCGCTGCCATTAACCACCCTCAACCTTCTTCTTCTTCACCACCGGTGCAGACCTCTGCTTCTTCCTTTCTTTTGGACTCATCTACTACTATTGTCGTGCCTACTGCTACTACCGTGACTACTACTGCCATGAAGGCTTCTATTGCGACAATTGTTCCTCTTTCTAACACTCAACATGTTATCTCTTTGAAGTTTACAAACATCAATTATCTTTATTGGTGAATGCAGATGAAGCTCTATTTTCTTGGACAAGGTGTTTCAATTTGTTGATGGCGCTTTTCTGTGTCCTCCTCCTCACATGGTTACTACCGATGACTCTTCTCTTCAGGTTAATCCCTTATTTCTTCGTTGGATACAACAAGATCAACTTATTTTGAGTGCACCCATTTCTTCTCTTTCAATGGATGTACTGTATCTTGTTGTTGATTGCCAAACATCGCACTATGTTTGGCATACTATTGAGTAAGCACATGCTTCTCCATCCAATTCTCATATTATACAACTTCATGACTCCTTTCAAGATCTTCATCAAGGTGATGATTTGGTTACCATTTATCTGCAACAAGTAAAGGCATTATTTGATGAATTAACAACAGCTGGCCGATCAATTTTGTTTGCAAATGTCAATTTGTATGTGTTTTGTGGACTTCGAGGAGAGTTCAAGGAATTAGTGACTAGCCTCTCAACAAGGGCATATCCTCTTTCATATGTAGACCTTCACAGTCATCTTCTTACTCATGAGTTTCTTCATAAGAGCTCTTTTCAATCTATGGGTGCTGCTGTCACTGCTTCTTTACTGCCCATGTTGACTCAACCATCATCAGCCCTTGTTGCACAACGCTAGCCCTCTGGTTCTTTTAACAACAACTTCATTTCTAATCGTGGTAGGGGGCGTTATTATGGTGGTTTGCGACACAACAACAACCGTAACAACAACCACTCAGGGTATGATTACCGTGGGTTCAATGGTTCTTCCAATAATGACTGAAGGTAAGGTAATTTGCAACAAAACAAAAGGAATAATGACACCCAACAATGGTCTAATACACGCCCTTTTGGGCAGAATGTCAGGTGCTAGCTTTGCCATTCCTTTGGTCATTCAGCGCCTCAATGCTCTCAACTTCACAGCCATGGACAACAACCTAATGCCAATCTTCCTCTCAACAATGTCTCCTCGACGAACTCTGTGAATTGGTTTCTGGATACTAGGGTGAATCAACACAGTACTTCTGATCTTGTAATTTTAACTAGGTCTGAACTCTATTTTAGTAATGATCACTTGCATGTTGGTGATGGTAAGAGCCTTTCCATATCTAATATTGGGTATATTATGTTACATACACCAAAACACACTTTTACCTTATCTAATGTTCTTCATGTACCTCATATTACCAAGCCATTGTTTTTTGTTCAGAAATTTTATCATGATAATAATGTCCATTTTGAATTTCATGAGTCTGTGTTTTATGTTAAAGATCTCAACATCAAGACAGTGCTCCTTTCTAGTCAGAGTAATGATGATTTATATGTTATGTCCGAGTCTTCCTCCACCTCAATTCCTCAGGCTTATTGGTCTCTTTACGTATATGTTTTTATTGATATTTGGCATTTACCAAGTGGCCCCAAAATTATCATCATCTTGATGAGCTGTATAAAAAGCTAGTAGGTTTTAGAATCTCTATGCTAATCAAAGAACAAACATTTTGTTTTTTCCAACACAAGAAAAATATGCATAGATAATTAAGGCCATGATTTAATGTATATGTATTTAATTTAAAGGTTTAGTAGCTTGATAGAAATTGATCTAAGAATTCTTGGTTTCCTTTCTTTAAACCTCCACCTAGCTAGCTACCTCACTCCTTTGCAACAAGAATTTCAGATTGTATATGTTTTTGCAGTCAAAAAAGTTTTTGATTTTTTTTTTAAAAAATTAAAATTAATTTTTTATATATTTTTTTTGGATTGTTTTAATACATTGATATCAAAAATAAATTTTAAAAAATACAAAATATATTATTTTAATATATTTTTAAACAAAAAAAACTTTAAAAATAAACAACATTACCGAATACTAACATAAAACCTAAATATACAAAAAAAAAAAAAAAAAAAAAAAAAAAACCCTTGATACAACGTCAGTGAGATGGTGGGCACTGCCCCATGTCATGTCATGTTATCTCAGCAATTATACTTACGAGTATATAAAGGAAGAGCTAAGGGTCCCTGCCCTACATACAATCATGATTCATGACAAAAAAAAAAAAAAATTTATCATAAAGTTATATATTATTCACAGAACAAATTAATATTTAACAACTTATAAAGTTTTTCTATTTTTTTTATAAATAATAAGTTATATGTTATTTTTTAAAATATATATAAAACAATTACGCACCATCACTAACTCTTTGGATAACTAATTAATTCGACAGATATATGCATGATTCGACAAATGATGGTAATTAATTCTTGCTTTATTTGTTGTATTTCTCCCTTAATTTGCAGCTTTGAAATTCATGGTTGCTGCATTGTTCGGAGCTGTGCTACGAACTAGAGATCATATGGCCATCTCGATTTGCTATCCTGTGGCTATAAATATTCCTTTTCATTTCAGCTATGCTTAAAAACGTATAAATATATCCACCGTTCGTGCCAGTTTGCAAGAAAAAGATTGTTGTCTCTTTCCATGGCAGCTCAAAGCTTGTGCACCAGTAATTTTTTTTTTTTTCAGTTTATGTCTTAGCTAGCTTTTAATATTTCATTGTCAAAAAAGGGATGGCAGAATCATCAGCTCCTATGCATAATTGACTTAGACCCTGTTTGGTAATGTGACAGCAATAAAAAGCAAATATTAAAAATCAGTGTTTGGTTATTGTAAACCATACTTTTTTTCACATGGATCCCACCTAAAAACTGAGGTCGAAACTCAGTTTATGAGAAGTAAGTTTTATCTGCTTCTCCTACATTCTTTTCATGTTCCTGCTCTTGCCTGCGTTCTTCTCTTATGGAGAGTGAACTCTCCACTGTTCACTTAAGTGAACAGTGGAGAATGAATTTAATTCACTCTTCACTGTTCACTTAAGTGAACAGTTCACGTGAACAGTAGAGATCGGACCCGGTTCAAAGCTATAAAAATACATTGAACCAGGTCCGATCCAGTAAAAAAAATTTATTTTTAATTGTGTTTTATTCGAAAAATTAGTGTATTACATTATTCAATAATACTATATAAATTAGAAGGAGATCGCTTGAT
>Ga0307517_10015509_pt1 | contig 10118 bp, 16 predicted proteins | sample 23_EM_MG_FD_194515 | JGI IMG/M metagenome (GOLD analysis project Ga0307517, IMG submission 194515) | Populus trichocarpa ectomycorrhiza microbial communities from riparian zone in the Pacific Northwest, United States - 23_EM | ecosystem: Host-associated > Plants > Roots > Unclassified | place...
TGACCCCTTTGTTGCCAGCCCAAAGGCGCGGGCCAGGAAAAGCGCACGTTTTCGAGGGGAAATCGTCCAGAGAACCAATATAATGTAGAGGCGCCGACCAACGCATCTGCATTCGGTGCTTGTCGGCCCACGTGGCGACAGATGCTATATGGCACTTGCTCAAGGGCAGATCGAGGATGTCGCAGAGGGTGGGGAGTACTGTTGGGTGGAGGTACATTTGTGCAATTGTTGCGACTATTTCATGGCCTGAAAAGAAAGAGGACATGGTTCAAATCCGGAATTGACGAGGGACGGGTTAATGTACCTGCTGCACCCCATGCATACGCGCCTGGAATATACTGGACGCCATATAGAAGGGCGCCGACGGGAATTGTCGACGAGAGACGCATCGTGGTGGTAGTTGAGGAGAACAAAGAGGAAGCGCGTAGCACGCTCTATATATTAGGAACCCCGGGGCGTGACCGTACTTCGATATCCATAAACGGAACAAACGTTCATCGACATCGTTGGTTCCGTAAATCCTCACGAAATGCCTGTATTGGGTTCTTGAAGCGGCTTCAAATATGCAGTTATGCCCTGAAGTATTGAAGGCTGGATACAAGCTGGAGAGGGCTGGAGTCGCGAAAAGGGAACACTGAGCACCTGAGCAACAGCCTTTACAGCAAACAACCAAAAACAGTAAGTATCGTTGTCGCTTTCTATTCGACATTGTCCTACATAGGGCTCTCGGTGAGCCACTCCACGTAACGCACTCGCCAACTGACCAATCAAGCCCCAGGACGACATGCTGCCTCACGACCTTTGCTCCAAAATCCAAAACGCATTCCGCGCTCGCCACCAAAAAATCTCACTTCACCACAATACCCAAACTCTCGGGATCCTCTCCATCCTCCTCCGCGCCGGGTTCATCTCCTCCATCACGCGTGGCACCATCTCCGGACCTTCCCCATCCGACTTCAACACCGCAAAAGAGTCACAGCGCCGGATATGGGCAGAGCTCAAGTACCGCGACGACCAACCCGTGCTAAATGCCATGGAGCTCATCAGTAGGCCGAGCAGAAGGGTGATTCTGGATATGCAGGGAATTAGGATGATTTGCTCTGGAAGGAGGAGTGGCCAGGTGAAGCCGCTTGGGATGGGGGAGGTGGCGATGGTGAGGACGGCGGATAGGGAGCACCAGTGGTTGGAGGCGAGGGAGGCGCTACAGTTGAGGATACCTGGTGAGGTCGTGTGCAGGGCCCGGTAAATTCATAATTGGTCCGTCTCTTTTTGGTTCTTGTGAGGGGCTATTAATCATGAGATGAATAGGTGTTTCGTATAGTACATTTAATGCAAAAGTGGGCCATGAGCCTCGATTTTAATATTCCTCTTTTTTCTGCCGCCCTCTGGTTGACACTTTGACCTAGTGTGGTGACACGCATCTCTTCACCCACCCGCTGGAGCTTATCCTTGATCGGCTCAGAGCGAGTACCCAACAGCCCTTGCTTCTCGCCACTCAGAATCTGCGGCTCTGCCCCCATTGCGAACTGGGTCCTCTGAACCTGACTGATGAGGCGTACTTTTAGGTCGACGTCGATTCCCTTTGCAGGGAGCTCGAGGCCGAGGGGCCCAGTAGGTTCTCTGGGCCCGATAGCGGTTGCGGCTTTATCCTTGTACCAGAACGAAACGTCCTTGAGAGCAAGCTGAAGTGCTTGGATACGGATATGGGTCGACACTCCGATACTGGTGCCAAGGAGAGGCAGAGGTTCGAATATCCACGTCAGTGATATTGCGAATATAGACATGAGGAGGAAGGATACTAAAGGAAGAGACGCCGAGGTTCTCGAGGACGAATTTGATCTCGTCATCCTTGTACTCGGTTCTGTTTTATTCTCAACGGCGACCTGCATACCCGTCTGCGCCTCCTGGCCGGCTTCAACGAGATTTTGTTCAATATCGCTGCCCAACTTCGCATGGGCTTCCCGGACTCGATTAAGGTCCTCGTCGTTCCGAATACCAGCCTCGACTTTCTTCGACTCCTCCATGACGTCGTCAACGGCAGCCTTCCACTTGTCACTCTTTCCCAAGAGAGTCCTCCAGCGCATGTGTACTTGAAGCTTCCTTGCGGTTGCTTTGAGCTTCTTCCGAGCGGGTATAACCAGGCTCAGATAGATTCTTGGTCGCTCGAGTTTGAGCAATAGGGCAATATGCACTTTGGTTCGTGCAGCACCTAGGTGTTGCAACGGCAATATCGTTAATGTGGCATCATTGCCAGTAGGAAACCATGTCTTGTCGTCACGACATATCCCTTGCAGGGAATACCAATTCGGCCCAAAAAACCACTTCCTCGCACCCCCTCAATCGCTACCACTGTCCATCGTCTCTTCATCGTCTCTCATTCGCGTCTTATCAGCCTCTGCTGAACCTCTTCCACCTCATGATACCAATCCGTGCGCAATACACCAAGGAGAAGGCGAGCCCAAGCCAGAGGCCGTGCAGTCCTAGATGGTGCGTGAAGGCGAGGTATAATCCGAGGGGGATGCCTATGGGTAGAATAGGCAGGAGTTAGGAAGGAGAGGCAAAGCGAGTATGTCAAGAACGAGAGGTACCAAATATATAGTACGCGCTGGATTCGTAATGAACATGTTGGTGGGTGTCTCCTGTTACCTCCCCGAAAGCAGAGCAAACTCACGTCAGATTATGGTTAGATACGATCAGTTGGAGAGAAGGGAGGAGACGAACCTTTATCTTCGTTCATCGATTATGTTCCCGGGACTTGTTTCCGCACTTCTCCGTTTCCCTCGTCGTGTCTCGCACCGAGGAAGCATAATTCTTTTGATGATTGTCCTCATGGAAGCTTCGATGAAAGCTACATAATACCTTCTGCGCTGAAGCACGAAACGGTGGGCCATAGGTGCACCATGTGTCTTGATTCGGGGGGGAACGCCCCCACATATCCTCCGAATTCACGTTACAAATGCAGATCCTGTATCAAGAAGAGATAAGTCATTGGCTATGTGTCGTCGTCGATTTGTAGACTGTACTTTCCTTAAAACCAACTATACGATACGTGGACAAAGTTGATAGTCATGATCTATAACTCTAAAAAAGCTGGGGGGAAATTATAGCTAGATAATGAATGTAATACACAACATTCTGTAGATATTACAACGATAGCAAAAAAAAAATAAGAAATACGTGAAATCGTGGTGGATGTCGGCGTCCTTAGATACTGAAAACAAGTATAGTGGCTTTGCCATATCCCATTCTAAGCCTTTACCGAATCCACAAGAAAGGGCGCGGGCGAGGGATTCCCCATCTTATCGTGGGCAAACAGATAATTTAACAATCCCGCGAGGCGAATCCCGCCCTGCGCCAGAAGCTTCTCGACAATCATCTGCTTCTCGATCACCCCAGCATACTCGGGCTTATCAAGGTCGAGGAGTGGCATATCGAAGGAGGGATCATCAACCTCATCTTCATGCTCGTGGAAATGAGCATCGAATCCAGCGCGGAATCGAGCATTAACGAGTAGTTCGTCAAGTGCAGGGGGCCAAATGAGGTCGCAATTGAGTTCATGGATGGGCTTCGCCCAGGAGTAAGGACAGACGACAGGTCCATCGGGGGTGATATCCACCCCGTCCTTCATGAATATCTGGGCGACTTTAGCTGTGACGGTGTAGATGCTTTCCCACATCCCGAGCAGTCCAACACCAGAGCCACTGCCGTTGCTGGTAGGGGCGGGTGTTGGGCAGCTCAGCCATTTCGGAAGATCCTCGCCCCACGGGTTGAGGATTCCTTCCCAGAGGATGCGGCGGATGTATGGGTCGTAAATGGTGCCTCGCAGTGCCTTTTCGACTTGAGGATATGGCAAAGGTTGAGAATAATTGGCAGGCGCTGTACGAATGGCTCTGGCGATGAGGAAGTCGTCCCAAAGAGAGTGGAGGTCTGCACAACAGGGGAAAGATGCCAAGTCAATCATCTATTCGCCGCAGAAGATTAAGAAAACAGAGGATGTCAAACATGACAGAAGCCAGCGTTGACATGAAATGGGAGTAGGAGAGGATGGTGCGGGCAAAAAGCGTCACAACTCTTGGAAAGGGCGCCAAAGTTGACTCACTTGTGTTCCGACTTCCAAATTGGACCTTCACTAAATTGCCGCCCCTTTCTCGGCCTGTCAGATGGAGGGGCTGGTGCATGTCACCCATGAAATGGATCAGGAACTTGAGGGCTTCGCTGGCGACGGCGTCACTGGCATCCTTGTTCACCCAGTCCTGAAGTAATTTCGTAGTGTTCTGGATACCATCAAGGACGTTGATCCCTTTGCTGCCATCCCAAAGGCGCAGGCCAGGAAAAGCACACGTTTTCGAGGGGAAATCGTCCAGAGAACCTATATAATGCAGAGGCGCCGACCAACGCATCTGCAGTCGGTGCTCGTCGGCCCAAGTGGCAACAGATGCTATATGGCACTTGCTCAAGGGCAGATCGAGGATTTCGCAAAGGGTGGGGAGTACTGTTGGGTGAAGGTACATTTGTGCAATTGTTGCGACTATTTCATGGCCTAGAAGAAAGAGAACAACATTGGTTAAATTCCGACGTGACGTGGATGGCTTAAGGTACCTGCTGCGCCCCATGCATACGCGCTTGGAATATACTGGGCGCCATAGAAAAGGGCGCCAATGGGAATTGTCGACGAAAGGCGCATTAGTTGGGTGGTTGAGGAGAACAAAGAAGAAGCGCGTAGTACGCTCTAAATATCAGGGCCCTCAACGAACGTTGGTTCCATAAATTTCGCCCTTCTTATTTAAAGCGCTTCCATTTGTGAGCACCCGAGCTTGCACCCGAGTAACGTTGAGAGCAAACAACTTCCCAGTCCGGAGCTTCGATCGGGCGTGGTCTTGGGCGTGGTCAGCCGTGGTCACTCCATTTCCAGCAACGGAGCGCTGTGCATTTTAGTTCGGGGTTTCGCGGGCTACTGGTACTGCCTTTCAGACTTTGCGCCAAACCGCGATGTCGGAATTTTTTAGATTTTTTCTATGGCCAACAGCGTCACCTTTACTGTAACGGATGGACGGCAAGTGCCAGTGCATTCTACGGAACAGTGCTCAGGGTGGTGCATCAAGTCGGTCCATCAAAACCGGTTCTTTGGTATCACGACATCAAAAAGAAGGTGGTGCGACAGTATATACATATCTGGTGGAGTTCATAGATTGTAAGTGAAAAACGTAGTACATATCCTCAAATCCTTTACTAGTTTGCGTGCAGCATGGCGTTCTCGCCTGACAGCTAGCGCCTAGTCGCGGGTTCAAAGGATGAAACACCACTGATGCAGACTTTCGGCGCGAATACAACGGTCATATTTTCCTCGGAAACAAAGTAGAAATGAGGACAGTAGAAATTTTGTGATTTTCTCGAATTGATTTGTTTTAAAGAAGTCTACAGTGCCGAAGTCAAAAAGACAGAAGTGCTCGCAGAGGCGTTTAGAAGAGCCATAGGTACGTTCCGCGTCTTTTATGCCACTCTGCTCACACTTTACCGGCAGGGCTCAGAATAAAAGAGACGAAAGATGTCTACGAGGGAGAAATCACGGAAATCACCCCGACAGAAGCAGAGAATCCATTGAGCGGTTATGTCATCGTTGGGCTCAAAACCGCCAAGGGCACGAAACAGTTGCGTTTGGACTCTCCTACTATATACGAAGCTATTCTCAAGGAGAAGATTGTAGTTGGAGATGTGATCTATATTGAACACCAAACTGGTGCTGTAAAGGTATGTAAAGCTCTGTGGTTGTACTCGATTCTTACGTGTGGATCAGCGTGTTGGGCATTCAGACGCGTACGCTTCTTCCTATGACCTCGAAGCGGAGATGTATGTTCCACTCCCAAAAGGCGACGTGCACAAGCGCAAAGAACTCGTGCAAGATGTCACTCTTAACGACCTCGACGCAGCCAATGCGCGGCCTCAAGGTGGTTAAGACATTATGAGCGTTATGGGTCCCCTTGTGAAGTCCAACCGCACAGAAGTTACTGATAAGCTCCGGCTCGAGGTCAACAAGGTTGTCCAGGGATACGTCCAACAGGGTGTTGCAGAGGTTGTACCCGGAGTCGTATTTATCGACGAAGTCCACATGTTGGATATTGAATGCTTTACTCACTTCAACGCATTACTCAAGTCTTCCATGGCGCCGACTGTGATTCTAGCCACAAATCGCGGCCAGTCGCTCATACGAGGAACATCAAATATTGTTTCTCCTCACGGTATACCCGTGGATCTTCTCGATCGGTACGTCGCAATTTTTTCAATATTATTGCAGCATTTGCTTCAATTGGCCTTAGGTGTCTGATCGTGAGGACAGAAGGCTATACACGAGATCAGATTGGAAAAGTGATTCAGCTGCGCGCTACCGTCGAGGGATTGAGGGCGTTACCGACCGGTTACCCTTTGCTCATTGCTTTTGCTTCTAGATATGTTCTGCAGCTGCTTACGCCTGCGTTGATATTGGCGCAGCGGGGTGGCCGAACCCAGATTGAGCTGGAGGATATCGGGGAGATGACAAACCTGTTTTTGGATTCAAAAACGAATGCGAGTAATCTTGCAAAGGGAAGAGGGTTTGACGGTGGCAAAATGTGGTAATATGGCTCACTGTTTGAAGCTTTTGCCTGAGAATTTATGCCAGGTGCCCTTGTAACAATGCATGTCAGTGTCGATCTTTTTTGTAAGCCTTTATACAATACCCTTACTGGCGCTGTTATTAGTAAAATCATACATTAGCTTTTGAGCGCCTTTTGTGGTTTGCAAGGTTGAAAAGTGGCTTCAAAGACGACTTCGAAGTGGGTGCAAAAGTTTTAGAAACTTCAGCCCATCGAAATGTCCTCTCTGCAGTATAATCCGAAATTCATTTGGTATCGAAAGATGTAGTGCGTACGAATATTCTTTCTCGTACAATATTTGCAGAAACAGTCGTTTACAACTACGATGAGATTCATCCTGCTTTTCTAGTTGTTTATCGAAAGGATACCAACGAGATATATATGCTGCTATATGAAAATACAAATAAGATAGAGCAACATAGGAAAATGAGCTGATAGGGTAAAAGAAGAATGGAGAGTCTGGGGCATGGAAAACTGAGCTACATTACATACCCCATAGATAGTATGGCACTATTGCCAATAGAAAATCATAATCTTATGTCTTGTCGTTACGACACATCCCTTGCAAGGAAAACAAATTGGGCCAAAAAAAAAAAAAAACACTTCCTCGCAGCCCCTCAATCGCCACCACCGTCTACCGTCTCCTCGTCATCCCTCATTCGCGTCTTATCATCGTTCAGCCTCTGCTGAACTTTTTCCACCTCGTGATACCAATCCGTGGGCAACACGAGCCACGTCCCGGCGAGTGCACAGTACACCAAGGAGAAGGTGAGCCCGAGCCAGAGGCCGTGCAGTCCTAGATGTTGCGTGAAGGCGAGGTATAATCCGAGGGGGATGCCTATGGGTGGAATAGGCAGGAGTTAGGATGGAGGGACAAAGCGAGTATGTCAAGAACGAAACGTACCGAATATATAGTAAGCGCTGGATTCGTAAAGAACACGTTGGTGAGTATCTTGTTACCTACCCGAAAGTGGAGCAAACTCACGTCAGATTCAATAACGCGCCCAAAAACTGTGGTGTAGAAGTTAGATGAGCAAAGATACCCAGACGGAAGCGACGTACCTGCTTCCCGCGAGCCCGGAGAACACCCGCTGTAACAGCGGCTATGCCGTCAAAGACCTGGAAGACACCCAACAAAGGCAGGATGGACGCGACGAGTGCGACCACCTCTAGAGAGATGGTTAGATACGATCAGGTGAAGAGAAGAAGGGGGGAGACGAACCGGGGTCATCATTGAACATGTATGCCCATTTGTTGCGGAACACGAGGAACAAGGAGCTAGGCAGAAATTCAGGTTAGCGCCCGTCAAACAAGGAACGAGAGATAAAAGCCCGAGCGGGCCCTCATCTCAATGTCAAGTCAAACCGGGACCGTATACATACCTCGTAAAACAGGCAATCAAGAACGCCATCACGATGCTCGTGTTCGCCGCTACGCCCGCGCGATTAGGCCTTTGTTCGCCCAGGAGGTTGCCGATCCTAACGGGGTGTCAGTACTTGCTTCTTTATGTATGGCCATGCACGAGACGCACCGGACAGAAGTAGCGACACTCAATGCAAATGGAGCTTGGAAGGTCGTTGAAGCGGACACAAGGAGGACAGATTGGGTGGCGAGTACGGCCGGGCCGAATCTGTCGGGATGGAAAAGGTGTGAGTGATGCGAAGAAAGAGGGGGAAAGGAGACGCACAGAGAAGCAGCGAGGGAGATCAATTCCCAAGCCCACCATTCCGATGCCGTTTGACCTATTCGAGAATGACCCTATGAGTGCGCGTACGTGTTTAAGAAAGAAAGTACGTACCCACACCACTAAGGCCCAACTGCACCAAAATGCCCAAACTGGTAAACATGCGGCGGGAAAGGGGGCACCATGCTTTAGCGGGCGTGTAGAATATACCGTATATGATAGACATAAGGGAGACGAGGTTGAAGGAGATGGCGGTTGCAATGGGGGCACCGATGAAGCCGAGACGGAAGGGTCCGGGACCCCATACTGTTTTGGAGGTGGGCGAGATGGGCATGTAAGAGGAGGAGGGAACATACCGAGAAGGTAGTTGAGGAGGACGTTGATAGGCGCAACGATGAATACGATGCGTGTGGGCACTGTGAATAAACCTGGAGAAAAGGCAGGTTAGGGTTGGCATAAGAAGCGTAACAGCGATTGACATGCCTTGGGACTGGAAGTACCGGCTAAAATGATATTAGAGTTGTGAATGATAGAGTGGACGTGTGGCGCACCGGCTGATGCAGTTGAAAGCGTATGCTATATTGGGTGACGATGGCGTGATTCATGAATTGTGGACGGAGATGGATAATTATAGCAAGGTTAGCGTGAGATACCGCCACAGACGGAAAAGGGAAGTCGGAAGCCTAACCTGGAAGACCGAGTGATACCCAACGCAGGTAGATGGCGGCGAGATGGGCAACCTCGGGGTCTTGTTTGAGGAAGAGCAGGATAGCTTCGGCGTTGAACCAAATGAGGTGCATCGGCTAGGAGTCGAGTCAGTGAGGAGTTGCAAGGAGTCGGTAACAAATGGGGTATACGATTAAAGAAGCAAACATGACGACAGCTGTAATGGAATTAAATTAGAGCGACGTCGGTTCTAGTGTCGCGGGAAAAAAAATTACGCACTCATCCGTTGGGACCATAGGCCGACGAGGTGGGGCTGGGAGGAAGTCCAGGCGGGTGGCAGCATTGTGTCGAGCGCGCTCGCAAAGCCTTGGAGAATGCTGAAACCACTGACGCCTGCGGTCATGGAACCGAGAGTGATGGCAGCGAGGGCGGTGGTAGAGATGTGGCCTATAGACACAACGGAAACGATAACAAGGGAATATTCAAGTAAATGGGTTCTGCAAGGATGTGAGTCATGCATGTTCTGTAAAATGAGGAAGAGGAAGGTACCCAAAGATAGGAAAGGCGTATTTTGTGAGGATGAGGATTTCCTCCCAGAACATGGATAGTTTAGATTCATTGTCGGCGAAGGGGTCACGATCGATGTTTTCCTCGATACGCGGAACTGGAGGATTGCTCAACAGGGGGGTAGTTTCTGAGGGCAAACCGAAAGAGGGATTGTCGACGCGACGCACGGCGTCTACACTGTGGGTGGGATAGCGACCAAGGGTAGGATTGTGGGGGCGGTAGTACTCTGCTGCTGGAAAGCTTTCTCGACGCCGAGGAGTTAAAAGGCCTGGGTATTCATCCTCCTCCTCCTCTGATTCCGGTTCTTGGTAAGAATTGAGTCTGGAGAGGATGGCATAGTCTGCGGGAAGCGACGACGGCTGCTGATAGTGGGCATACGTGGAAGACATGATGGTCCGAAGGCACAAGCGAACCCTGGCAGCGAAAATTTAAACATAAAGCGAAATCCGGGCGGTATGGTCTTTCCATATCTCGTCCCGCCCGCCCGACTTTTGTGTCAACCACGTGACCCGTTTACGTTTCTCACATTCCTCCGTCCGTCCTTGTCAGTGGCCATGGCGGACAACATCAGA
>Ga0307517_10015511_pt1 | contig 10118 bp, 6 predicted proteins | sample 23_EM_MG_FD_194515 | JGI IMG/M metagenome (GOLD analysis project Ga0307517, IMG submission 194515) | Populus trichocarpa ectomycorrhiza microbial communities from riparian zone in the Pacific Northwest, United States - 23_EM | ecosystem: Host-associated > Plants > Roots > Unclassified | place...
GAGCGCGATCCGTTTCGACGCTTGCACCGAGAGCGGCGCGTTGACGGTGATGCGCGCGGCCAGCGCCAGCGCCGCGTCGAGCAGTTCGGCACGCGGCACCACTGTGTTGATGAGGCCAAGTTCGAGCGCGCGGTCGGCCGAGATGGCATCGCCGGTCAGCAGCATCTCGAGCGCGATCTTGCGCGGCAGCTGCCGGATCAGGCGAATGGCGCCACCCGCTCCCGCCATGAGGCCGCGCTTCACTTCCGGCAGCCCGAACTGGGCGGTGTCGGCGGCAACCACGAGATCGCAGGCCAATGCGATCTCGGTGCCGCCGCCCAGGGCGAGGCCGTTGACGGCTGCGATCATCGGCTTGCTGATGGCATGTTCGATGAGGCCGGCGAACCCCCAGGCGAGCTGGACGGGGTCATCGGGCTTCAGCTTCTCGCCTCTGGCAAGTGCTTTGAGGTCGAGTCCCGCGCAAAAGGAAACCTCCCCCGCTCCCGTGACGATGACGGCGCGGACGTCGGGGTCCTTGTCAGCCGCCTCGAGCGCACAACCCACGCCGACATGCGTCGCGAGGTTCACCGCGTTGCGGACCTCCGGGCGGTTGAGCGTGACGATCATCACATGATCGTGGCGCTCGACCAGCACAGCCTCGTTGCTCAAATCTCTATCTTGCATTGCTTTTTTCGCGTCCAATGATTGACTGACGTGGTTCCCTGGCAGCGCCCGACGCATCGACGGACATCATCGTATCGACGACCCTCGCCTCGATCAGATGCGCAATTTCGGCGTCGGAAAGATCGAGCCACTCGCGCAGAATCTCGGCGCTGTGTTCGCCCATCAGCGGCGCGGGCCGCTCCGGCGGATCGGGCAGGTGGTTGGAGCGGGCCGGGCGCGCTTCCAGGAGAAACTCATGCCCGACATGCGGGTGACGGACCGGCCGGAAAAGCGCGCGGTCGCGGAAATACGCAAAATCCGGCAGCTCGGCGACGCGCAGCATCGCGGCGGCGGGGATCCTGGCCGCCTGGAGCAGCGCCATCGCCTGCTGCGGCGCGCGTTGCGCCAGCCAGGCGCCGACCGCCTGATCGATCCGTTCCCGCGCCGCGTCGCGGCCTTCGCGGGTTGCGAGTTGGGGATCGGCCAGGAGATCCCGTCGTTCGATCACTTCGCACAGCGATTGCCAGTCCGTATCGTCGCGCACGGTGACCACGCACCATTCATCGACGCCAGAGCATGGGAAGACGCCCCAGGGAGCGTCGTGAACGGGTTCGCGATCGACAGCCTGGCCCGCATGCGCGAGCTCCGCCTCGGCGATCTGTGCCGCCATATGGTTCAGCACCACTTCGGCCTGCGAGACGCTTACCGTGCCGCCGCGATCGGCGCGCGTCCGCCGGATCAGCAGCGCCAGCACGCCGACGATGCCGATCCGCGCGGACACATGGTCCGGATAGACGGTGATAGCATCCGAAAAGCTTTCCGGCTCGCCCGGGTAGCACCATTGCGCGGTAAGCCCCGCCGACGCGCGGACCAGCGGACCATAGCCCAAGCGGTTGCTCCACGGTCCCATCGGCCCAAAAGCCGAGCTGTCGGCGATGACCAGCCGCGGATTGAACGAGAGGAGCGTCGCGTCGTCGAGACCGAGCGACGCCATCGTGCCGGGTTTGAAGTTGGACAAGATTACATCGGCGTTCGCGGCCAACCTGAGGAACAGCGCCTTGCCGGCCGCGTCGCGGAGGTTGATCGAGAGCCCACGCTGGTTGCGGCGGCCGGCCGCGAAACTCAGCGACAGAATGCTGCCGTCGCGTGTCTGGCGACTGCCGTCCGGGAAGGCGGGGTTTTCCACCTTGACGACGTCCGCCCCCTGGTCGGCCAGCAGCCGTGCCTGTTCGCCACCGACAACGATCACGCCGAGGTCTAGCACGCGAAGGCCCGCCAATGGCCGCTCTAGGTCGAGAATTCGGGGCGGGGCGGCCAGGCGTTCTCCGGCCGTCCAGCGGAAATCGACAGGGGGCGTAAGCGCCGGGGGCGGTGCTTGGATACCCGCCCGTACGCCGTCGATTTCCATCACGCCATCGGGGAAACTCGGGCTGATGCCGGGCGCGATCTCGATGGCGCTGAATGCCTTTCGCGCGACCAATTGGGGCGATTGCAGCGCCTCTTTCACGTGCAGCACGCCGGCAACGGGGACGCCGTGGCGCTGACCGCCCTCTTCGACCTGTGCGCGGGTCATATCGGCAATGAAGCGGGCAATGGCCGGCAGCAGCGTCGGAGTCGTGAATCGCTTCTGCATCAATTGGAATGAGGGGTCGGCGAACGCCTCGGGACGGCCCATCCACTCGAACATGCCCTTCCATTGACCGGGCTTGAGGATGCAAAGCCGGACATGGCCGTCCGCGCAGGGCAGGATCGGATAATGTTCGCGCGCCTCGATGCGCCCGCGGTCCCATTGGCTGGGCGGCAGCCCGGTGGCGGCGCTGCCCGCCATGCCATAGCCGGGATCCAGCGCCTGGGTAGCGCCGTCGAGCAGGGAAAAATCGAGATGATCGCCGAGCCCCGACATCAGGCGGCGGTAAAAGGCCACGAGAAGGACATAGACTGCTTGCGGTACAGCGCAGGCATAGGCCAGCTCGCCCGGCGGAAGCAGCGGTGCGCGGCCGGGAATTCCGGAGCGCGACAATTCGCCCGACAAAGCGTGGAAGACGGGATCGGTCGCCTGCCAGTCCCTCATGCTCCCGGACTGGCCGAAATTGCTCACCGAAAGAACGACCAGCTCGGGGAAGCGACGACTCAGGCCCGCGGCATCGAGGCGATCCCCGTCGGTCGATCCCGGCTCGACATTCTCGACCAGAATATCGGCCTCGCCAACCAGGCTATCAAAGACATTCCGGTCGCCTGAATCTGCCAGGTCGAGCGCGATGGCGCTCTTGCCCAGGTTGGCGGTGGCAAATTCCAGCCCGGCGCGCGACGTCACAGCGCCGTGTCTTCGGTCCAACATTCCGTCACGCGGTTCGACGCGCAGGACGTCGGCCCCCAATTCCCGCAGATGCCGGCCGATCGCTGCCGCGGCGCCCGCCACCATGTCGATGACCCGCACACCGGCGAGCGGGCGGTCCAGATACCGGGGGTCGGTCACGTCACGGGCGGGACGCTCGATCATTCCGGCTTGCTCCTAACATGCCCATGCGGACCTGGGCCTGAGATTCCCGAGCCCGGCGCTGATCGACGGTTCAATCGCACTGGCTATTTTATATAGGCCGCCTAGTCGGTCGATAATTACGTGTCAAGGCTTGGAGATACCCGGCCGAGCTCCCTGTCATCGGTCGCCAATGGCCAGGCGGCGTTTGACGTGCAATTACCAACCGTCTAGACGGACTATAGATATCGCACTCTATGAAGCACGTTGAAGACGCGCAGGGCCGTCAGCGCTCGTCGCTGACAATATGCGACGTGGGAAGCGCGCCGATCGACCACCGCCAACCCCGGGGTCTCTTGAGGAGGGAAATGTGTTCGAGGGCAAGAATGCCAATGCCGCACCGGCGATGATGGCATGGGCAGACGCGCCGCGAACGCCCGGCGACGCCTCGCCCCGAGCCGTTCGATTCGGCCCTCCCTATAGCCTCTGGCGATGCCTCGGGGCATTGGGCATCCTGCTGGTGATAGCCGTCATCAACTATGTCGATCGCGTGACGTTTCACGTGTTGCAGGTGCCGATCAAGGCCGCCTTCAATCTCAGCGACACTCAGCTCGGTATCCTGACGGGAACGGCATTCTCCCTCCCCTATATCGCCTTCTCGATCCCGATGGGTCGCATCGCCGACTACGTCAATCGCAAGTATATGCTGATGGCCGCGCTCGTGATCTGGGCGGGGATGACCGCAGCCTTGGGTCTCGCAAACGGATTTGGGACGCTGGTCGTGCTGCGGATGGGCGTGGCGGTGGGAGAGGCTTGCTGCCTGCCGATCATCTATTCGCTGATCGGCGACTATTTCACCTCCGAAAAGCGCAGCCGGGCGATCGCCGTGCTCGGCACCGCGACGCCGCTTGGCAGCATGATCGGCCTGAGCGCCGGCGGCCTGCTCGGCGACACGCTTGGCTGGCAGGCCGCGTTCCTGATCCTGGGCGCGCTGAGCCTGTCGATGGTTCCCGTGCTCGCGCTGTTTTTTCGGGAACCCGCGCGAAGCGATGCGAGGGGACGAATTGCGACCGTGAAGCCGCCACGCCTGGGCCGGTCGATCGCCTTGCTGTGGGAACTCAAAAGCGTTCGCTACGGCGCCATCGGCGCGGGCTTCCAGGCACTCACCAGCCTGACGATCCTCCATTGGAGCGCGCCCTTCTACGGGCGGTCCTACCACCTCAACATAACCGAGATCGGCATGATATTGGGAGTGACACTGGGGCTCGCCGGCGGGGTCGGAGCACTCGCCGGCGGCTTTGTGGTGGACAAGCTCGGCATGCGCGACAGGCGCTGGATGATGTGGGTTCCGACGATCACCTGTTTTCTTACCGTGCCGTTCGCGCTGGTCCAGTTCCTGGCCGGATCGTTGAGCGTCTCGATTGCCGCCGGCGTGTTCGCGGCGTTCGTGATGTCGGTCTATGTCCCGGCCGTGCACGCCACCGCGCAGTTGCTCGTTCCTTCCAACCTCCGGGCGTTCACCTCGGCGGTCATCATCACCCTGACAGCGGTCGTCGGCTCGGCGGTCGGCGGGGCAGCGGTCGGCGCGCTCAGCGACCTCCTCACTACGCGGTTCGCGTTTGGCGAAGACGCATTGCGCGCCGCCGTCTGCGTGTCCCTGGTCGCTTCGCTGATTGCCGGCATCTGTTTCCTGCGCGCCTCGAGGTTCGTGGCCGCGGAAGCTCGTCAAGCACAACAGGACGCCGACGCGGAAGGCCGCGAATAGCAGTTCAGATCATCGAGATTCAGGTGGAGCCAACCATGCAAATGATCGACAAGGTTTATATCGACGGCAATTTCGTCACTCCGCACGGCGAGGAGTTGTTCGACCTCTACAATCCGTCGACCGCACGCGTCATTGGCACCGTTCGCCTCGCCGACGAGATCGATGCGCGCGCCGCGATCGCCGCCGCGAAACGCGCATTCGTCTCCTTCTCACGCGCCAGCAAGGCCGAGCGGATTGCGATGTTGCGGCGGATACACGCTGCCATGGCCGCGCGGCGCGATGATCTGGTCGAGGCGATCATCGAGGAATTTGGCGCGCCGGCCACGCGTGCCCGCTTCATGGCCGATCATGCCGTCAATCTGTTCCTCGAAACCGTCCAGGTGCTGGAGAGCTATGACTTCATGCGCCGCATGGGGACGGCAGAGGTGGTGATGGAACCGCTTGGCGTCGCCGCACTGATCACGCCGTGGAACAGCAATGCCGGCTTCATTTGCGGCAAGCTGGCCGCAGCGATCGCAGCGGGTTGCACCGCGGTGATCAAGCCCAGCGAGATGAGCGCGATCCAGACCAGTATCGTGACGGAAGCGCTGCACGCGGCGGGTCTGCCGGCGGGCGTGTTCAATATCATTACCGGCCGAGGCGATACGGTCGGCGCGGAAATCAGCACGCATCCGGACGTCGCCAAGATCTCATTCACTGGGTCGACGATGGTCGGCAAGACCATCCTGCGCGCCGGCGCCGAGACGATAAAACGGATCACGCTGGAACTCGGCGGCAAGTCGCCCACCGTTATTCTCGACGACGCCGATCTGGCCGAGACGATCCCGCTCGCGATCGGCGCCGGATTCATCAACAGCGGCCAGGCTTGCCTCGCGGGCACGCGCATCCTCGCGCCCCGCAGCCGGCTCGGCGAGGTCGAGGCGCTGGCCCGCGCGGCGGTCGAGCGGGTCAAGGTCGGCGACCCCCGCGATGCCGATACGGCGATCGGCCCGATGGTCAGCGCACGGCAATGGGAGCGCGTCCAAGACTATATCCGGCTGGGCGTGGAAGAAGGGGCGACGCTGCTGGCCGGTGGCCCAGGCCGGCCGGAAGGGCTTGATGGCTGGTTCGTCAGGCCGACCCTGTTCACCGGCGTCCGGAACGATATGCGGATCGCCCGCGAAGAGATATTCGGCCCCGTCCTCGCGATCATTCCCTATGCGGATGACGAAGACGCGATCAGCATTGCCAACGACACCGATTACGGTCTGCAAGCCTATGTCATGTCGGCGGATGCGGCGCGGGCACGCAGGGTCGCGTCACGCATCACGGCCGGCCGCGTGCTGGTCAACACGCTGTCCCATGAACCCAAGGCGCCGTTCGGCGGCTTCAAACAGTCCGGCATCGGCCGCGAATATGGCGTGCTCGGGCTCGAGGCGTTCCTGGAGCCGAAGGCGCTGCTAGGCCTCGATCTAGTCTAGGTGCCTGGTCTCACCGACCTTCCAGGTCGGCCTCAGCTGCGCTTCCGGGCGCCGGCGACAATGAGCGGTTTCGCATCCAGCCCGCGCGCTCGCCGCGGGCGGCTCGCTTTTCAATAGACCACCACGCTGCGGATGCTCTCCCCCGCCTGCATCAGGTCGAAGCCCTTGTTGATCTCGTCGAGCGTCAGGACGTGCGTGATCATCGGGTCGATCTGGATCTTGCCCTGCATATACCAGTCGACGATCTTCGGCACGTCGGTACGCCCCCTGGCGCCGCCGAATACGGAGCCGCGCCAGTTGCGCCCGGTAACCAGCTGGAACGGCCGCGTGCTGATCTCCTTGCCCGCTTCCGCCACGCCGATGATGATCGACGTGCCCCAGCCGCGATGGCACGCCTCAAGCGCGGTTCGCATCACCTCGGTGTTCCCGGTGCAGTCGAAGGTGTAGTCCGCGCCGCCATCGGTCAGCGCAACCAGATGGGCGACGATGTCGTCCACGTCCTTCGGGTTGACGAAGTGAGTCATGCCGAAGCGCTTGCCCCATTCCTCGCGGGCCGGGTTGATATCGACGCCGATGATCATGCCGGCGCCCGCCAGGCGCGCGCCCTGCAGCACGTTGAGCCCGATCCCGCCGAGCCCGAAGACGATGACATTGTCACCGGGTCGGACATTGGCGGTGTTGACCGCCGCGCCGACGCCGGTGGTGACGCCGCAGCCGATATAGCAGCTGGTCTGGAACGGGGCGTCCTCGCGGATTTTCGCGACCGCGATCTCGGGCAGCACAGTGAAGTTCGAGAAAGTCGAGCAGCCCATATAATGGTAGATCGGCTGGCCCCGGTAGCTGAAGCGGCTGGTGCCATCGGGCATCAAGCCCTTTTCCTGCGTCGTGCGGAGCGCGGTGCATAAATTGGTCTTGCCGCTGAGGCAGGCCTTACACTGCCGGCATTCGGGCGCGTAGAGCGGGATGACATGGTCGCCCGGCTTGACCAGCGTCACCCCCGGCCCGACGTCACGCACGATCCCGGCGCCTTCATGGCCGAGGATCGACGGGAAGATTGGCTCGGCGTCGAGCGCGGCGAGCCTGTTGGCATCTGTATGACAGATGCCCGTCGCCATGATCTCGACCAGCACCTCGCCGGCTTTGGGCCCGTCGAGATCGAGTTCGACGATCTCCAGCGGCTTTCTCGCTTCAAACGCTACGGCGGCGCGGGTCTTCATGGGGCAAGTCCTCAGGTATCGAACCATTAATTTCGCGGCGCAATTCGAGAAGGTCTGGCGCCTCGGCAACCGCGGCAGGGAACGCCGCTCAACCACAACGAAGCACTCGATGCGGAAGCCTGGAGAGCGCGGTCCATCCTCACCGCCCCTTCCAGACGGGCGTGCGCTTTTCAGCAAAGGCGCGCGGTCCCTCGCGCGAATCTTCCGACTGCATGAGCACCGCCGCCTCGGCGCGGTTGCGCGTCCAGGCTTCCGTCTCGTTGACATAGCGGCCGTCGCTGATCTCGAGCGCGATCCGTTTCGACGCTTGCACCGAGAGCGGCGCGTTGACGGTGATGCGCGCGGCCAGCGCCAGCGCCGCGTCGAGCAGTTCGGCACGCGGCACCACCACGTTGATGAGGCCGAGTTCGAGCGCGCGGTCGGCCGAGATGGCATCGCCAGTCAGCAGCATCTCGAGCGCGATCTTGCGTGGAAGCTGCCGGATCAGGCGAATGGCGCCGCCTGCCCCCGCCAGCCTGCCACGCTTCACTTCGGGTAGCGCGAACTGAGCGGTGTCGGCGGCAATCACGAGGTCGCAGGCCAGCGCGATCTCAGTGCCGCCGCCAAAGGCGAGGCCGTTGACGGCCGCGATCATCGGCTTGCTGATGGCATGTTCGACGAGGCCGGCGAACCCCCAGGCGAGCTGGACGGGGTCGTCGGGCTTCAGCTTCTCGCCCCGAGCCACCGCCTTCAGGTCATTGCCAGCGCAGAACGAGGCCTCGCCCGCTCCGGTGATGATGACGGCACGGATGTCGGGATCCTTATCGGCCGCCTCGAGCGCACCGCCCACACCGAGATGCGTCTGGAGGTTCACCGCGTTGCGGACCTCCGGCCGGTTGAGCGTGACGATCATCACATGATCGCGGCGTTCGACCTGCACCGCGCCGTTGCAAAGATGCTCGACAATCATCGTAACCCCTGGCTGCGGCAAGTCGCGGCAGCGGCACTCCGGCACTTGCCGACGCGCGCTGCACTGCGCGACGCGACCCGATGATCGGCGGTGGATTTCACGGCGCGCCGACCATCCCGCGCTTGCCCGGCACGACGCTGGCACCGATCCGCTTGCTTTCCGCGTCGTAGATCGCGCCGATCGCGTCGAGCTGGGACGCGCGGTCGCTGACGAAATCGAGCGCGCGCAGATCGAGCGGATCGATCTCGGCAAGCAGCCGGATCGCCTCGGCGGGCGGCGCGTCGAGCGACACCACGTCCTGACCTGCGCGGACTGGGAAGCCGATGCGATCGGCAATATCCGCCAGCGCAACCCCGGCCGCGAGCGCCTCGAGCGTCCAGCAATCGGCGGCGTGGGTCCACCGCAGCACGAAATCCTCGGTCATCAGCAATGCGGGGGTATCGCGCGCGGCGCCGCGGGTGGACACGAACGACACCGTCTCGACGAGCTGGCGCGCATTATAGCCGGGCATGACGAAATGGATCGCTCGCGCATCGGGCAATCCGCGCGCGCCGCCGAACGCCACCTTGGGCCGCTCATGCGGCCCGATGCAGGTGAGATTGGCGTTCGCCTGTCCATCGACCTGCGCCGGAGTCGCGAGCAGCGCATGCGGCTCGGAGAGCGTGTCGAACACGTCCTTGAGATCGATATAGGCGCGTGGCGACCGGTTGAAGATCCACCACCGCGCGTGGAGCGACAGCGGCCCGCGCGGATCATAGGCGCCTCCCCGGCTGCACAGCGCCAGCCGACAGCCGAGCATTTCCTGGGAAAGCCGAATGCCGGCCATCGCGCAGGAGGACGCGGCGAACACCGTTCCTCGCGGGAAGTCCGCGACATATTTGGCGACCGTCCATGTCAGGCGATCCACCTTTTCCCGTGCGCTCGCGTCGATCATTGCGGGACCATTTCTTCAAGCAGGGTTGCCAGGTCCTGGCGATCGGTCGTCTCGGCATAACGGCGCAATACGGGCCAATCGATCAGATGCTCCGGAATGCAGCTTCCCGGCAGCGCCGCGCCGGGCGCGACGACGATGTGATCGACATAGTTCCCGATCAGATGGACCTCGCGGTATCGTTCCTCGAGTTCGCGGTCGTCCATCAAGCGCTCGGCCGAGAGGATCACCGTGCCTGCCGCCCGCGCCAGCAGATCGTCCAGATAGGGATCACCCGCCGCGATCGCGCTTCCGTCTGGGTGCGCCGCTTCCGCGTGCAGCACGGCAAGGTCGATACGAGGAGCGGCGACGGCGACAATCTGCTCCCCGGTGAACGGGCAAGTGACTTCCTTGAGGTTCGGATTGACGCGCAGCAGGTCGCTGCCCGCGTCCATCCGCACGGTGGCAAAAGGCACGCGCTCCGCCGCGGCGCGCCACGCCACCAACTGGCTCCATTCGGACCATTCCTCATACTGGATCTCGCCCGTCTGGCGGGCGTGCCGGAACAGTGGTGCCAACCCCAGCAGATCGAGCCCGACATGGCAGGAAACCACGCGCGCCACCGCACCCGCCGCGATCAGCATCTCTATGTCGAGCGCGCCGGCATAGGTCTCGACCGTCAGATCGCGCACGCCCGAT